>JGI25920J50251_10000365_pt1 | contig 15279 bp, 20 predicted proteins | sample LauGreBMM110DCMD_2_FD_50251 | JGI IMG/M metagenome (IMG submission 50251) | reverse complement strand
GGTACCTGCGGGCCAGCCGCAGCGTCAGTCGCCGGACCCTGGGCGATCGCCGGCCTGGTCTTGATCAGGCCCGGAACCCCAAGCCAGATCAGGCGGCTTGCTTGTTTCCCTTGACGCCCCGGGCCAGGATCCCCGCGGACCACTAGCTTGAGCCATAACGGCAGCAACAGTGTTTTGAGCGGCTGGACCCATCGCCATGTGCTGGATCTGGCGGCCTTTTCCCTGGAGGATTACGCCCTGGTGCTGGAGCTGGCCCAGCGCTTTCGCGCCTTACCCGTGGCGGGAGCCCGCAAGCTGCCGGCCCTGCAGGGGCGCCTGGTGGCCACCCTGTTCTTTGAGCCCAGCACCCGCACCCGCAGCAGCTTTGAGCTGGCGGCTAAGCGCCTCTCGGCCGATGTCCAGAGTTTTTCGCCGGCGTCCAGCTCCCTGAGCAAGGGCGAGAGCCTGCTCGACACCGCCCGCACCTANGTGGCCATGGGGGCCGACCTGCTAGTGGTGCGCCACCGCTGCGCCGGCGTGCCCGCCAGCCTGGCCCAAGGCCTCGACGCCAGCGGTGAGCGGGTGGCGGTGCTCAACGGCGGCGANGGCCTGCATAGCCACCCAAGCCAGGGCCTGCTCGATCTGTTCACCCTCGCGCGCCATTTTTCCCCCAGCTCCCCTACGCCAGCGGCCCTTGCCGGCCGCCGGATNGTGATCGTGGGCGATGTGCTCCATTCCCGGGTGGCCCGCTCCAACCTCTGGGCCCTCACNGCCTGTGGGGCCGAAGTGGTGCTCTGCGGGCCCCCCACCCTGCTGCCGGATGCCTTCGCCGATTTTGTNGCGGCGCCGCCCCCGGGCCAGGAGCGGGACCCGGTNACAGCACGGGGCTCGATCACGATCAGCCGCGACCTGGACCAGGCCCTGGCCGGCGCCGATGCCGTGATGACCTTGCGCCTGCAGAAGGAACGCATGCACCAGAACCTGCTCACCAGCCTCGAGGCCTACCACCGCAGCTATGGCCTCAGCCACGCACGACTGAGGGCTTGTGGTGATGGGGTGCCGGTGCTCCATCCCGGACCCGTGAACCGGGGGGTGGAACTGGCTGGCGCCCTGCTCGATGACCCCGATCGCTGCTTGGTGGAGGAGCAGGTTCGCAATGGCATCCCGATTCGGATGGCCCTGCTCTATTTGCTTGCGGCCGTAGGCCCAGCTTCCTAAGGGCCGAACTAGGGCACCTGCCTTGGAGCCGTCCTCGGCCCCTCGGCGATCTACTGGCTCAAAAGGGAGGCAGGGAGAAAGGCACCCTTGGTGATCCCCATCACCCGGCCCGGGCCCTGCCGACCCTTGTCTACACCATTTCTGGCGTCCTGGGCGGACCTGACCCCCACCCATAGGGGATTCCAATAAAAAAGCCCAGGCTTGGGGCCTGGGCCGGGGGATGGGGACAAGCAGCAGCCAAGCGCCTGGGCTGGATTTGCGCAAGCCGCAGAAAGAGTCCTTGCTGTCAAGGGAGCAGGTGGGTCAGGAGTCGCTGTCCTTGTTCTTGCGCGAGCCCTTGCCTTCCAGCAGCTCGAGCAGGGCCTCCATCTGGGCCATCACCCCGCGCACCTCACCGGCTTCCGGCAGCAGGCCGTCATCCATGACGCCCTGGTGCATTTCGCGCAACTCCTGACGGATATAGCGCAGGTGACTCACGACTTGTTCGCGTTTAGACTGCGACATTGACAGACAGGACGATCCTTCCTCCCTTTTACCCCATCGCCTGCCAGAGGAACCTGGGATTCAGCCTATTTCTGGCCAAATTGGGCTTTGGCTTCTTCGAAAAACAGTAGATCGACACTCTCCTGGCCCGCTTCAGCCGCCAGCTTTTCGATGCGCCGGCGCACGGCCGGGCGCACGAAAAAGGGAATGTCCTTCAGTTTCGTCTCCGCATCGGCGCTCCAGTTCATGGGCCAGCCTCAGACTCCGGGTATGCAGTACGGATGCAGGAGATTAGGGGAAGGGCTGACCGCCGCGCCACCTATCCCAGGACAGGATCGGCAGCGCTGGAGTCCGGGCAGATTTCAGGGCCCTTGTGGGGCGTGGTCGGGCTAGGGGGCTTCATAGAGGGAAGGAGCGATCTGCCCGCGGTCACTTTTGTGCCTTTGGTGACTCATTGTCAGGCCAAGTCGTTGTTCATGCCTTAAGATCTTGTGGTGAGGCCATCTAGTTTAAATGATTAATCAGCCTAAATTACATAAATTTGGTCGGGCCAAGCGCCTCGAGTTATTGTTCGAAAAATTGCTCTGGCGTTTTAGACTTGTCGCCATGCTGCCGGTGGTGATGAGCTTGGTCAGCACCTTGGTAACTTTTATTTTAGGCACCAAAAGTATTGTGCGCTCCTTGATGGCTCTGCAATCATTGGATGCCATTAGTGACCAAGGGCATAGCTTTGAGGCCGAGTTGCTTGCCGGCATTGTTTCTGGCATTGACCTCTATTTGATCGGCATTGCGTTGTTGATTTTTGGCTATGGTATTTACGAACTGCTCATATCGAGTATTGATGCTGCCCGCGACGCCAATGGCGGTGCTTCCAACGGGCTTCTAGATATCCGAGATTTGGATCAGCTTAAAGAAAAGCTTGTCAAGGTGCTTGTGGTTGCCTTGATAGTAACAGCATTTAAGTACATGTTAACCCTCAAGGTTGACGATGGCCAATCCCTACTTCTGTTTTGCACCAGCGTTCTGGTGCTTGCCTTGAGTGGTTACTTGATCTCAGGCCATCGCCATCAAAAAGACCATTCTTAAAGGCTTCAGTTGCNTGAGTCCCAAAGGGTGGGATTTAACCCCTACCGTTTGCTTGGNCCCCCTTGGCTTCTCCCAACTCAACTGGTTGGGGAGGGATANAAAAGCGATGGAGAATAGGGGATTCGAACCCCTGACCTCTGCGGTGCGATCGCAGCGCTCTACCAACTGAGCTAACTCCCCGATCCCGGAGGAATGGCCTCCGTTGGAATGACGCTATCAGTTCTGGAGCGCCCTAGGGGGCGGGTTCAGGGCTGGCTCGGGGTGCCTCCTGGCCTGGTTACGGACTAGGGCACCCGGTGATCGGCTGTGAGGATCTGCAGACGGGGGCGGCGTGCAGCATCGACAATGGGAGCGTCCCCATCCGGCCCAGTCGTGAACGAGTCCCCCATGGCCGCGCCTAGAGCGATCACCCCCGAGCTGCTGGATGGCTTTGATGAGGCGTCGATCGCTGAGCTGGCCCAACGCCTCGACGACGACGATTACCCCACCGCCTTTGAAGGCCTGAGTGACTGGCACCTGATGCGAGCCCTGGCCATCCACCGCCCTGACCTGGCCAGGCCCTACGTGCATCTGGTCGATCAGGAACCCTTCGATGAGGACTAGTTGATGGGGACTAGCGACCGGGACCCCGATCAGGCCGCGCCCGATCCCTTGGCGGGCCGGCGCATCCTGGTGGGAATCAGCGGCAGCATTGCGGCTGTGAAGCTGCCCCAGGTGGTCAGCGCCCTGGTCCAGCGGGGCGCCCAGGTGCGCTGCGTGCTCACCCCCAGTGCCGCCCAGCTGGTCAGTGCCCCGGCCCTGGCCAGCCTCAGCCGGGCAGCGGTGGCCCTCGATGGCGACCAGTGGAACCACCGCGAATCCCGGCCGCTCCATATCGAGCTGGCCGAATGGGCCGAGCTGGTCTTGTTGGCGCCCCTGAGTGCCACCAGCCTGGCCCGTTGGGTCCATGGNCTCGGCGACAGCTTGCTGGCCTCGGTGCTCCTGGCGACCGAGGCGCCGGTTTTGGCGGCTGCGGCGATGAATACGGCCATGTGGCAATCCCCNGGTGTGGCCCGCAACTGGCAAGCCCTGCAGNCCTTTGAGCGGGTGTTGCCCCTCGGCCCTAGTACGGGCCTGCTGGCCTGCGATCGCCAGGGGGCNGGCCGCATGGCCGAACCCGCCGCCCTGCTCCTGGCCCTGGANTCCCTNGNCCTTTGGGGCTGGCGCCGCGATTGGGCCGGCCAGCACCTGCTTGTCACCGCTGGCCCCACCCGNGAATGGCTCGATCCGGCCCGCTGCCTTACTAACCCCAGCACGGGGCGCATGGGCGTGCTGCTCGCCCAGGCTGCCCGGCTGCGGGGCGCCACGGTGGATCTGGTCCATGGGCCCCTGGCCGTGGAACCCGCCTGGCTCGAGGGCCTCCGCTGCCATCCGATCAGCACTGGAGCCGAGCTGCAGCAGCGCTTGAGCGACCTTCAACCTGCCGCCACGGCCATTGCCATGGCGGCGGCCGTGGCCGATCACCGGCCCGCCCGGCCCCAAGCCGGCAAACTCGATAAGTCAGCCCTGGCAGAGGCCATGGCGGCCGGCTGGCAGGAGGTGCCCGATCTCTTGCAGCAACTAGTAGCCCATCGACCTGCGGGCCAAAGGATCCTCGGTTTTGCCGCCCAGTCGGGCGATGGGCTCCAGCAGGCCAGGCTCAAGTTCGCCCGCAAGGGCTGCGACCTGCTGTTTGCCAACCCCATCGATGGGCCTGGCGCCGGCTTCGGAGCGTCAACCAATCAGGGCTGGCTATTGGGGCCGGGGGACCGCTGCCAAACCCTGGCCCCGGCGAGCAAGTTGGCGATCGCCCACCAGCTGCTCACGGCCTTGCTGGCCCTAGGGCCTAGGGCTTGAGGTTGATCCCAAGGGAGCGGCCGGCCTTGCGCCGTTCACTTGGAGTCGGCCCCATCCCCTGCGATCACGGCTTGGGCCCCACAGGCTTCTTGGGCCAAACCCAAGGGCAGCTCCTGGTCGTCCCTTTCCAGTAGGTCGAGGAAGGTGCGCAGCTGCAGGCGGGGGATATAGGGCCAGCCGCCACTGGTCTCCATGGCCTGCAGCAGCGTGAAGAACTGGTGGCGATCGGCGGGGAGGCTGGTGCGGAAGGGACCGTCCTGGATGCGCCGGTGCAGGGCCTCGATCTGGCGCAACAGGGTGAGCAGCTGTTCTGGCTGGTCCTCTAGGTCGGCGGCGATGACATCCACATCGGCGAGCAGGGCTTGGAGCCTGGGCTCCCAGGCCCTGGGTTCGGGGTTGTCGTGGGGATTGGCGTCGCGCATGGAGCCTGGGGATGGCGCTCCCGCTTACAGGTTGTTGAGAGCCGCGCAATGGTACGCGGAATCAGGGATTAGCACCGGTACTATCGCGTTTGGGTTAACCCCAAAACACGAGGTTTTTCCCTGCCTGAACGGCTTCCCACTATGCGTTTCCGTCCCCTGCTGGCCCTCGTGCTGGCGCTCTGCCTCACCCTGGTCACCGCGTGCGGCGGTGACGCCAAGGCTGTGGATCGGGCCAGTCTCACCTACGCAGACATCCACAACACCGGTCTGGCGAACGACTGCCCGACCCTCCCCGATTCCGCCCGGGGCACCATCCCCTTGGACGGCTCGGCCAAGTACCAGCTGCGTGAAATTTGCATGCACCCCAGCGAGGTGTTTGTGAAGGGCGAGCCGGCGAACAAACGCCAGGAAGCCCTATTCGTCGCTGGCAAAATCCTCACCCGCTACACCTCCAGCCTTGATCAGGTCTATGGGGACCTGACCCAGCAGGACGGCAAGCTCTCCTTTAAGGAGCTTGGTGGCATCGACTTCCAACCCGTCACCGTGCTGCTGCCCGGTGGTGAGGAAGTGCCCTTCACCTTCTCCAGCAAGCAACTGCTGGCCACGGCTGATGGTGCTTCGATCAGCACCAGCACGGATTTCGATGGCAGCTATCGGGCTCCCAGCTACCGCACCAGCAACTTTCTGGATCCCAAGGGCCGGGGTCTGACCACCGGCTACAGCAGCGCCATGGGCCTGGTGCCCGCTGGCGATGACGCCGACCTCCTCAAGGAGAACGTCAAGCGCTATGTCGACGGCACCGGCTCCATGAACCTGTCGATCACCAAGGTTGACGCGGCGACCGGCGAATTCGCCGGGGTGTTCACGGCCATCCAACCCTCTGACACTGACATGGGTAGCAAGCCTGTCGTTGACGTCAAAGTCACCGGCCAGTTCTACGGCCGTCTCGAAAAGGTCTAAATGGGCTGGGCTCCCCAACTCCAAGCGCCTGGGACTTCCTCTCCAGGGGCTTGGGGTTGCAGCCCTAGCTCCAGCCTGGCCAGGCTGGCAAGCAGAGCTCTTCGAGCCATCTAGATCCAGTGATCTCAACCATCTAGGGGGGCTCAGGCCCCCTTTTTTTATGGTTGATCGGCCCTGGTTAGGGGCTCTTGCGGCTTGGGGCTCCTGTCGTCTTTGACTGCGCTTCTGGTCCGCTGCGCACGCTCTGGGAGAATCCCCGCCTAGCTGCCTTCAGCCGAGCCGATGACCAGCACCCTCGCCGCCGGACCCGCTTCCCATGGCCTGATCGCCCCCCATGGCGGGGTGCTGGTTGATCTGCGGGTGCCGGCGGAGCAGCGCGATGCCGTTAAGGCCGGCGTCCACCACGTGATCGAGTGCAGCGACCGCAATGCCTGTGACGTGGAGCTGCTGATGGTGGGTGGCTTCTCGCCCCTGCGTGGCTTCATGCCCCAGGAGGACTACCTCTCGGTGGTGGCCAGCCACCGCACCAGCAGCGGCCTGCTCTTTGGCCTGCCGATCGTGATGGACACCCAGCGCGACGATGTGCTGGTCGGCCAGCGCCTACTGCTCACCTACAGGGGCCAGAACCTGGCGGTGATGACCGTGGAGAGTCGCTGGGAGCCTGACAAGGCCCGTGAGGCCCTCGGCTGCTACGGCACCACCTCCCTGGAACACCCCGCCGTGAAGATGATCGCCACCGAGCGGGGGCGCTTTTATCTAGGCGGACCGATTGAGGGCCTGGAGCTGCCCAGCCGGGTGTTCCCCTGCAAAAGCCCGGCTGAGGTGCGCGCCACCCTGCCAGAGGGCCAGGACGTGGTCGCCTTCCAGTGCCGCAACCCCATCCATCGCGCCCACTACGAGCTGTTCACAAAGGCCCTGGAGGCCAGCAACGTCAGCGACCAGGGGGTGGTGTTGGTCCATCCCACCTGTGGCCCCACCCAGGACGACGACATCTCCGGCGCGGTGCGCTTTCAGACCTATGAGCGCCTCGCCGCTGAGGTCAATAACCCCCGCATTCGCTGGGCCTACCTGCCCTATTCGATGCACATGGCCGGCCCGCGCGAGGCCCTGCAGCACATGATCATCCGCAAGAACTACGGCTGCACCCACTTCATCATTGGCCGCGACATGGCCGGCTGCAAGAGCTCGATCACGGGTGACGACTTTTACGGCCCCTACCAGGCCCAGGATTTCGCCCGCGACAACGCCAGCGAGCTGGGCATGGAAACCGTGCCTTCGCTCAATCTCGTCTACACCGAGGAGGAGGGCTACGTCACCGCCGAACACGCCGAGGCCCGGGGCCTGCACGTGCGCAAGCTCAGTGGCACCCAGTTCCGCCAGATGCTGCGCAGCGGCGAGGAGATCCCGGAATGGTTCGCCTTCCGTAGCGTGGTGGAGGTTCTGCGCGCTGCCTGAGGGGCAGGACTCCCGTGGGCGCCAGCTCTCGCCTGGTGCCGTTTAACATTCCTTTACTAAACCGATCGGAGAGAGCAAGGTGAAGAAGCGTTGGCGCAATGCGGGTCTCTACGTGCTAGTGGCGATCGTGGTGATCGCCGTGGGCACCGCCTTCCTCGACCCCCGGCCCGATCCCGCCCAGGCGACCCGCACCCTGCGCTACAGCGATTTCGTTGAGGCTGTGGAGGCCAACTCCGTGTCGCGGGTGTTGATTTCGCCGGACCGCGGCACCGCCCAGGTCGTCGAGAACGACGGCCAGCGCGCCGTTGTCAACCTTGCCCCTGACAAGGACCTGCTCAAGCTGCTCACGGCCCATAACGTCGACATCGCCGTCCAACCCAGCCGGGAGCCGGCCGCCTGGCAGCAGGCCGTGGGCAGTCTGATCTTCCCGCTGCTGCTGCTTGGGGGCCTGTTCTTCCTGCTGCGCCGCGCCCAGGGAGGCGGCGGCAACCAGGCCATGAACTTTGGCAAGAGCAAGGCCCGGGTCCAGATGGAGCCCCAAACCCAGGTGACCTTCGGCGATGTGGCCGGCATTGAGGGCGCCAAGCTCGAGCTCACCGAGGTGGTCGACTTCCTCAAGAACCCCGATCGCTTCACGGCCGTCGGCGCCAAGATTCCCAAGGGCGTGTTGCTGGTGGGCCCTCCCGGCACCGGCAAAACCCTTCTGGCCAAAGCCGTTGCTGGCGAAGCGGGCGTGCCCTTCTTCTCGATCTCCGGTTCGGAGTTCGTTGAAATGTTCGTGGGCGTCGGCGCCTCCCGGGTGCGCGACCTGTTCGAACAGGCCAAAAAGAATGCCCCCTGCATCGTCTTCATCGACGAAATTGATGCCGTGGGCCGCCAGCGGGGCGCTGGCCTCGGCGGTGGCAACGATGAGCGCGAGCAGACCCTCAACCAGCTGCTCACCGAGATGGATGGCTTTGAGGGCAACACCGGCATCATCATTGTGGCTGCCACCAACCGGCCTGATGTGCTCGATGCCGCTCTGATGCGGCCGGGTCGCTTCGATCGCCAGGTGGTCGTTGACCGCCCCGACTACGCCGGCCGCCTCCAGATCCTCGGCGTCCACGCCCGCGGCAAGACCCTCTCCAAGGACGTGGACCTCGACAAGGTGGCTCGCCGCACTCCCGGGTTCACTGGCGCCGACCTGGCCAACCTGCTCAACGAGGCGGCGATCCTGGCGGCCCGCCATGAGCTCACCGAAATCTCCATGGATGAGGTGAACGACGCAATCGAGCGCGTCATGGCCGGTCCTGAGAAAAAGGACCGGGTGATGAGCGAGAAGCGCAAGCGCCTAGTGGCTTACCACGAGGCCGGCCATGCCTTGGTCGGCGCCCTGATGCCCGATTACGACCCGGTTCAGAAGATCAGCATCATTCCCCGCGGCCAGGCCGGCGGCCTCACCTTCTTCACCCCCAGTGAAGAGCGGATGGAATCGGGTCTCTATTCCCGCTCCTATCTCCAGAACCAGATGGCCGTGGCCCTGGGCGGCCGTGTCGCCGAGGAAATCGTCTATGGCGAAGATGAGGTCACCACCGGTGCCTCCAACGATCTCCAGCAGGTGGCCCGGGTTGCCCGCCAGATGGTCACCCGCTTTGGCATGAGTGATCGCCTTGGTCCCGTGGCCCTGGGCCGTGCCCAGGGGGGCATGTTCCTGGGCCGTGACATCGGCGCCGAGCGCGACTTCTCCGAAGACACCGCTGCCGCCATCGACGAGGAGGTGTCTGAGCTGGTGGCCGTGGCCTACAAGCGGGCCACCAGCGTGCTCACCAACAATCGCTCGGTTCTCGATGAACTGGCCGACATGCTGGTGGAGAAGGAAACCGTGGACGCGGAGGGCCTGCAGGAGCTGCTGATCCGCAGTCCGGTTCAGGTCGCTGAATACGTCTGAGCGTCGCCCCCTTGGGATCTCTGATCCCAAGGGGCTGGTGCAGTCCTTGGTTGCCCAGCCCCTGCTGGCCGTTTTGCGGCCGCGCACGATCCAACAGGCCCAACGTCAGCTGGAGAGGCTCCAGGCGGTGGGTCTTGTTCATGTTGAACTTGCGGTGGAGCCCTCTAGGACCTGGAGCGAGGGCTGCCTAAGCCTGGCGGCCGCATTCCCGTGCCTGCGCCTCGGGGCGGCCTCGGTCACGGTCCCGGAGCAGCTGGAGGCTGTGGCTAACGGGGGCCTGGACTATGCGGTGTCACCGATCTTCGATCCGCAGCTTCTACAGCGGGCCCGCCAGCTGGGCCTCACCCTGGTGCCGGGGGTCCAGAGCCCCACCGAAGTGCACCAGGCCCAGCGGCTGGGCTGCTCAATCGTCAAATTGTTTCCGGCGCGGCCCCTCGGGCCCAGCTATTGGGCCTCCCTGGCGGGCCCGCTGGGGCCCCTGCCCTTCTGTATTGCTGCTGGGGGGCTGGCCTGCGCCGATGTGCTGCCCTGGCTGGAGCAGGGGGTTGATGCTGTCGCCCTAGGTGGTCGCCTGTTCGTTGCGCCCCCAGGCCCCGGCCTGGGCCAGGATCCAGGGCACCTGGATCCCCAATTAGCTGGCCTGGTTCGGCAGCTGGCCGGGCGCACTCACCAAAGGCTGCACTGAGCCTGTTGACGCAGCAAGTGGTCCGCTAACACCAGGGCCACCATCGCCTCCACCATTGGCACGGCCCTCGGCAGCACGCAGGGGTCGTGGCGGCCCTTGGCGGCCAAGGTGGTGGCTTCGCCGCTGGCGGTGATCGTGGCTTGGGCCTTGCGAATCGTGGCGGTGGGCTTGAAAGCCACCTTCAGCTGGATCACTTCGCCATTGCTGATGCCGCCCTGGATGCCGCCGGAGTTATTGGTGGCCGTGCGCAGGCGTCCATCTTCGCTAGGCAGGAAGGCATCGTTGTGTTCACTGCCCTTGAGCAGGGTGCCGCCGAAGCCCGAGCCGATTTCAAAGCCCTTGGTGGCAGGCAGGGACATCAGGGCCTTGGCCAGGTCGGCCTCCAGCTTGTCGAACACCGGCATGCCCAGGCCCACGGGCGGTCGGCGCACCAGGCACTCGATTACGCCGCCGCAGGAATCACCCTCGCGGCCGATCGCCTCGATCCGGGCAATCATTTGTTCGGCTACCACCGGATCGGGGCAGCGCACAATTGTGCGTTCGATCGCCTCCAGGCTGACGCCTGGCCAGATCAATCTCGGCCTCAATCGTGTGGATGCGCCGCACCCAGGCCAGTACTTCGGTGCCATGGGCCTTGGCCAGTAGCTGTTTGGCGATGGCGCCGGCTGCCACCCGGCCAATCGTTTCGCGGGCAGAGGCCCGGCCGCCACCACTGCTGGCCTGGATGCCGTATTTGGCCTGGTAGGTGGCATCGGCATGGGAGGGGCGAAAGGCCACCTCCATCTCCTTGTAATCGACGGGGCGTTGGTCCTTGTTGCGCACCACCATGGCGATGGGCGTGCCCAGGGTGACGCCATCCAGCAGGCCGCTGAGGATCTCCACCTGGTCTTCTTCCTTGCGGGGCGTGGTGATCCGGCTCTGGCCTGGTTTGCGCCGGTCCAGTTCTGCCTGGATAGCGGCCAGATCCAGCTTCAGCCGGGGCGGACAGCCATCGACAATCACCCCGACCCCACCGCCGTGGGATTCCCCGAAGGTGCTGATGCGGAAGAGGTCGCCGAAGCTGCTGCCCATGGGGAAATCGTGCTTANTGGAGCCTACAAAGGCCGCAGTCCGGCGGTTTAGCCCTGTGGTGTCTGCTAGAGCCAGCCATTAAAAAAGCCCCCTCNGTAAAGAGGGGGCTTTGGTTCAGCTCAAGCCCTAGGGCCAGGAGGTGAAGGGATCAACCGATCGCAGGTGCGCTCAATGCCACGGGGGTGGACTGGGCAGCAGCCAGGTCAAGGGGGAAGTTGTGAGCGTTGCGCTCGTGCATCACTTCCATGCCAAGGCCAGCGCGGTTCAGCACATCGGCCCAGGTGTTCAGCACCCGACCTTGGGAATCAAGGATCGACTGGTTGAAGTTGAAACCGTTGAGGTTGAAGGCCATCGTGGANACGCCGAGGGCGGTGAACCAGATGCCGACAACGGGCCAGGCTGCNAGGAAGAAGTGCAGGCTGCGGCTGTTGTTGAAGGAGGCGTATTGGAAGATCAGGCGACCGAAGTAACCGTGGGCAGCCACGATGTTGTAGGTCTCTTCTTCTTGGCCAAACTTGTAGCCGTAGTTCTGGGACTCGGACTCGGTGGTTTCACGAACCAGCGAAGAGGTCACCAGGGAGCCGTGCATGGCGGAGAACAGGCTGCCACCGAAGACGCCAGCCACACCAAGCATGTGGAAGGGGTGCATCAGGATGTTGTGCTCGGCTTGGAACACCAACATGTAGTTGAAGGTGCCGGAGATGCCGAGGGGCATGCCGTCAGAGAAGGAACCCTGACCGAAGGGGTAGATCAGGAAGACAGCGGAGGCTGCAGCGACGGGTGCGCTGTAGGCAACGCAGATCCAGGGGCGCATGCCGAGGCGGTAGGAGAGTTCCCACTCGCGGCCCATGTAGGCGAAGATGCCGATCAGGAAGTGGAATACCACCAACTGGTAGGGACCACCGTTGTAGAGCCACTCGTCGAGGCTGGCGGCTTCCCAGATGGGGTAGAAGTGCAGGCCGATGGCGTTGCTGGAGGGGATAACAGCACCAGAGATGATGTTGTTTCCGTACATCAGGCTGCCGGCAACGGGCTCACGGATGCCGTCGATGTCGACGGGGGGAGCGGCGATGAAGGCAACGATGAAGCAAATGGTGGCGCTCAGCAGGCAAGGGATCATCAGCACGCCGAACCAGCCCACGTAGAGGCGGTTGTCGGTGGAGGTGACCCACTCACAGAACTGATTCCACGCAGAAGCGCCTTGGCGCTGCTGGATTGTGGTTGTCATGAGGACGGGGAAGGTGTGCTCCGGGTGGAGCGGTAAGTAGGACAATGGCTGGACGAAATCGCCAAGCCCTTGATGACAGAACATTAAGGCCTAATGCCTTTAAAAAGCTGNTTTGGCCTGTGTAGGGACCATCAGTAGCTGATATGACAGTGATAAGAAGAGCTGATCGCTCCTGTTGCTGCNTGGGTTTAGGAGGCACCCAGAGCTTGTTTGCTTCTGGTGCCGGGCCAATCNGCCAAGGATGGGGGCCTCTGGATCGCTCAGCAAGGGCGGATTGATACCGAAAATCCCTATGGGCCAAGAGGGCACGCCGGTTCAGGGGTGACCGCTGAATACGGAGTCGCCAATCGCTTAATTATAATAAATAGTGATTACCAGGGACATGTCCTAACGCAGCAAGCAAAGTTTATAGTTCCCTGGCAAACTATCGACTAAATAAAGATGTCAATATCAATCTTACGTGTGCCTTGGCAAAAATCATCTGTTGGGTAATAGATCAGCGCGCTGATCGGAAAGCACGTCAACTTCAATCGCTACTTATGAAGAAGCTGCGTAACGCCGATTAACCTCATTCCAGTTGACTAACGACCACCAACCCTTGACGTAGTCAGGCCGGCGATTTTGATACTTAAGGTAATAGGCGTGTTCCCACACATCAAGCCCCAGCAGCGGTATTCCGGCCTCAATGCCAGGCAGATCCATGAGGGGGTTGTCCTGATTTGCCGTGCTGGTGATGGCGAGGTTTCCATCTGACTTGCGAATCAGCCAGGCCCAGCCTGAGCCGAAGCGGCCCGTCGCCGCCTGGTTGAACTGCGTCTGCAGGCTCTCCATCGAACCAAAGCCGCCGTTGATCGCCGCTAGCAAATCTGCAGAAGGCTCGCCACCCTCACCCACCGGTGCCATCACGGCCCAAAACTGGCTGTGGTTCCAATGGCCACCGGCGTTATTGCGCACGGCCCCAGGGAAGCTGGAGATCTGGCCCTGCAGGCTCTCCAAGCTGAGCTTGGCGAGCGTGGGGTTGGCCTTAATCAGGCCATTGAGGTTGGCCACGTAGGTGCCGTGATGGCGGTCGTGGTGGATCGCCATCGTGGTGGCGTCAATCGCCGGCTCCAAGGCTTCTGCGGCGTAGGGAAGCGGAGGCAACACAAAATCTGCCCATGCCGGCGTTGGCGTGAAGAGCAGCAGGGCCAAGGCCGTTAGCGAAGCCAGCAGAGTGCGCCTTAAGGACCGAAAGACCATTGCTTGGGCAGGGATTTCAACCAAGGTTGGCAGCCTGTCGCCCTTGTCGCTAAGANAGTGCCCCCAACCAGGGCGATTTGACTGCCCAAACTNCCTGACTGGTATGACGACCANCAAAAAACCCCTGGTATTACCAGGGGTTTTGGCTCAGATCGCTGNCTGAAGCTCGNAATCAGAAGCAAAAAGGCAGGAATTGGGTGCGGCAGGCGGCATAACCNTCGGCCAGGGCGCCAAGGCCAATTTGATGGGCNATGCCGGAACCTGTGATCGCCTCGGTGACAATGCCGATCACGATGCCCAGCATGGCCGCCCGTCCGTTAAAGGACTCGGCGCGCTTGAGCTGCTCCATAAGGATCAGCTGTTCTTGGCTGTGCTCAAGAAACGGGTTGGCGGCAGATGGGTTGGTCATCGGGAGTGGGGATTGAGCGTGGGATGGCTGTGAAAGGGCCGGCGCCTAGAAAGCGATCAGGACAGGCCGATTTGGGTCAAAATGCCTTGGCCTGTCAGCAGTTCAGTGCCCAGGCCGATGACGAAACCGAGCATGGCCAGGCGGCCATTCCAGGTTTCAGCGAAGGCGACGAAACCAAAGCGGGGGGTTGAAGCGGCCATGGGTGTTTCGTGTTGTGACGTAACTGTAACAGTATGTAACGGCTTTGTCGAGCTGCTGTCCCGCCTGTCACCACGCCCCATGGGAACGGGCCCTAGCCAAGGCTGTTCAAGCTGGAAATAGCCGGCATCGACTCGTCCAGCTAAAGCCCCATGCAGGCTGGACTCCAAAGGCCAACGAGCTGCGGGACCTTGGGCCTTTGACAACTTGGCCCAGGGGGCCTAGAGCAGCCAGGGAGAGACCCGCCAGGACGAGCAGGAGTTTCGAGGCCTTCCGCATCACGGGCATCAGAGGCAATGCCAATGGGTCAAACAGGCCTGGGCTTCAGGCTATTGCCAGCTTGAGCGTTTGTACTACCCTCGCCCCATGGACTTCCGCCCGGGCGAACTGGTTGCGGTCAGGGCCGGCAGCCACTGGCCCGAACTGGTCGGCAGGATCCAAATGATCCATGCCCAGGGCCATCCCATTTGGAGGAGCCGAATCCGGTCCATCCACCTACAGTCAGGTCAGCAAAGGGTTGGGGGCGCGTTGACGATGACGGTGGATCTCCCTCTAGCCCAGATGACGGTGGCCGACAAGCTCCTGGCCATGGAACTGCTCTGGGCCGACCTGTCCAAGGATCCTGCCCAAGTGCTGTCCCCCGCCTGGCATGGCGACGTCCTCCGCAGCCGGCGTGAACAGGTGCTGCAGGGAGAAGCTCGCTTCCAGGGTTGGGATGCCGCCATGGATGAGTTGAGGGCTGAGCTGCGTGGACATCAGGCTCCTTGAGGACGCCAAAAGGGAGCTCCGCAGCGGCTGGTTCTTCTACGAACGTCGGTCCCCTGGTCTGGGCGATCGCTTCCTCGATGCCATCGAGGCTGACGTTCGGCTGCTTCCCGCGTACGCCGGTATCCATTTACAGGTGAATGGGTTTCATCGGCTGCTGATCTGATCCCAGGGCACGGCATGGACTGGGTTTTGCATTGAGGCCGTGCAGAGACCAACCACTCCATCACCCTGCCTCAAGCCATCCGGCAGCGGAGCGTAATTGTGTCAGGCGGCGCA
>JGI25920J50251_10000364_pt1 | contig 15284 bp, 15 predicted proteins | sample LauGreBMM110DCMD_2_FD_50251 | JGI IMG/M metagenome (IMG submission 50251) | reverse complement strand
GCCTTTCAAACAACATTTGGAGGCGGTGTTGCAGGTGCCATGAAATTGCCACAAGATGGAGTTATTCTTAAATTTAATTCAACATTAACAACTACTCTTTTTAGCTCTTTTTTTGGCGGAAGTGGTAATGATGCATGTTTTGTAGTTGCCCAAGACCCCTTAACAAGGAATTATTATATTGGTGGAGCAACCACTAGTACAAATTTACCTGGCGATAAATCAAATACCATAAACTCCACCTACCAGGGCGGAGCAACAGATGGTTTTGTAACACAAATTAATAATACAGGGTCAGCCATTTTAAAAACATGTTATTTTGGTACTAGCGGTACCGATTTAGTTTATGGAGTTCAATTTGATCGATTAGGATTTCCTTATATAATGGGAACTACAACTGGTGATTGGCCAATNATTGCGGCACCATTTAATAACCCGGGNAGCAAACAGTTTATAGGTAAACTACAACCTAATTTGTCTGCGTACNTTTATTCAACAATTTTTGGTCGTTCATCATCTTTACCTAATTTATCTCCCACAGCTTTTTTAGTAGATAGGTGTGAAAATGTTTATGTATCGGGTTGGGGTGGTGGTATTAATGTTAGTAGAGGTTATTCATCTTCTGGCACCATAAATATGCCTGAGGTTTCACCTCTACCTGGTATTCCTGCCGAAGATGAAAGTGATTTTTACTTCTTTGTATTAGAAAAAAATGCAGCAACTCAATTATTTGGATCACATTTTGGACATAATGGTGGTACCATAGGCGATCATGTAGATGGAGGTACCAGCAGGTTTGATGCAAATGGAATTATTTACCAAGCGGTATGTGGTTGTAGAGATGGCGGAGGACCATTTCCAACAACTGGAAATGCTTGGCGACCAAATAATGGCTCCACTTCTTGTAACCAAGTGGTTATAAAAGTTGAAATGAATTTTACTGGAATTGCAGCAAGTATTCAATCAACTATTAATGGGGTAGCTGATACCTCTGCTTGTGACCAGTAATAATAACGTTTACAGATTCAATTGCAAAAGGTCAATCCTATGTTTGGAATTTTGGAGATGGATCTCCAACACAAACAACACTTGCTCCAATAAATTTTGTGACTCATCCATACAATACCGTTGGTACTTTTAGAGCAAGTGTAATATCAATTGATCCTACAAAATGTAACATTGCCGACACCGCTTACATCACTGTTAGAGTGGGTAATAATGAAGTTCAACCTAGTTTTAGATACACAAAAGTAGGTAGTTGTAATAGTTTAGAGTTTGAGTTTGAAAATACATCAACAGCTACAGATGCTACCAAATATACCGGGCAAACTTTTTTATGGAATTTTGGAGATGGTACACCAACTATTCGTTCAAATTTTACACCCAATATTCGGCATACATTTCCTTCGGCTGGCCCATATACCATAAGGTTGTTGGTAGATGATACCTCATTTTGTAATGCACCCATTTTTAAAGATTCGCTAATTAGAGTCAGTGCAAATGTANGAGCACAATTTACTACACCAGCAGTAGGTTGTAGGCCTTATAATGCTGTATTTAAAAACGAATCAATTGGTGGAACAGATTTTAAATGGGAATTTGGCGATACACAAACAAGTACAGATGGCAGCCCAACGGTTACGCACAACTACCCAAATGCTGGCACTTATAATGTACGCTTAATTGCTAATGATGCCAATACCTGTAATAAAAGTGACACCTCTATTTTTCAGCTAATAACTGTGGTAGATAAGCCTATAGCAAGATTTGATTGGGGTGTGCAACCTCCACAAGCAAATACTCGAACCTTCTTTACTAATTTATCTACGGGTGCAACTACATATTTATGGAATTTTGGCGATGGAGAAAACTCTACAGACATAAATCCAATACATCAATATAATGCAACAGGTAATTATGATGTAGAACTAATAGCGTATAATAGTTCAGGATGTACAGATACTTTTCCCCTTACCGTCTCTGCCTTAATAAATCCTTTGTTGGATGTGCCCAATGCTTTTACACCGGGGAAATTTGGCACAAACAGTATTGTTAAAGTTGCAGGCTTTGGTATTGCAAAAATGAGTTGGAAAATTTATAATAGATGGGGCCAAGTTGTTTTTGAAACTGCAGATAGAAAGCAAGGATGGGATGGAACATTTAAAGGGGCATTGCAAGCAGCAGACGTTTATGTATATACGTTAGATGTAGAGTTTAGCGATGGAAAAAAATTACGAAAAACAGGCGATATTAATTTGTTAAGATAGAAAGTTGAAAGTTGAAATAATGAGTAGTAAAATAAAGATACAATTAGTGGTAATATTTTTTTTAGGAATTTCATCAATTTCTAAAGGACAAGATTTGCATTTTTCTCAATTTTATAACTCTCCACTTACCACAAACCCTGCTAATACAGGGTTTATCCCCGATGCAGACTATAGGATAGGCGCAAATTACAGAAACCAGTTTAGTAATATTATGTCGTCGCCCTACAAAACAATGAGTGCCTTTGGCGATGCACAGTTATTTAGAGACAAATTAGAAAACGGTTGGCTAGGAGTTGGTGGCGTAATATTGAGTGATGTTGCTGGTAGTGGGAGTTTACGTAGCACAAAAGTATATGGTTCTATAGCCTATCATCAAATGTTGGGTAATAGTAGTTTATTAAGTGCAGGGTTTAATGTTGGTTGGGCAAGTAAACGTATTGATGTTTCTAAACTTACTTTTCCAGATCAATTTGATGGTAAATTTTTTGATAATTCAATTCCATCATCGGTTGTATTTTCAAATACTAATGTAGTTTATATAGATGTTCAAGCAGGGTTGAATTATGCATACTTTCCTCAAGAAAATGTATACATAAATGCAGGCTATTCCATCCACCATGTAAATAGGCCTAAAGAAACTTTTTTTAATGATTTAAGTAACAACGGACGAATACCAATGCGACATATTGGTTTTGTAAATGCAATTTTAAAAGTGGCCGATAGAGTAATTATTAATCCTACTATTTATTATACTAATCAAGCACAAGCAAGTAGCCTTGTATTGGGCTTAAATGCAAATTATAACTTGAGCGAATTTGGCGAAAAACAGCTAATAGCCGGTGTTTATTATAGATATAAAGATGCAGCCATACCAGTGGTTGGTTTAGAAACAAATAATCTTCGTTTTACATTTAGTTACGATGTTACTTTATCCTCGTTGCGAAATTTTAATAACTACCGTGGTGCAAGCGAAATTAGTATAATTAAAAAAGGATTTTATCCAAGTAATTTGGATAGGGCTTCTCTTTGTCCTAAGTTTTAGTCCAACTACTTCAAGTATAATGCCGATGTAGCAGCCGTTTAGGCTAATGCAATTAGACTATTACGGATGTACAATCGGTATAAAAATTAGTTTGACATTACTTGCATGCATCTTTCCAAACTATCTCTCCAACTTGGAATGCTAATACAAAATTGGGTTTCTAATTTTGTGGTATCTAAAACTGAATAACTCGGTCGCTTTGCTGGTGTTGGGTAGGTAAATGAAGGAATAGGGTTTACAATGCATTTACTTTCTATCGATTCTTTTATAGCACAAGCAAAATCATGCCAACTAATAGCATCGCCGGTATTCGAAAAATTATAAATACCTGCAAATTCATCATGCCAACTATTAATAATTTCTAGTATGGTATTTGCTAAATCTCTAGCGTAGGTTGGTCTTCCAATTTGGTCACTTACTACATTTATACTTTCCTTTTCGTTCATTAAACGTACCATTGTTTTTACAAAATTGTTACCAAACGACGAGTATACCCAAGATGTTCTAATAACTAGGGTAAATGGATTGTTTTGTATTGCAGCCTCTTCTCCTTTTAATTTTGATGCACCATACACACCCAAAGGATTTGTTTTTTGTTCTTCGGTAATAGGTGAAGTTGCCGTTCCGTCAAAAACATAATCGGTACTTATATGTATTAATTTGGTATGATGCTTATAACAAAGTGTAGCTAAATTTGCAACGCTTTTTTCATTAATTAAATACGTAAGTTCAATTTCAGATTCGGCTTTATCAACAGCAGTGTAGGCAGCACAGTTTATACAAAAATCAATTTTGTTTTGGTCAAAAAAACATTCAAGGGCTATAAAATCATCAATAGGTAAATCTTGTTTGCTCACAAAAATAAACGTAAAATCATCTTCGTATAAAGGGGCTATAGCGCCAAACTCTTTTCCTAATTGTCCATTAGCTCCTGTAATTAAAATTGTTTTTTTATTNTCCATTTTTATGGGTTGTACATAAAATTAGTTACGCAATCTTCAAATGTAGGAAGTATCAAATCTTTTTCTGAAACAATNACTTTTTCTAAGGGTATTTGCCAATCAATATTTAAAGTGGCATCATTATATAAAANNCCACCCTCGCTTTGTTTGTTATAAAAATTATCGCATTTGTATAGTACCTCTGCTGTTTGGGATAAAACTGAATAGCCATGTGCAAAGCCTTNCGGCACTAATAATTGTTTTTTATTTTCGGCACTTAATTCAATCGTGAATACATTGCCAAAAGTGGGGGAGCCTTTGCGAATATCAACTACCACATCTAAAATAGTACCACTTAATACTCGTACTAACTTTGTTTGTGCATAAGGGTTAAGTTGGTAATGTAGGCCACGTAATACACCATAGCTACTTTTTGCTTGATTGTCTTGAGCAAATTTAAAGGTAACACTTTCTTTTAAGAATGTTTGTTCGTTATAACTTTCAAAGAAATAGCCTCTACTATCTTCAAATAGAGTAGGCTCGTAAACTAATAAATTGGTTATGTACGTTTTTATAAATGCCATTATTAACTATATAAATTTTTAAAATACTCAATAGTTTCAATTAAACCGTCTTCAAATTTTTTAGTAGGTTGATAGCTTAATAAGTCTTTTGCTAACGAGATATCTGCTAACGAATCTCTAATATCACCTACTCTTGGCTCTCTGTAGGTTGNGGCAAAATCACTTTTTAATNGTTGCTGACAAATTTTATATAATTGGTTAACGGTAAATCGTTCGCCAATAGCAACATTATATGTTTTGCCAAAGGCTACTGCATTATCGGTAAGCATTCCTTTTACATTTATTTGTACCGCATTTTCTACAAAAGTAAAATCTCTAGTTTGCTCACCATCTCCATTGATATAAACAGGGGTTTTATTTATAATACCTTTTACAAATAATGGAATAACAGCAGCATAAGGGCCATCTGGATTTTGTCTTGGTCCAAAAATATTAAAGTATCTAAAACCCATTATTTTTAAACCATAAGCTTCGGAAAAAACTTTCGCATACAATTCGTTTGTGCGTTTTGTAACGGCGTAAGGTGATAATGCATTACCAATTTTATCTTCTTGTTTTGGCAGTGTTTGTTCATCGCCATATACAGATGAAGACGAAGCGTACACCACTTGTTTTACTCCTTTATCAACGGCAGCTTTAAAAATATTTACGGTACCCGAAATATTTACTTCGCTAAAATACACAGGCTCTTTCATACTTCTTGGAACACTGCCTAATGCAGCTTGATGGCTAATAAAATCTATACCTTCACAAGCTTGCAAACAAGTTTCTGTATTGCGTATATCGCCTTCAATAAACTCAAAGGCTGGGTATTGTTTTAATATAGACAAATTGCTTTCGAAACCATTTACTAAATTATCTAAAACTCTAACTTTTTTTGCCCCACTCTTTAAAAGATATTCGGCAATATGCCCCCCAATAAAACCTGCCCCTCCAGTTACTAAAAACCTGCTATTACTTAAATCCTGTATATGAAAATTATCCATTATTAATTATTCAATTATTCATTATTAAAGGCTCCAATATTTTCTACTGCTAATTTTATTTCTATAAATGCCTTTTAAATCAGCAACCAATGCATGCTCTTTTGTGATAGAAACAAAATAAGTATCATCTAATACTTTATAATCGTTATGTGGTACAGTAATAATAACTGCATCATAATTATTTCCAATAGTTGCTAATTCAAAACCATATTCATGTTTTAATTCGGCACTTTCGGCGTAAGGGTCTGCAACATCTACATTCAACGAAAAAGATTTTAATTCTTTTACTACATCTGCCACTTTACTATTACGTATGTCACTTACATTTTCTTTAAACGTAGCACCCATTATCAATACTCTAGCATCTTTTACATTTCCGTTATTTTGAATAATATGTTGCAATATTTTTTTTGCAACATAGCCAGCCATTCCGTCGTTAATATTTCGACCTGCTAATATTACTTGGCTATCATATCCTAATTGATTCGATTTGTAAGTCAGGTAATAAGGATCGACACCAATACAATGCCCACCAACTAAACCGGGTTGAAATTTTAAAAAATTCCATTTTGTTCCGGCAGCTTCTAACACTTCAAATGTGTTAATATTCATTTTATCAAAAATGATAGACAATTCATTCATTAAAGCAATATTCAAATCTCGTTGAGTATTTTCTATAATTTTTGCAGCTTCTGCTACTTTTATACTAGATGCTTTATGAACACCTGCTGTTACCACAAGTTCATAAACTTTTGCAATTTCATGCAAACTTTCTGTATCGCAACCGCTTACTACTTTTACAATTTTTGCAAGTGTATGTTCTTTATCTCCTGGGTTAATTCTTTCAGGCGAATAGCCTAATTTAAAATCGATTCTATTTTTTAAACCACTTAATTTTTCAATAATGGGCAAACAATCTTCCTCTGTACAACCAGGATAAACCGTACTTTCAAACACCACATAATCTCCTTTTTTAATTATTTTACCTATTGTTTCACTAGCCTTTTGTATAGGAACTAAATCTGGTACATTATGCTCATCAACAGGAGTAGGTACTGCTACAATAAAAAAATTAGCTTGTTTTAAAACGTCTAATTCATGGGTAAATTCTATAGCACAACCATCAAATTCGCTGCTTTCTAATTCTTGGCTTGGGTCTATTTTATTACGCATCATATCTACCCGTTTTGCGTTAATATCAAAACCAATAACGTTAATTTTTTTTGCGAATTCAAGAGCAATGGGTAAACCCACATAACCTAATCCTATTACGGCTAATTTTTTTTCTTTAGTTATAAGCGATTGATACATGCTGGTTGTTAAAAATTATTAATGGGTACTTAAAATTATTTTTTACTTTCAAATTCTTTAGGCAGTTTATATAATTCTTCTTTGGATAAGTTTTTAAAATAGTCGTAAGTAATTTTTAACCCTGTGGTTCTATTTACTTTTGGTTGCCAGTTTAATAATTCTTTTGCTTTAGTAATATCTGGTTGCCGTTGTTTTGGATCATCTTTTGGTAATTCTTTATAAATAATCTTTTGGGTTGTACCTGTTAGTTTAATAATTTCATCTGCAAAATCTTTTAAACTAATTTCATCTGGGTTGCCAATATTTACTGGCTCTGAATAGTTGCTCATTAAAAGTTTGTAAATACCTTCAACTAAATCATCTACATAACAAAAACTTCTGGTTTGGCTACCATCCCCAAACACTGTTAAATCTTCGCCACGTAAAGCCTGCCCAATAAANGCTGGTAAAGCTCTGCCATCATTCAACCGCATGCGTGGNCCATAGGTATTAAATATTCTAACAATCCTGGTTTCTATATTATGAAAGGTGTGGTAGGCCATGGTAATAGCTTCTTGAAAACGCTTTGCTTCATCGTACACACCTCTTGGCCCAACTGGGTTTACATTACCCCAATAGTCTTCAGTTTGAGGATGAACTAATGGGTCTCCATAAACTTCACTAGTACTTGCAACTAATATTCTTGCTTTTTTNGCAAGTGCTAAGCCCAAACAATTATGTGTACCTAATGATCCTACTTTTAAGGTTTGTATTGGAATTTTTAAATAATCAATTGGGCTAGCGGGTGATGCAAAATGTAAAATATAATCTAACTCTCCAGGTACATAAATATATTTAGAAACATCATGGTGATAAAACGAAAAATTTGGCAAAGGTAATAAATGCTCAATGTTTTTCATATCACCCGTAATTAGATTATCCATACCTATTACATCAAAATCTTNTTTGACAAACCTATCGCAAAGATGACTACCTAAAAAACCTGCTGCACCTGTTATTAATACTTTTTTTGCCACTATTANTTTTTTATTATATAAACTAGTTTCTACACTTTATTTACGCTTAATTACCNTTCTTCCTACACTTTCGTAATGATACCCCATTTCTTCCATTTGAGTTAAATCAAAAACATTTCTNCCATCAAAAATTATTTTAGTTTTTAATAGTGAATTTATTTTATCAAAATCGGGAGTTCTAAAAACACTCCATTCAGTTGCAATAATTAATGCGTCAGCATTTTGTAATGCATCATACTGATTTTCGGAAAATGTTACTTTTTTGCCCTGCTCCGTTTCTTTTAAATTATTCATTGCTTCAGGGTCAAATGCAGTAATTGAAGCTCCTGCAGCAATTAAGGCATCTATTAAATACAAAGCAGGTGCTTCTCTAATATCATCTGTATTTGGTTTAAAAGCCAAGCCCCATAAGGCAAAATGTTTGCCGGTTAAATCGCCTTTAAAATATTTATTTATTTTAGGAAGAAGATGTAATNTTTGTTTTTCATTTACATCCATCACTGCATCCAATAATTTAAACGTATAATTTACTTCGGTAGATGATTTTGCTAACGCTTGTACATCTTTTGGAAAACAGCTGCCTCCATAGCCAATGCCCGGGAATAAAAAACGTTTTCCAATACGTTCATCACTTCCAATTCCTTTTCTTACCATATCAACATCGGCACCTAACAATTCACACAAGATTGCAATCTCATTCATGAACGTTATTTTGGTTGCTAAAAAAGAATTTGCAGCATACTTAGTTAGTTCAGCACTTTTTTCATCCATAAAAATTATTGGGTTGCCTTGGCGTACAAATGGTGCATACAAATCGTTCATTATTTTTTTTGCTCTGTCATTGCTTGTACCTATTACAACTCTATCAGGTTTCATAAAATCATCTACGGCTACACCTTCACGCAAGAACTCTGGGTTACTTACTACACTAAAAGAATTTTCATTGCCTCCATTAGCTAAAATTGCAGCTTTAACTTTATCTGCAGTGCCAACAGGNACTGTACTTTTATCAATAATTACTTTAAAATCATCTTTACGTATTAGGCTGCCTAAATTGTTGGCAACACCCAAAATATATTTTAAATCGGCACTACCATCTTCCCCTGGAGGTGTTGGTAATGCTAAAAATATAATTTGTGCGTCTTTTATTCCATCTTCTAACGAAGTTGTAAACGTTAGTCTCCCTTCTTTTTGGTTACGTAAAAATAATTTTTCTAAACCGGGTTCGTAAATGGTGATTTGTCCATTATTCAATTTATCTATTATTGTAGTATTAATATCTACACAAGTAACCTTGTTACCTGTTTCTGCAAAACAAGTGCCTGTTACCAATCCTACATATCCCGTTCCTACAACTGCAATCTTCATATTATTTATTTATAAATTCTAAAACTTTAGTAGTAATAAATGTTTGTTGTTCTTCATCTAATTCTGTATGTATGGGTAAGCTAATAACACAGTCTGTTAGTAAGTCCGTTATGGGTAAATTAAAATTACTACCACCAAATGCATCAAACATTTTTTGTTTGTGTGCAGGCACAGGATAATAAATCATATTAGGTACTCCATTATCTGTTAAATACTGCGAAAGTTCGTCTCTATTTACATTCGTTAATTGTAAGGTATATTGATGAAATACATGTTGTTGATTAGCGGCTCTAAAAGGGGTAGTTATTTTTTCGTTGTTTGCAAATGCAGCATCATAAAAATCTGCTGCCTTTCTTCTTGCTAAAATATAATTATCTAAGTGCCTTAATTTAATAGTTAAAACAGCAGCTTGTATAGCATCCAATCTACTATTGCACCCAACCACATCATGGTAGTAACGTTTACTTTGCCCATGGCTAGCAATCATTCTTAGTTTATTAGCTAACTCATCATCATCGGTAAACATTGCTCCTCCATCTCCAAAAGCACCCAAATTTTTACTGGGGTAAAAAGAAGTGCAGCCTATATGCCCAATAGTTCCTGTTTTTTTTGATGTACCGTCTGNAAATGTNTANGTACAGCCAATACCTTGTGCATTATCTTCAATAACAAATAAGTTATGTTTTGCTGCTATTGCCATAATTTTTTCCATTTCAGCAGCATGGCCGTATAAGTGAACAGGTATAATTGCTTTTGTTTTTGGCGTAATGGCTTTTTCAATGGCCTCAGGGTCTAAACAAAATGTTTGTTTATTTACTTCTACAAAAATAGGTTTTATGTTTAATAATGCGGCAACCTCCACAGTTGCTATGTACGTAAAGGATGGAGTAATAACTTCATCGCCTGGTTGTAAACCTAAGGCCATCATAGCTATTTGTAACGCATCGGTACCATTTGCACAAGGAATACAATGTTTACTTTTATGGTAATCTGCTAAGTCTGTTGCAAAATTATTAACAACCTTTCCGCCAATAAACATAGAGCTTTCTAAAACACCAATAACTGCGGCATCTACTTCTGTTTTAATTTTTTGATACTGAGTTTTGGTATCAACCATTTGCAATGGTTTCATATGTAATTTTTAATGTGTGCAAAGATACGGTTTAGTGCCTAAAATATAAAGGCAGCAAAACGAATTGATTTGCCAAATAATACTTTGTATTTTAGTGTAAAAATTAACAGCTTGAGTTTATTCTTTTACAATCTTTTTTTAGTGGGGTACACTTTTGGTATTCAATTAGCTTCGTTATGGAATGGTAAAGCAAAAAAATGGGTGCTGGGGAGAAGAAGGTTAATGTACAATGTACGAAGTACGATGGAAAAAATTAACCACTCACCAATTATTTGGATGCATTGCGCAAGTGTTGGAGAGTTTGAACAAGGAAGACCAATTATCGAAAAACTAAAAGCTGAAAATAAAAACCTGACGATTGTTTTAACTTTTTTTTCGCCTAGTGGGTTACGAAGCTTGTAAAAACTATAAAGAAGCAGATGCCATTTTTTATTTACCTATGGATGGTAAAAAAAACGCTCAACAATTTTTAGATGCTTTACAACCTACTGTAGTTCTTTGGATAAAATATGAGTTTTGGTATTATTATTTACAAGCATTAAAGAATAGAAAAATTCAACTATTTTAGTATCAGGAACATTTAGAGATAACCAACCTTTTTTTAAGTGGTATGGAAGTTTTTGGCAGCAAATGTTGCACTGCTTTTCATTTTTATTTGTGCAAAATGAGGAAGGAAAAGAGTTATTATCCTCCTTTCAACTAAACAATAAGTTAGTAGTAAATGGAGATACTCGTTTTGACAGAGTTTGTGCAGTTGCCGACAACTTTACCTTGTTACCTTTAATTGAAAAATTTTGTGGAGATAGTAAAGTTTTTATTGCTGGCAGCACTTGGGAAGAAGATGAAGAGAAGTTAATACATTATGTAAAAAAACATCCTCACATAAAATTTATTATTGTACCACATGAGGTAGATGAACAAAATATAAAAGATGTACAGAAAAATTTCAACATTCAATTTTGTACTCACAACTTTCAACTGCCAATATTCAACATTCACCCTCCAATTGTCTTATTATTGATACAATAGGAATACTTAGTAGGTTGTATTACTATGCCGATGTAACATACGTTGGTGGAGGATTTGGAAGCGATGGTGTGCACAATGTATTAGAGCCAGCAGTATATGGAAAACCAGTTTTATTTGGCCCAGTTTATCAAAAATATATAGAGGCTGTTGATTTAATTGAATGTGGCGCAGCAATAACAATTATAGATGCGTTACACCTAGAAAAGTTGTTAGATAATTTATTTTTAAATCAAAATGAAAGGAAAAAAATGGGCATTTCAGCACAAAAATATGTAGAAGAAAATAAGGGGGCTACAGAAAAAATTGTAAACTATATTTACGAAAATCGTCTTTTAATTAATTGATTAAATTGTTGCACCACTTCTAATTTATCATTCCAGCCAATTTTAGTTTTCAATTCTCTTTGTATCCAATATTCTGCCTCTGCTAAAATGCTAAAACCATTAATGGTTTTTATACTACGTTCGTACATTGCCTCATCTCCTCTAAACAACTCGTTAATAAATAAAAATCGGTCATTAATGCCTATTGCTTTTTTTAATTCTCTAATGGGAACTTCAGTTAAGGTATCACCTAAATCTATTTTAGCTTGTTTTAATTTATCATTAACTGATGGGGTAGATGTAATTTGTTCGTTTATTTCTTTTTTAGTTTCAATAAAAGTTGGTTGAATTGTTTCGGTATCTTCTTCAAAAATAAGTTGTGGTTTATTTTTAACACTTATTTGCTGAAACGTTTCTGCATTTCGTTTTATTTCTTCTAGTTCAGCCTCAATTTCTGCTTCATCTACTTGTAAAATTTCAATCGTTTTTTCNGGTTCTACGGTTACTAACAACTCTTCTTTTTTTACTGTAAAATCGTTATTATTAGGTAAGATGGATATGCTAATATTTCCAAAACTANTTGTATTAGTTAGGTTTTGTAAATGGTGNAGCTCTGCCTGTAACATTTGTGTAGCCAATAAAAGTTGCTCTGCCGAAGCACCTTCGGCAAATAAATCATTTATTTTTTTTAGGAGTGTCTCCACTCTTTCCATGATAAAGTATATTTTTGATGTCCTAAATAGTAAGGAAGTTAAATTATTACGTAAGTTACAAACTCAATTTAAAATAATAACATAAATGTTTATAGAACCTAACTTAAAAGGCGAACGCAGGGGGTGGATAGAAGTTATTTGTGGAAGTATGTTTAGTGGAAAAACCGAAGAATTAATTCGTAGACTAAAAAGAGTAAAAATTGCTAATTTAAAAGTAGAAATNTTTAAACCTAGTCTAGACGTTCGTTACGACGAAACAAAAATTGTAAGCCACGACACCAATGCTATNTTATCAACCCCAGTAGATAGTTCTCAATCTATTNTANTATTAGCCGAAGGAGTAGATGTTGTAGGTATTGATGAAGCTCAATTTTTTGATGCCGACATTGGAAATGTGTGTGAACAATTGGCTATGAAAGGGATACGAGTAATTGTTGCTGGGTTAGATATGGATTATTTAGGTAACCCCTTTGGACAAATGCCTAATTTATTGGCAAAAGCTGATTACATCACAAAACTTCATGCTATATGTATGCAATGTGGCAATATTGCCAATATTAGCTACAGAAAAAAAGCCGAAGGGCCACAAGTACTTTTAGGCGAAAAAGATATTTATGAACCAAGATGCAGGCATTGTGCTGGCATAAATAGCTAAAAACAAGTGACTTATATAAATTAGTAAAATTATTCATTATTCAATTACATAGTTTTAAAATATTCACTTACCTTTGCCGCCCAAAATAGTTCTTTTTAACCGCCATAGCTTTGGCAAAAGCGGTAAATCAAGTGTTATTTAATTGGAAGTTTCCTTACAACTAGGGAACGTTATCACCAAAAAATAAAAAATAATGGCTAAAGAAATCACTGGCTATGTAAAACTCCAATGTAAAGGAGGGCAAGCCAACCCAGCTCCACCAATTGGGCCTGCTTTAGGTTCTAAGGGTATTAACATCATGGAGTTTTGTAAGCAGTTTAATGCTAGAACGCAAGACAAACAAGGCAAAGTAGTACCCGTTTTAATTACGGTATACGCCGACAAATCATTCGATTTTATTTTAAAAACCGCGCCAGCTCCAGTACAATTACTAGAGGCAGCTAAACTTACAAGTGGAAGTAAAGAACCTAACCGTGATAAGGTAGGTAAAGTTACATGGGCACAAGTAGAAGAAATTGCAAAAGATAAAATGGCTGATTTAAATGCCTTTTCATTAAATAGTGCAATGAGTATGGTTGCAGGTACAGCTCGTAGTATGGGTATAACTGTTGACGGTAAAGCTCCTTGGGAAAATTAATTATTCATCAATCTTAATAAAAAACAACAATGATTACTAAAAAAAGAAAAGTTGCTAATACAAAGGTTGATGCTAATAAAGCATATTCCCTTAAAGAAGCAAGCAACCTTGTAAAAGAAATTAACTGTACAAAATTTGATAGCTCTGTTGATTTGCATATTAAATTAGGAGTAGATCCTAAAAAAGCAGATCAAGCAGTTAGAGGTACAGTATCCCTACCACACGGTACAGGTAAAACAAAAAAAGTATTGGTATTGTGTACACCCGATAAAGAAGCTGAAGCAAAAGAAGCAGGCGCCGATTTTGCAGGTTTAGATGAATTTATTGCAAAAATTGAAGGTGGATGGACAGATATTGATGTAATTGTAGCAACACCATCTGTAATGCCTAAAATGGGTAAGTTAGGTAAAATATTAGGTCCTCGTAACTTAATGCCAAACCCTAAAACAGGTACAGTTACTAATGATGTAGCAGGTGCTGTTAAAGATTTAAAAGGTGGTAAAATTGCCTTTAAGGTAGATAAAGTAGGAATTATACATGCTTCTATCGGAAGAGTAAGTTTTACATCAGAAAAAATTGCAGAAAATAGTCAAGAATTAATTAACGCNATTATGAAGTTAAAACCATCAACTTCTAAAGGCGCTTATTTACGTGGCTTAAGCATGGCTAGCACAATGAGTCCTGGTATTGTAATCGACACAAAATCTGTTCAAAACTAAAAAACCTAACTCGTCCTCTCCAACCGAGAGGGGTAGGTAAAAAAATATTTGTTATGACTAAACAAGAAAAACAAGAAGTGATAGAATTGCTTAAAGGCAAATTCTCTCAATACAATAATTTCTATATTACCGATACAGAAAGTTTATCAGTAGCACAGGTTACTAAACTTCGTAAAGTTTGCTTTGATAAGCAAGTAGAAATGAAAGTAGCTAAAAACACNTTAATTAAAAAAGCGTTAGAAAGTATTGATAGCGAAAAATATGCNGGTGTATATGATAGCTTACATAAAGTAACCGCTTTATTATTTAGCGAAAACCCTAAAGAACCAGCTTTAATATTAGCAGGGTTTAGAAAAGAAAGCAAAGGCGAAAAGCCAGAGCTTAAGGCAGCATTCATTAATGGTGATGTTTTTGTAGGAGATAATCAATTGAAAAATCTTACTCAAATTAAGACTAAAAATGAGCTTATTGGTGAAGTAATTGGTTTATTACAAGCTCCAATACAACGTGTATTAGGTGCATTGCAAAATAAAGATGCCGCAAATGCAGCATCAGAAGTAGTTG
>JGI25920J50251_10000362_pt1 | contig 15306 bp, 9 predicted proteins | sample LauGreBMM110DCMD_2_FD_50251 | JGI IMG/M metagenome (IMG submission 50251) | reverse complement strand
CATGCTGTCGTCGATGAAGAAGTCGGGTGTATGATGGGGCGCTGCTTTTGAAGGGTCCATGCCTTTGGGCATGCCGCCGAGGTTAAAGAAAAATGCGGGTGCTTTTACGCCAAAAAAAGAAAAATCTTCAGCACCGGTGGTCCAGATGCCTGCTGTTGCATTTCCCTTACCGGCAGCCCTTTCTAGTGATGGAACCATGGCGACAACAAGTGCCGGATCGTTATAGGTTACAAGGGTCTTGGTATCAATATTTACTTCCACTTCTGCACCCCAAGCTTCTGCCACATTCTTTGCAACCAATTTTATTTTTTCATGCACATCTTTCTGCATTTTGCTGTCAAGGGTTCTGATGGTGCCTTCAAGTTCTGCTGTTTCAGGAATGATGTTGGCCCTGATTCCGCTGTGAAACTTACCAACGGTGATCACCACAGGGGCGATGGTCAGGTCTTGCTGACGGCTCACAATGGTTTGAAGGTTGTTGATGATTTGTGTGCCCACAACAATGGGGTCTATGCCAGTCCATGGCGTGGAACCATGGGTCTGCTTTCCTTTGATTTTGATGGTAAACCAATCGGAGGAAGCCATCACCGATCCGCTTTTGTATTTTATTTTGCCAATTTCAAGGGCTGATGAAATATGTAGTCCGAAAACGGCATCCACTTTTGGATTGTCCATAACCCCTTCTTTGATCATCAACGGTGCTCCACCTTCCTCATCACCGGGAGGACCTTCTTCTGCTGGTTGGAAAAAGAATTTAACTGTACCGGCAATATCTTTTTTCATGCCTGCCAATACTTCCGCAGTGCCCATCAGGATGGAAGTATGTGTATCGTGGCCACAGGCATGCATCACAGAAACAGGTGTTCCCATATAATCTGCCGTCACCGTTGATTTATAAGGAACATCAACCCTTTCCTTTACTGGAAGTCCGTCGATATCCGCGCGCAGCGCGATAACCGGTCCTGGTTTGCCGCCACGCAGTACACCCAAAACGCCGGTCTTTGCGAGAAGGGTCACTTCAATTCCCAGGCTTTTCAGATGGTTGGCAATATATTGCTGTGTTTTAAATTCCCTGTTTCCCAACTCTGGGTTTTGATGGAGATGCCTTCTCCACTCTACCAGTTTGGGAGAGATGGCCTTGGACTTGCTGTCAATGGCCGCTTCCATGGGGGATTGAGCCTGGCTAAAAATGGCAGAAAGAAGCAATGCAGTCAGAAGGAGAGATCGGCGCATATTCTTGAATTATGTGTCTAAATTAAGCATTTTCATCCATCCCAACCCCATAACTCACGCGCATTTTCCATAACTTTGCACCCTTTCGGTAGATAAAATTTTAATACAATGATCAGTGCACGCAACATAACCCTCGCTTACGGAAAAAGGGTTCTTTTTGATGAAGTGAACATCAATTTCATCAAGGGTAACTGTTATGGTGTCATCGGCGCCAATGGAGCAGGAAAAAGTACTTTCCTGAAAATTTTGAGTGGTGAGATTGAACCCAACAAAGGAACCATTGATATCACACCGGGTGAGCGCATGGCGGTTCTTAACCAAAACCAGTTCCAGTTTGATGAGCAGACCGTGTTGAATACCGTGTTGATGGGCCACAAGAAGATGTGGGCCATTGCACAGGAAAGGGAAACGATTTATGCCAAAGAGGATTTTTCTGAGGCTGATGGCATCAGGGCTGGTGAGCTTGAGTCTGAATTTGGTGAAATGGGTGGCTATACGGCAGAAAGTGATGCCGCTACTTTTTTAAGTGACCTGGGAGTTACCGAAAAATACCATGTTACGCTGATGAAGGACATGCCTTCCAACATGAAAGTAAGGGTTTTGTTGGCACAGGCCTTGTTTGGAAATCCAGACATCCTGTTGCTGGATGAGCCTACGAATGGTCTTGATCTTGAAACCATCAGCTGGTTGGAAAACTTCCTCGCCGATTACGAAAATATCGTATTGGTGGTAAGCCATGACCGTCACTTCCTGGATGCCGTGTGTACCCATGTGGCTGATGTGGACAGGCAAAAAATAAAGGTATTTACCGGTAACTATACTTTCTGGTACGAGTCTTCCCAGTTGATGGCAAGGCAGCAAAACGACAAGAATAAAAAGACTGAAGACAAGCGCCAGGCGTTGATCGACTTCATTGCCCGTTTCAGTGCCAATGCTTCCAAATCAAAACAGGCCACTTCCCGGAAAAAAGCCTTGGAAAAACTCACCATTGATGAGATTGAGCCTTCCAACAGGAAATACCCAGGTATTATTTTTCAGCCATTGAGAGAAGTGGGCAACCAGATACTTTCTGTTGAAGGACTTTCAAAGTCTGTAGACGGCAGGGTCTTGTTTGATAAGATCAATTTTTCTGTCAGCAAGGGAGATAAGATTGCTTTTGTAAGCCGTGATCCATTGGCGGTAACTTCGTTTTTTGAGATCATCAACAACGAAATTACAGCTGATGGTGGAAAGTTTGAGTGGGGAACAACCATAACCAAATCCTATCTGCCAGTAGAAAATACCGATTTTTTCAAGGACGAGTATGGGTTGATGGACTGGCTCAGGCAATACGTTCCTCCCCATGTTACTGATGCTGATGAGCCTTTCCTGCGTGGATTTTTAGGCAAGATGCTCTTCAGTGGAGATGACATCGCCAAGAAAACGAAAGTATTGAGCGGAGGAGAAAAAGTAAGGTGCATGGTGAGCCGGATGATGCTCCAGAACCCCAACAGTGTGATCCTTGATCAGCCTACCAACCACCTCGACCTGGAGAGCATCCAAAGTTTCAATGAAGGATGCATCAATTTCCCCGGGGTTGTCTTGATGACTTCCCATGACCATACCTTCATGCAAACGGTTGCCACCAGGGTTATTGAACTTACGCCCAAGGGTTCCATTGACAGGTTGATGACCTTCGATGAATACCTGGCAGACAAGCGGGTGCAAGAGCTCAGGGCTGANATGTATTGATCAGGATCATNNGTTTGATTGATGCCTTGAGTGAGNATATTGATNAAATGGACCTCNTTTCTGCGGTGAGCAATCGGCTTGATCTGAGGGTTCTTTGATCCTTACTGGCGGTATTCTCCAAATACATTCCTGAGCTTTTCTGCAATTTCCCCAAGCGTGCAATAATTTTCAACGGCATCAAGCACAGGGGGCATGAGATTGTTGCCATTGATAGCAGCCTCCTCAATAGCGTTGAGGCATTGCTGGGCGCGTTGCTCGTCTCTGCTTGATTTCAGTTTTTTCAATTTTTCAGTTTGCAGGTCCCTGATGGAATCATCGATTTTCAGCAGTGTTGGCTCAGGATCNTTGGCTCCTTGAAATTTGTTTACGCCCACAACAATCTTGGTCTGTTGCTCCACTTCCCTTTGAAATCGGTAAGCACTTTGGGCAATCTGTTCCTGCATAAAACCTTCCTCAATGGCGCGGACACTTCCACCCATTTCATCAATATGGGCCATGATCTCATTCACAGCAACTTCCATTGATGCAGTAAGGGATTCAACATAGTATGAGCCTCCCAGCGGGTCTGCAGTTTCCGCCACACCACTTTCAAAAGCAATGATTTGTTGGGTTTTCAGGGCCACCTGCGCTGCCTCCTCTGTGGGCAGGCTCAGGGCTTCATCGTAGCCATTGGTATGCAAGGATTGGGTGCCACCCAATACTGCCGAGAGGGCCTGCAGGGTAACCCTGGCGATGTTGTTGAGGGGTTGTTGCTGCGTAAGGGTGCTGCCACCGGTTTGTGCATGAAAACGCAGCATCATGGCCTTGGGGTCTGTTGCGCCAAGCGATTGCATGGTTTCAGCCCAGATCTTTCTTGCTGCACGGAATTTTGCCACTTCCTCAAAAAAATTGTTGTGGGCGTTGAAAAAAAAGGAAATTCTTTTGCCCAGGGTATTGATGTCAATTCCTTTTTCCATGGCAGCCTTTACATAGGCTTTTCCATTGCTCAGNGTAAAGGCNACTTCTTGTGCCGCCGTGCTGCCGGCCTCCCGGATATGGTATCCTGAAATGGAGATGGTATTCCATTTGGGCATGTTTGTGCTGCACCATTCAAACAAATCGGTGATGATGCGCATGGATGGGGCAGGAGGGTAGATATAGGTGCCGCGGGCTGCATATTCCTTGAGAATATCATTTTGTATGGTGCCTGTCAGTTGGGTAATATCAGCGCCTTTTTTTCTCGCTACCGCTGCATACAATGCAAGCAAGATAAAACCCGTAGAGTTGATGGTCATGGAGGTGGAAACTTTTTCAAGGTCAATCCCATCAAAAAGAATTTCCATGTCTTCAATGCTGTCAATCGCCACACCTACTTTTCCGACTTCACCTTCAGCAAGGGCATGATCACTGTCATAGCCAATCTGGGTTGGGAGGTCAAACGCAACGCTCAATCCAGTGACACCTTGTGATAGCAGAAAATGGTAGCGTTTGTTGCTTTCTTCAGCTGTAGAAAATCCCGCGTACTGACGCATGGTCCAGTGCCGACCCCTGTACATGTCTTCCTGTATGCCTCTTGTGTAAGGGAATGTTCCTGGACTGGGCTGTGGAGGTACATTGTCTTCCGCTGAATAAACTTTTTTTATGGTGATGCCTGAGTCATTCCTGATGGGGGTATCCATGTTTTTTTTTTAGAGCCTTGAAAGGTTATTCCTGGCTTCTGTTTTGAGCAGCTCAAGGACAATGGGCTGGATCGATGCATTGGGGTCTGCTGCCAGAAATGTTTTTAAAGCATCCACCAACAGATCGCCGGGAGCATCGATGGGTAAGGTCGTTACCAGTTGTTCGAGTACAAAACACTGTTGCTCTTTCATGTCTACCACTGCTTGCCATGCGCTTTCAGCCACATAAATCTGTTGAGAAAGATTGTGTTCAAATTCCTGGGTAATGGCTTGTTTGAGCACATCTACAAGCTGATTCGCTCCCAGGCTTCCTGCTGGAAAACGGGAGATCAGCGCAGTGAAACCGGAACGGTCTGCAAAAGTTACCAGGCGTTCATAGGCCTGTACACTGAGCATGGAACTGATGTCTGACATATATGTTTTGTTAAAACAAATGTACACCAAGGGTATGGATTGCCGGTTTATGATTTATTATTAATTTTGCAGAATGGAAATGCAAACAGAGATACCGGTAAAATTTACAGATACATCGATCATTGAGATCAGGCGTTTGTTTGAAAGCAGGCTGGCCGGCAGTGAAAAGTTACTTCGGGTAGGGGTTAAAGGAGGGGGATGTTCTGGCCTTAGTTATTTGTTGGAAATGGATGAGAAGACTGAAAGGGATGAGATTTTTGAAGTGGGTGGAATTCCATGCATCATTGACCCCGCCCACTCAATGTATTTGTTTGGAATGGAAATTGACTGGAAAAATGGTCTGGATGCGAGGGGGTTCATTTTCAACAATCCCAATGCTTCAGCGACCTGCGGTTGTGGCAGTTCGTTCGCTGTATAAAACTGATTTGATAGCATAAAAAAAGGCATTCTTTCGAATGCCTTTTTTTATGTCGATGCAATGCTATTATTTTTTCTTTCCTTTCTCGGAATCTGCTTCACCCAAAGGCTTGTTTTTTGCCATGTCCACCAATACTGGTGCGGCAACAAAGATGGATGAATAGGTTCCTGTTACCACACCAATCAACATGGCGAAAGCGAATCCCCTTGTTACTTCACCACCAAAGATGAAGAGGATGAGAAGGGTAATGAATACCGTGAGGGAAGTCATGATGGTTCTGCTCAGGGTATGGTTGATGGCTTTGTTGATGATGCTGCTCTTGCTTTCACCTTTCAGCTTTTGGCTGTATTCCCTGATCCTGTCAAATACAATAACCGTATCGTTCATCGAGAAGCCGATAACAGTTAGGATCGCAGCAATAAAGTGTTGGTCGATTTCCAACGGGAAAGGAACAACGCCTTTCAGGAAGGAGAATACGGCCAAGGTAACAAACACGTCATGAAGCAAGGCAATGATGGTTCCCATTGAATACCTCCAGTCGCGGAAGCGAAGGAAGATATAAAGGAAGATGGCAATCATGGCAAAAATGGTAGCCTTTACTGCGCCTTTCTTCAGGTCATCAGAAATAGAAGGCTGAACCGTTTGTGAGCTCTGTTTGTAGCTTTTTTGGAAGTCGGCATAGGCCAATCCTTCAGGAAGGCTTTCTTTCAATCCTTTGAACAATGCACCTTCTACAGTAGAATCTGCACTCTTGCTTGGATTGTCGATCATGAAAGAGGTAGTGATGTTCAGGGTCTTGTTGTCTCCAACTGTTTTCAATACTGGGGACTCTCCAAAAACAGTTTTCAATGATTCCCTGATTTTCTCATTATCCGTAGCCTTATCAAATCTTACAGTATAGCTTCTTCCTCCTTTGTATTCAACGCCCTGGTCAAAGCCATTGAAAAGCGCAGCAACACCACCGATCAATACAACTACTGAAATGATGTAGGCAACTTTTCTGTATTCGATGAACTTGAAGTTGGCATGCTTGAATACATTGCGGCTGGTAGCAGTGAAGTACTCAAAATGCCTGTTCTTCTTGGTCCAGAAATCTGTAATCAACCTGGAAATCAGGATACCACAGAAAAGGGAAAGAAGAATACCGAGGATCTGTGTTGTGGCAAATCCAAGTACTGGTCCCAGACCGAAGTAGAAAAGGATCATGGCCGTCAATAGGGTAGTGATGTGTGCATCAAGTACCGGTGCCATGGAACGCTTGTATCCTTCTGAAACGGCCAATTGATAGCTCTTGCCAAAGTTCAGTTCGTCTTTGATCCTTTCAAATATAATTACGTTTGTATCAACCGCCATACCGATGGTCAATACAAGACCTGCGATGCCGGGAGCAGTCAATGTTGCACCCAATGCACTAAGTACACCTACGGTGAAGAGAAGGTTGAGGATAAGGGCGATGTTGGCTACCCATCCGCCGGTGTTGTAATACACAAGCATGAGGATAAAGATCACAATGAAAGAGATACCAAAAGCCATAGATCCGCCTTCGATGGCTGAAGCCCCAAGGGTAGGTCCTACCACTTGCTCTTGAACAATCTTTGCAGGTGCTGGAAGTTTACCTGACTGGAGTATATTGGCCAGATCTTGCGCTTCTTCAATGGTGAAGTTGCCGCTGATCTCAGAATTTCCTGTAGTGATCGGGTTGATTACATTGGGAGCAGAATAAACGTTGTTGTCCAGAACAATCGCAATCGGTTTGCCTACATTGTTGGTTGTAAGTTCACCCCAGATTCTCTCACCTTGCTTGGTCATGATCATTTTGATGGCAGCCCGACCACGGTCGTCATAGTCCTGAGAGGCTTGCTGAACGCCATCACCCTCAAGCCTGGCCTTGTCTGAACCTTCAACAGTTTTAAGGGCATACAAGGCAACGATATCGCTTTTAACACCTTTATCATTTGTTTCTGGAATGCCAAAAGCAAAACGGATATTTCCTGGAAACTGGCTTCTTACATTTTCCAGTGCCATGTATTCATTGAATAAAGCAGTATCTCTTCCTGCGATATAACCCAGGTTNGGAGCGAAGCTCATCCTGCCTTGTTCATCCTGTTGNGGAGGAATGGGCTGGAAGATGGTNAAGAAGGATTTGCCTGATATTTTGCTGCTGTCTGCCTTGGTAGGTGTTTTGGCCTTCACCAGTTCNCCAATGGTGGCAGACTTGGTTGTGTCGGTAGCCTTTGCTGCTTCAGGGGCTGCAGTGGCAGTATCTTTTACAACAGGAGCGCCGGCATAGTAATCTTTCAATGCCTTTTCAGCATCGGTGAAAGACTTGTCCAGTTCGCCAATGTTGTAAACCTCCCAAAATTGAAGATTGGCAGTGGCTTGTAAATATTTCCTTACACGCTCAGGATCATCCTTAACCCCAGGAAGTTCAACGGTGATGATGCCTTTGGTTTTGTCCAGCTGAATATTGGGTTGTGCCACACCAAACTGGTCGATACGCTTTTGCAGTACGTTAAAAGTATTGCTGATGGCACCTTCNGCTGAAGCCTTCAATTTGGTGATGACAGTATTGTCGTTGTCTTCGATTTTGACAGTCCTTCCACCGGTACCCGCAAACAANGTTGCAAGACGGCCNTTCGGATTTTGTGCCTTGTATGCATTGGCNAACAATGTAATAAAGTCATCATCGCTGCTTGACTTCTGGCGCATGGCCTCATTGATCGCATTGTTAAGACCAGGATCTTTGGAATTGTTGGCAAGGGTTCTGATCAGGCCTTCCAATTCTACTTCTAATGTTACACTCATCCCACCTTGAAGGTCAAGACCAAGATTCAATTCTTGTTCTTTGGCTTTTTGGTAGCTGATGGCACCTGTAATGCCATACGTTACAGTGGTTTCCCTGGTACTGTCAAGAAGCCTGCGGTATCTTTTGTTGAATTCAAGATCCTTCAACTCTGTATCAGCGTTGGGGAAGTTGGCTTTTACAAAAGCCTGGGCTTTGGACTCTTGCTTTTTCTCATAGCTGCGAACAACCCATGTGAAATGCAGTTGGTACAGGGAGATCAGGATCAGTGCAATCGCAAAAAAACGAACCAAACCTTTCAGTTGCATGTTAATTCTAGTTTATGCTTAAAAATTGAAACCCCGATTTATCGGGGGTGGGCAAAGATAGGGATTTTGAGGTCAAAATTTGTTTTAGGCATTTGATTTTTACGGCTGGCTGCTGGGGTAATGTTACTAACTTTCAATACCATTTATTCAAGGACTTTTTTAACTTTGCCAAAATTTTACAGCATGAAACTTTCTTCTCGCCTCGATCTCTTTGCAGAACCGGAAACATTGAAAATGGCCAAACTGGGCAGGGAATTGAGGGAAAAAGGAATTGATGTGATCGATCTCTCCCTTGGAGAGCCTGATTTTGACACCCCTGACCACATCAAATCTTCACTAAAAAAGGCGGTTGATGATAATTATAGTCACTATACTCCTGTCGCAGGCTATCCAGACCTCAGACAAGCGGTGTGCACAAAATTAAAGCGCGACAACAACCTTGATTACAAGCCTGAAAACATTTTGGTGTCTACAGGTGCGAAGCAGAGCTTGGCCAATGTGGTGATGGCCATCGTCAACAAAGGGGACGATGTGGTTATCCCAACCCCATATTGGGTAACCTACTCAGAAATTGTGAAGCTTGCCGAAGGGAAAGTTACCCTTGTGCGTACTTCTATCGAAAATAAATACAAGCTGACAGCAGAACAGCTGGAGGCTGCACTGACCCCAACTACTTCACTTTTCCTTTTTTCGTCCCCGTGTAATCCGAGTGGCTCTGTCTATACCAAGGATGAGCTGGCTGNTTTGGCGGGTGTTTTCAGGAAATACCCCGATGTGTTCATCATCTCTGATGAGATCTATGAATACATCAATTTTGTCGGCAAGCACGAGAGCATTGCCCAGTTTGAAGACCTGAAAGACAGGATCATCATCATCAATGGCCTCAGCAAGGGATATGCCATGACCGGATATAGGCTGGGATACATTGCTGCACATCCCAACATAATCAAAGCTTGCGAGAAGTTGCAAGGTCAATATACAAGTGGAGCCAATGCAGTGACCCAACGTGGCGCCATTGCAGCCCTCACCGGCGATCTGGCCCCCAGCATTGAAATGAACAAGGAATTTGGCCGCAGAAGAGAGCGCATGTTAGGCCTTTTAAAGGCCATCCCTGGGATCGAGATAGCCGAGCCAGATGGAGCATTTTATGTGTTTCCTGTGGTTACAGCCTATTTTGGGAAGAAAAATGGCGAAGAGCTGATCAAGGATGCTGACGATTTGTGCATGTACCTCCTGAATACCGCTCATGTGTCTACCGTTACTGGTAGGGCCTTTGGAGAACCAACCTGTATCAGGATTTCATTTGCCAACAGCATGCAGAAAATTGAAGAGGCAATGGCAAGAATAACTGCAGCTTTGGCGAACCTTGGTTAATGTTTTTAACACAATTTATTGAGCACAAGTGCGTTAAATGTTTTTCCTTTGCAATATGTCNATANTGACATATTCGCAAAGTTTAACAGAATGTACTTGGAATGATGCCTAGAAGTTTTCTCTTTCTTCTTTTGCTATTGATTAATGTGGTTGTCCTTGGGCAGGGTCANACTGTAAAGATCACTCCGGGTGATAGTGCTATTTGCAAGGGTCAGTCCATTCGTTACAATGCCTATTTATACAAAGGCAGCTTCCAGTTTATAGGTTCTTTTGACGGCAAAGATTATTTTATGGACACCATTTCAAGGAGTTGGACCGATGCAAGGTTGGCTGCACAAGGAAATGGAATGGATCTTTGGGTGATTGATAGCATTCAGGAGAACGATGCGGTGTATAACATGATTCCCCGTAGGGGACAGACCAATACTTTTTTCTGGTTTGGTCTTTTTCAAGATCCGGTTTTAGAGGCAGCNGGCACTTCTGCCAGTGGTTGGAAATGGCTGGATGGGAGGGCACTGGATACTACATTTAANTATTGGTACTACAGCCCGCCTTTTGTTGAGCCAGATGATGTGTTCCAATCTTCCATAGGGGCAAATCATGCTGCTTTGGGTTTAAATAACTCAGGCGCTCGGTGGAGCGATATGACCAATATCTTTTCATCTATTTTCAAGGGCCATGCCATTGCAGAGGTAAATAAAAGTACCCTTATTCTTGAATGGTCTACTGGAGAAACCAATACAGGATCCATCAATGTTACCCCTCTTTCAACCCAATCCTACTTTCTCGACATTACGTATGGGGGGAACAAAACAAGAAGCAATACCTCATTGGTGACGGTAAATCAGGCAATGGCCACAGCATCATTTGATGTACCTNCCAGTTCAGATACCTGTCTCATTAGCAATAATGTTGTATTGACCAATACATCTGTTTCTACTGATCCTTCTAATACCACCTACGAGTGGAATTTTGGTGATGGCAGCAAATCAACCCAATTTTCCACAACTTACCAGTTCAGGGCTGCACAAATTTTCACAGTCATTCTTACTGCGAAAGACATCAATGGCTGTGAAACCTACGCTTCCAGGCCTGTAACAATAAAGTCCTCACCTTTGATACCTGTCATCACATATCCGACAGGGTCCAATATTTTTTGTACAGGAGATTCTGCATTTTTGAATACTGTTGTTGTGCAGCCCGATCCTGCTGCTGGGTTTGTTTGGTATCGAAATGCTGTTCTCGCCGGCAATGGACGAAGCTTGGTGGCAAAAATCAGTGGTACCTATCTGTTGGAGTGTACCAATTTAAATGGGTGTACCAACCGAACATCTGTAAATGTTACAGTAAATAGTCTTCCATCCAAACCTGCCCTGACCATTGTCAACGGATTTTCAAATGTTGTTTGTCAGCTCGACAGCAGTTATTTGCAATCTTCAACTGCCATCAACATAACCAAATTCAATTGGTATACTGGGGGGGCTCAGTCTCCATCCCTGATATCCAATGCTTCACTTAGAAATCATTATGTAAAGGCTCCAGTCTCCATGGGCAACAGCCTTGTACTTACAAGTTTTTTCGTAAGGTCAGTTGACGACAATGGCTGTATTTCGCCATTGTCTGATTCCGTTGTGATTACATTCAAGCCATCTCCAGTTGTTGCTCTAAGTGTCCTGTCTGGCAAAACCATCTTTTGTGAGGGCGATTCAACAAGACTGATTGCCAGTTCAAAGTCATCTGGCAATACCTATCAATGGAGGTGTGATCTCACTAACCTGGTTTCTCCTGATTCCTTTTTTGTAGCAAAAATAACAGGGTCTTATGGTCTGTCACTTACAAATTCTTTTGGATGTTCTGCTTCATCTAATTTGATAACAATATTGGCAAATAAATATCCAATTGTTCCAGTAATTATTCCAGATGCAAATGCTGCAGAAGTGTTAACTGATGGAACAGTCAATATTTGTACTGGATCGAACCTTAATTTACGGACAGCCAATCTTGTAGGTGGAATATATCAATGGTTCAGAAATGGAGTAGCCATGTTCCCTCCTGGAATCAATTCAAGCATCATTGTAAATGCGGCAGCAAAATACCAAGTATTGGTTTCTGCAAATGGATGTACCTCTACCTCAGCAGAAACACTTGTTGAATTACTGCCACTGCCAACCGGTTCTTTAATTGCCCCTTCAACCAATTCAATTTGTGAGGGGTATACCGTAAAGTTGGATGCAACCGGCGCATTTGGGTACCAATGGTATTTCAACAACAGCAAGCTTGCTGGTGCGGTGCAGTCTTCATACATTGCCAACGGTCCGGGTTTGTACAAGGTTGAATTTTCAACCAATAAGGGGTGTAAAAAAATGAGTACCAATTTTGTTAACCTGGTTACAATAAAAAAGCCAACAGTGCTTTTCACCAATGATTTGTATTGTATCAATGTTGCTTCCAGTTTTACCAATAAATCAGAAACTTCCAACAGTGGTTCGGTAGGCTATTCCTGGAGATTTCAAAATGGTAAGGTGGACACCAATTTTAATGTTGTTCATGTTTTTACTGGATCTGGAAATTACCGTGTATCCCTCACGGTGAAACCAAAGGATTGTCCTCAATTGTCAGATTCTAGCGTTGTATTGGTAAAAGTTGATGCTCCTCCCAAAGGTATTTCTTATTTCCCCATCAATGCAATGGCGGGAAAACCCATTAGCCTTGTTGCCCGTGCAATTGGTGATGTATACCAATGGAGACCCTCAACAGGCTTAAACAGCGCATTTATTCGTTTGCCCATATTGAATCCAACCACAGAGCAGTTGTATACAGTCAATATCACCAACCGTGCCGGATGTAATGTGATTGATTCACAATTGGTGAGAGTTTTTGATGAATCAGATATCTATGTTGCTGGCGGGTTTACTCCCAACCGGGATGGTAAAAATGACAGGGTTTATCCGATTGCAGTTGGCGTATCCGTTTTCTACTCAATCAAGATATTCAACCGATGGGGTAACCTGGTTTTTGAATCCAATTCGCTGGATCCAGACCTGGGTTGGGATGGCTCTTTTAAAGGAAAAGATCAGCCAGCCGATACCTATACATGGGTAGTTTATGGCATTGGTCAAACAGGTAAACCCATNAGCAAATCAGGATCGGTGGTATTAATCAGATAAAATGAAGATGATAAAACACTACATATCGCTGGTTTTCATTTTTCTGCTTCCTTTTGCTTCAGAGGCACAGGATGCACATTATTCACAATATTTCAACGCTCCGCTTTCCCTGAATCCTGCATTCACAGGGTATTATGATGGGAAGCACCGTCTAGCCACCAATTTTAGAAACCAGTGGATGGGGGCTGGTGATCCATTTACAACTGCAACCGTTGGTTTCGATACAAGAATGTTGGCAAACCAAATGGACAAGAGCATCCTCGGTGTTGGCCTTGTATTGATGGGTGACAGAACAGCTACAGGTGCTTACAACAGCAATTATGCCAGCTTGTCAACTGCCTATCACCAGGCATTGGACGAGGAAGGGTTTCAACACCTGGCGGTTGGTTTTCAGGGAAGTTTGGGTACGAGGATGCTTGATTACAACCGGGTCTCATTCAACAATCAATTTGCCAGCAGGGGATTTGATCTTTCGCTCTCCAACAACGAAAATTTTGTTACCAGGAGAAGTGCTTATGTTGATTTCAATTTTGGATTGATGTACAATTACCTGAAAGACAGAAACAGGTTTTTCATTGGCACATCATACTATCACCTCAATCAACCCAAGATGAGTTTTTTGGGCAATGATGAATATATGTTGCCTGCAAGAGCGACCNTTCATGCAGGCGCATCATTTTTGGTTGGAGCACAGGGGGAATTGTTTCTCAGCGGGCAATTCATGAATCAAGCCGGTGTAAACAGTACCACTTTTGGATTTGCTTATGGATATAGTCCTTATCAAATGGAAGATAACAATGTATTCTACGCAGGGTTGTTTTACAGAAACCAGGATGCTGTTTACCCTTATCTGGGATATCTGTTAAATGAGGTCCAGATTGGATTGAGCTATGACATCAACACCTCTGGCATTCAAACGGGTAACCGCAGGAACAAGAGTTTTGAACTTTCTGTCATTTATCACTTCTTTGATCCCAATTCTACCAGAAGGGTAATGCCCTGGTATTGATGTTATTTACCAAGCAATGCCATAATCTTCTCCGTGGTTGCTTGATCCACCCCAAAGGCTGCCATGTTTCCAATCAAATTTAATCGCATTGATTGGTCCTGATGTCCTTTCCGTGAAGCTTANGGTATAGCCCATCTTTTTCAAGGCTGTCCTAACCGATTCNGGTGTTTTATCTTGCAATAAAATGCTTCCTGGCCTGGGTTTTCTGTCCTCCGTTTTGGTGCCACCCAGGGATAGCCATAACTGGTTTGAATTGATGTTGGCGGCTTCAGAAGCCTGTTGAACGGTCATGCCAAATTCAACCACATTCAAGAAGAATTGCAAAAGGTTCTGGTCTTGTGTATCTCCACCTTGAACGGCAAATGCAAGAAATGGTTTGCCATCCTTCATGGCGAAACTTGGGGTAAGTGTAACGCGTGGTCGTTTGCCAGGGGCAACCACATTGAATGGATTGAGGGTGGAGTCAAGCACAAAACTTTGCATCCGCTGGCTCATGCCAACGCCAGTTTTCCCCGCAATGCAGGCAGGGATCCATCCTCCGCTGGGGGTAATGGAAACAACCCAGCCCTCNGCATCGGCTGCTTCTACAGAAGTTGTCCCCCTCCATAAACGGTCCTGATAATCCAGTTCAGCCATGGCAATGGCTCCTGAATCGTGTGCAGGAACAAAGCTTCTTTTGCTGCTGTCAAATCCTGAAAATCCTCTTTTGGAAAGTAGGCTTACAAATGGGTTTGTTCTTCCCTCAAATGGATATGGGTCTCCGGGGCCAATGTTGGGATCATTTTTATCTGGGTTGATCTGTGCTGCCCTTATTTTGGCGTATTCCTTGCTGAGCAAACCTTTGATGGGTTGTTTGGGTCCAAAATAAGGATCGCCATAATAAAAGTCGCGGTCTGCAAAGGCCATGCTCATTGACTGGTAAACAGTATGGATATAGCGTGTGCTGTTGTATCCCATTGATTTTAGGTCAACATTTTCAAGGATATTCAAGGCTTGCAACATAGAAGGCCCCTGTGTCCAGGTCTGCAGTTTGTACACGTCAATTCCTTTGTAGTTGGTATGGGTTGTTTCTTCTTCAATGGGTTTCCAATTGGCCAGGTCTTGTTTGGTGATCAATCCACCTTGTTCCTGACAGCCCCTGACAAATTCAGTGGCAATATCACCCTTGTAAAACCTGTCATAGGCCGCCAT
>JGI25920J50251_10000359_pt1 | contig 15368 bp, 10 predicted proteins | sample LauGreBMM110DCMD_2_FD_50251 | JGI IMG/M metagenome (IMG submission 50251) | reverse complement strand
AGGCCAGCAGCGCCACGCCGAAGAACGGCTTGTGCGGCAGGCTGTCCACCAGTTTGCGGAGTTCGTCCATGTCGTGCCGGGCTGCGAAAGTCGGAGGAAGAGAATCGCCGCAGCCGGCGACCGCAAGTGGAAGTTTTCCGCGGCCGGGACCGACGACGACGAATCCGTTGAAAATCCCGGCACCTCACGCGGGGATGAAGGGAGAGATGCACACCGGATCCCGCGGCGACGAAGATCTCCTCCCGGCCCGCCCGAGCCTGCTCTCCCGGCTCCAATCGTGGGACGCGCAGGAAAGCGGACGCGAATTCATCGAGACCTACTGGCTCCTCATCTTCGACACGGCGTCGAAGGCGGGCCTCGACGAGGCGTCGGCCCAGGTTGTCGTGGAGGAAACCATCATCGCCGTGTCCAAGCCGATGCCTGGTTTCCGCAACCACCGGCCGCAAGGCACGTCCAAGGGCTGGCTGCTCCAGATCACCAGGCGCCGGATCGCCGATGCGCTGCGGAAGCGGTACCGCGACCGCGAAGGCCAACGGGCGGCCCCGACGCCCCGGCAATCGAGGCCGAGATCGCCGGCCTGTCCGATGCCCAGGACCGCGAGCGGCTGAAGCACCGCGTGGGGCCCGAGCAGTTCCAGATGTTCGACCTCTACGTCCTGCAAGGCTGGCCGGTCGCCAAGGTCGCCGAGGCCCTCGGGTTNGGCCGGATGCAGGTCTACCTCGCGCGGCATCGCCTTGGGAGCCGGCTCCGAAAAGATCTGGGGCGGCTCTCGGCGCCGCTGTCCTGAGCATCGCAAGGCGGTCCCCTTGCAGGTCGGAGGAGCAGGACCGCGCGATTTCAGCGTTCAGATCGGTGGGACGGATGTGTTGTCCTCCCAGCGAAGACTTTTGCGGACCCTCCTCGAATTGAACCGAGCCTTCGGCCTGCGAAGACTGCTCCCGGCTGTCGCCGTGGTGCTGGTCCTCGCCGCGACGGGCATCCTCTTGCGCCGGCCGACCGCGTCGCCGCAACGGACCACGGCGGTGGTGCCGGACCGGACGCCGACCGCGGCCGATATGCTCGCCCGAGCGCGACTTCTCCGCGAAGGCGCGGCTCCTGGATGGCGGACGACCGCCCTCGGTCTTTTGGCGAAGGCCGCAGCCGGCGGGCCCGTCGCCGTGCTCCGCCAAGAAGCGGTCCTCGCGCTCGGCACCGCCGACCTGCGACCGCTGCCATTCGATCCCCCCGGCCCGCCGGCACCGCTGCTGATCGACCTGCCGCGCGAACGCTACGTCGCGGCCACGCCGGAGGGCGTCGTCGTCTTCCGTTCGTTGAAGGACCACGCGGAGCTCTTCCGGCACGAGGTGGAGGTAGGACCGCTCGCCCAGTTCCTCGGCTTCAGCGCCCGCGGGCGATGGTTGTCGATGGTCGACCAGACCGGTGCGCTGCGATTCCGCCGCTGCGACCCGGACCCCGGCGCCTGGTCCTGGTCCGGTCGCGCGCACAGCATGAGCCACGCGGCCTTCAACGGCGAAGGCACCCTGGCCGGTTACACCTACGGCGGCCACGCCGACGCGGAACGTTTCATCACGCTGTCTCCCACGGTGGACATGGGACAGAAGCGCTTCATCGAGCTTCCCGGCAGGACCGGACCGTTCGCGTGGTCACCGAGCGAGACGCGCCTCGCCGTGCTCATCGAGGAACCGCCGGGGCTCGCCATCGTCGACCTCGGCCTCGGCAAGGTCTCGGTCCACCTGCCTTTGGAAGGGACGCCCACAGCGATGGCATGGTTCGGCGATGCGCGACGGGTGGTCTGCGCGACGCGGACCGGTGTCTGGGTCGCGGACACCGTCACCGGACAGGTGCAGCGGTTCGCGGACGGTCTGTCCGGCGCGGCCAGCCTCTCGCTCGACGAATCCGACCGGGTGCTCGCCGTGGCCCGGTTGGACGGCCGGGTCCAGCTCTGGGACGTGCCGTCGCGCCGGCCGCTGGCCGCGGTCGAGACACCGGCCGGGCGGCTCGACCTGTCGCCGACCGGTCGCCAGCTCGCGGTCTACGCGCCCGGCCAGACCCGCGCGACGCTCTGGGAATTCGCCAGCCCGCGCGACGTCGTCCGCTTCTTGCCGACCACCCTCAAAGCGCTTCCCGCGGCCGACAACGCCCCTGGACTGCGACGCGACGCGGCGGGGATCTGGTTGTCGGCGTCGACGAACGCGACGTTCCGCTTGCCGTCCGCCGGCGGGACCAAAGGCTTCGCCCGCTCGCCGAACGGCGCCTGGGTGCACATCCACCTCGAGGACGGCGGGGTGCAGGAGTGGAATCTGCCGCGCCTTCAGGAACGGTTGACCGCGATGGGCCTCGGTTGGTGAGCCGGATCGCGCGGCTCACTTCGGGAGCCACTTCTCCCAGTTCTTCGCGTAGGCATCCACGTTGTCCCGGTCGACAGGCACCAACGGACTGACCTCCTTGACCGAGGGCGGGCTCTTCTTGAAGTGGACCTTGTCGAGCAGCAGCTCGATGGAGCGGTAGCCCCAGGCATGGCATTGCTGGGCGAGCAGCTTCTGCACGTGGCCGCTGCGAAGATAGGCAAGCTGCGCCGGCAAGGCGTCGACGCTGACGCATTTCACGGAGCCGGGCGCCCACTTGAGCGCGTGCTCGGTGAACAAGGGCCATCCGCCGATCATCGCCCATCCAGTGACCTCGGGGGCCGCCTGCATCACCTGCTCGACGCGGGCCGCGGCGTCCTGTGGCGTCTCCTTGTGGTAGTAGGTGTCGCGGATGCGGATCCCGGGGAACGCCTTCGCGCCTTCGCGGACGCCCTGCGACCGCTTCTGCAGGTTCGGCGCGTTCTGGTTGCCGGCGAGGATGGCGACGACGCCCTTGCCTCCCATGACCTTGGCCAGCTCGGCGATGACCTGTCGGCCGCATTCGAGGTCGTCCACGCCGTAGTTGATGAAGCGTTTCGAGGCCGGCGCATCGCTGTCGAAGGTGCACACCGGCACGCCGCCCTTCACGGCCTTGTCGATGGCATCGGTCACCTTGTTCGCGTCGCTGCAGCTGATGGCGATGCCATCGGCGCCCGCGAGCACCAGTTGTTCGATGGCCTCCGCCTGCTTCTGGGCGTCCTCTTCGTTCGGCGTGCGCCAATCGACCTTGATGCGCAGTCCGTGCTTCGCCCCGAGCTCGCGCGCGGCGTCCTCGGCCCCGACGCGCGCGACCTGGAAGACGGCGTTGCCCTGCGACTTGGCGACGAGGCCGAAGGTGTAGCTCTTGGACCCCGCGGCCTGCATGACGACAGGCAACGTGGACGCGGCGAGGAGGAACGAGCGGCGGTTCATGCGGGGCGAGGGATCAAGGGTGGACGGGGTGGGACGAGACCGGCGCAGGCCGGCAGATCAACCGATGAAGGAACAGATATATTCACAGATACCGGAGGTGACCTCGATGTCGAAGCCGGATTTCGCGGCGACATCGAAATGCTGGCCGGCACCGTGGCTGGTGACCGCGGATGCCCCGTCGAGCTTCACCGAACAATCGCCGGCGACGATCTCCATGCGCTCGGCCTGGTCGGTGCCGAAATGGAACTTGCCCGGATAGATCAGCCCGAGCGTCTTCTTCGATCCGTCGGGGAACAGGAGGGTGTGGGAAACGACGCGGCCGTCGAAATAGACGTTGGCCTTGGCGACAGCGGTGACGTTCTTGAAATCAGCGGGGACAGGCATGCATAAAAACTGGGGGCTCCCGCACCGGATTTCAAGCGGCCGTTCGACCCCGGGTGCGAGCTTGGCCCATCGGAGCCCGATGAGGCCCCGGGCCGGCGACGGATCGGACCGCCGCCATCCTGAGCCGGAGCCATGCGGATGGATCCGGGTGGCACGGCCAACTTGGCCGTTCTCGGCGGCAACTTGCCGCCGAGTTTCGGCACCGGGAGCGCAAACACCACAGGGTGCATTCCCGGCGCACCCAGAACAGCGGGCCGGTGGCCCGTTCCACCCAGACCTCTGCTGCATCGTTCCGGCTGAGCGGCCCCACCGGGGGAAGGAGCTTGCCGACCCCGTGCCCGGATCGGCACAACCGGCGACGCAACGATGAATCCCTACGNGAGCCTTGTCGCCACTTACGCCCGCCAGTTCCGCGACGGCAAAGCCCTTCCGCTCGGCGGTTTCCCGGCAGCCGCCAACCCGCCCATCGGCGCCGGCGCGCCGACCGCGCTCATCTTCTCGCCGCACCCCGACGACGAGGGCCTCATCGGCAACCTGCCGCTCCGGTTGCGCCGCGAGGCCGCATGGGACGTGGTCAACGTCGCCGTCACCCAGGGCAGCAACCGCGCCCGCCAAGCCGGCCGTCTCGCGGAGCTCCAGGAAGCCTGCCGCTATCTCGGCTTCGGGCTCGTCCAGACCGCGCCCGATGGATTGGAGAAGGTCACGCCCAAGTGCCGCGCCGAAGACCCGTCCCATTGGCAGGGCATGGTCCGGACCATCGCCGGTATCCTCGCGTCGCACCGGCCGCGCGCGATCTTCTTCCCCCACGAGCACGACTGGAACGGCACCCACATCGGCACCCACCATCTCGTGATGGACGCGCTTGCGACGCTGCCGGCCGGCTTCGCCACCTTCCTCGTCGAGACCGAATACTGGGGCCAGATGACGAAGCCCAACCTGATGGTCGAGGCGAGCGAGCAGGATGTCGCCGACCAGGTGGCCGGCGTGTCGTTCCACATCGGTGAAGTCCGGCGGAACCCCTTCCACCTGCTCCTGCCGGCATGGATGCAGGACAACGTCCGCCGCGGCAGCGAGCTCGTCGGCGGCCAAGGCGGCGCCGCGCCAGATTTCGGCTTCGCGACGCTCTATCGCCTCCGCGCCTGGCGCGACGGCCAGGTCGAGGAGGTCCAGACCGGCGGGCGCGCGCTGTCCGTGTCCGCGGATCCGGCCGGCCTGTTCGCCTGAACCGAGGCCCGGCTTCCCAGTTGTCGGCGACGGAGGGGGATCGCGGTCGACCTGCACCCCTGCTCCGCGTTCAGCCGACCTCCACCGCCGTCGCCGCGCTCTGCGCTTGCAGCAACCGGGCGTAGAGACCGCCCGCGGCCACGAGTTCCGGATCCGTGCCGCGCTCCACCACCTGTCCGTGCCGGAGCACCAGGATCTGGTCCGCGTGCTGGATGGTGCTCAAACGGTGGGCCACCACGAAGCTGGTCCGGCCGGCCATCAACCGGTCCAGCGCCTCTTGGATCAGCCGTTCCGTCGCGGTGTCCACGCTCGCGGTGGCCTCGTCGAGCACGAGGATGGGCGCGTCCTTCAGCAGCGCGCGGGCGATGCTGATCCGTTGTTTCTCGCCGACGCTGAGACGCACGCCGCGTTCACCGACACGGGTATCGTAGCCCTGCGGCAAAGCGGCGATGAAGTCGTGGCAGTTCGCCGCGCGCGCCGCCTGCACCAGATCGGCGTCCGACGCGTCGAGCCGCCCGTACTGGATGTTCTCGCGGATGGTCCCGTTGAACAGGAACGGCTCTTGGCTGACCACCGCGACCTGGGTCCGCAGCTCGGCCAACGAAAGATCCCGGACATCGCGCCCGTCGACCAGGATCCGGCCGGCGGACCGCTCGTAGAACCGCGGGAGCAGGTTCACCAAGGTCGATTTGCCGGCACCGGTCGGCCCGACCAACGCGATCATCTCGCCCGGCGCGGCGCGGAACGAGATGTCCTTCAGCGCGAGCCGCTCGTCGCCGTAATCCGCGCAGACGCCGTCGAAGACGACCTCGCCGCGGCAACGTTTCCATCCGCCCGCGGGCGGGACGGCCCCCGGCTCCTCCGGCGCGTCGAGGATGTCGAAGACGCGTTCACCCGCGGCCCGGGCGCTCTGGAGCATCTGGTTGAGCGTGTGCAGGCGGCCGATCGGGTCGTAGAAGAGACCGAGATAGAGGACGAACTCCACGAGCTGACCCACCTGGAGAGCGCCTTGGAGGACGAGCCGTCCGCCGACCCACAACACCGCCACGACACCGGCCGCGGCCGCCCAGGTCATCACCGGGTTGTAGACCGCCCACACCTTCATCACCGTCAACGAACCGCGCCGCAAAGCGTCCGCGCGCGCCGCGAACCGCTCGTCCTCGTGCGGCTCGCGACCGAAGGACTTGATCTGCCGGACGCCCTGGAGGTTGTCCATCAGCAGGGCGTTCATCGCCGAGCTNGCNTCGCGTTGCGCGCGGTAGCGGGTGTGCGCGGTGAGCGTGTACCACAGCGCGCCGCCCGCGAGGACCGGCAGCGGCAACAACGCCACCCCGGCCAGCAGCGGGTTGTTCAAGAACAGCAACGTCGCCACGCCGACGATCGCCAGCAACGCCACGACGCCCTGCTCGGTGCCGTCGATGAGCAACCGTTCCATCGCGTTCACGTCCTCCAGCACGCGCGTCATCAGGTCGCCCGATGCCCTCTGGTCGAACCACCGTTGCGGCAAACGCTGGAGCCGTCCGTACACCTCGCGGCGGATGTCGTAGATGACGTCCTGCTCGAACGTGTTGTTGAGCCGGATGCGGACGGCGTTGAAGACATCGCGCACCACGAAGGCCCCGAGCAGCCCGAGCATCACCGGCGTCAACAGCTCCGCCCGCTTCGCGCCGATCACCTCATCGATCACCAGCCGCGTGAGCTTCGGATACGCCATCGCCGCCGCTTGCGAGACCACCGCGCACGCGATGGTGCCGACGGCCATCCACGGATACGGACGAAGGTACGTCGCGACCCGCCGGACGACCTCCCACGTCGAGCGCTTCCGCACCTTCATCGAGGGATCGACCGGCAGAGCATGGATGTGGCGCGACATGGCCGCTGTGGGTAGCGGATGGAAGGGTCCCGCACAAACCGGAACACCGCGCCAAATTGCGCTTCGTCGGGAGCGCGGATTTCCCGGTCCGCCGGATGCCACCCGTGTCCGGACCCGTCGGACTCTCCCCGCACCCTGCCGACCTCGACCCGGCGAAACGGCAGGTCGCTGGCCTGCGCCACCGTCCTCCGCCGCTCCGGATCGCACGGCGCCCTCCAAACCGCGCTTCCACGTGCCGCGGGCGGCGGACTACGGTGCCCCCGTGAACCGCATCCGCCTGCTCCCGGAACACGTCGCGAACCAGATCGCGGCGGGCGAGGTCGTGGAGCGTCCGGCCAGCGTGGTGAAGGAGCTGGTCGAGAACTCGCTCGACGCCGGACCGACGCGCATCTCCGTCGAGATCGGCGCCGGCGGACGCAGCCTCATCCGCGTCACCGACGACGGGACCGGCATGAGCCGCGACGACGCGCTGCTCTGCCTCGAGCGCCACGCCACCTCGAAGATCCGGCGCGCCGAGGACCTCGCCTCCATCGCGACGATGGGCTTCCGCGGCGAGGCCATCCCGAGCATCGCCAGCGTGAGCCGCTTCACCCTCACCACGAGGGAACGCGACGACACCTCGGGCGAGGCCACGCAAGTGGTCATCAACGGCGGCAAGATCATCGAGGTGAAGGCCGCCGCGTCGCCGTCCGGCACCTCGGTGGAGGTCCGCCAGCTCTTCTTCAACCTGCCCGCCCGCCGCAAGTTCCTCCGCGGCGAGGACACCGAGCGCGCCCACATCGCCCACTATCTCACGCTCGTCGCGCTCGCGTTCCCCCAGGTCGGGTTCGCGTTTGTGAACGACGGCCGGACGTCCTGGCAGCTGCCGCCCGTGGCCTGGACGGATCCGGCCGGCCGCTTCGCCGCGCTCCGCGAACGGCTCCGCCAGCTCCACGGCGCGGACGTCCCTTTGTTGCCGGTGGATCTCGCGGCCGAGGTCGAAGAAGCGCGGGAGGAGATCCATGGTCCGCTGTCCGAGGTCCATGGTCCGGGCGCCGGTGCATCCAGCTTCCGGCTCGGGAACCCGGACCCGGGGATCCCGCCCGGCGACGCGACGCCCACCTCGCGTTTCCGCCTGTGGGGATTCATCGGTGCGCCGGGCGTCTCGCGCGGCACCCGCGACGAACAACATCTCTTCGTCAACCAACGGCCGGTGGACAACCGCGGCCTCAATTTCGCGCTCCTCGAGGGTTACCACACCGCCCTGATGCGCGGCCGTTATCCGGTCTGCTGCCTCTTCCTCGAGATCGATCCCGCCGCCGTGGACGTCAACGTCCATCCGCAGAAGCGCGAGGTGAAGTTCCGTGAGGAGCAGGCCGTCCGCCGCCTCGTCGCGAAGGCCGTGCGCGACACGCTGCTGGCCTTCCACGGCAACCCGGGCGGTGGCGGGGGAGTCGGTGGGCAGGTGGGAACAGGGGCGGAGGAGAAAGCACTCGCGCGACACACCACGTCCGATGCCTCCAGCCCGTCGGAGGGGGGCCCGGCCTCGGCGTCTCCGGATCTCGCGGCGCTCACTTCTGCTTCCCCCTCTCCTGGAGGAGAGGGCCTGGGAGGGAGCGGACATGCATCGGGCTTCCACTTCGCTCCGCCATCGGATGCGCCACCGGCGCAGACCGCGCTTCCTCTCTCCCTCAAACCCAGATCGCCGAGCCCCCTTCATCCCACGGCAGCAGACGATGTTCCGCCCACCGCCACCGACCTGTCCGCGCTGCACGCCGCTCNGGGTTCCCGCGTCCTCTCTCCGCCATCCAGCACCCAGCCTGCTCCAAGCACCGCCACCGCCCCCCTGGCCCCCCTGGCCCACTGGTCTGCTGGCTCACTGGCACACCCGCCTTCAGGCGGCGCCCCCGTCCCGCTGCTCCACGTTCCCCTGCGCCTCGTCGGGGTGGTGGGACGGCTCTACGTGGTGCTGGAATCCGACCGCGGACTGGTCCTGCTCGACCAACATGCGGCGCACGAGCGGATCCTCTTCGAGCAGATGCTCGCGCGCATCGAGACCGCGCAGCAGGCGCCCTCGCAGCGCCTGTTGCTGCCCGAGACCGTCGAGCTCACGCCGCGCGACGCCGATTTCGTGCGGCGGAACCTCGCGACNCTGACGCGCCTCGGNGTCGGCCTGAGCGAATTCGGCGAACGCACCTTCCTGCTCGACGCGCTGCCGCCCTTCGTGAAGGCGGGCAACCCCAAGCAGTTCGTCTTCGAGCTGATCGACGCGCTGAAGTCGGCCGGCGAAGGCGTCAACAACGCGCGGCTCGGCGAGGACGTGGTCGCGAAGACGGTCTGCCGCCACGCGGTGAAGGCCAACGACCCGTTGCGCGGACCGGAGCTCGAGAACCTGGTGAACGACCTCCGCCGTTGCACCATGCCCTACACCTGTCCGCACGGTCGTCCCACGCTCATCGAGATGAACTGGCGCGAACTGGAGAAGAAGTTCGGCCGCACCGGTTGACCGCATCCGGCGTCGCCCCGTCGCCTCCAGACCCTGGACTTCTTCGAGGGCTGCTACGCCAGCAGCGCTTTCACCACCTCGGTCTTCTCGACGCCGGTGAGCCGCATGTCCAGGCCTTGGTATTTGTAGGCGAACCGCTCGTGGTTGATGCCGAGCAGGTGCAGCAAGGTGGCGTGGAAATCGCGGACGTGGACCGGGTCCTTCACGATGTTGTAGGAGAAGTCGTCGGTCTCGCCGTGGACCACGCCGCCCTTGGTGCCGCCGCCGGCCATCCACATCGAGAAGCAGCGCGGATGGTGGTCGCGGCCGTAGTTCTCGTGGGAGAGCCCGCCCTGGCTGTAGATGGTGCGGCCGAACTCGCCGCCCCAGACGATGAGGGTGTCGTCGAACATGCCGCGCGACTTGAGGTCCTTGATCAGGCCGGCGATGGGCTGGTCGACGTCCTTGCACTGCGCGGGCAGGCGGCCGGCGACGTTGCCGTGGTGGTCCCAGTTGTTGAGGTACACCTGCACGAAGCGCACGCCGCGCTCGACGAGGCGCCGCGCCATCAAGGCCGTGTAGGCGAAGCTGCCGGGCTTCTTCGCCTCTTCGCCGTAGAGCTCGTAGGTCGATGCCGGTTCGCCCTTGATGTCGGTGAGCTCGGGCACGCTGGACTGCATGCGGAAGGCCATCTCGAACTGCTGGATCCGGGTGTGCGTCTCCGGATCACCGATGGCTTTGTAGGTCATCTCGTTCAGCCGCCGGAGGCCGTCGAGCTGGGCGCGCCGGAGATCGGACGGCACGCCGGGCGGGTTGCTGATGTAGAGGATCGGGTCGCCGCCGCTGCGGAACGAGACGCCGGCATGCTCGCCGGAGAGGAAGCCGCTCGACCAGAGGCGACCGCTGATGGCCTGGATCTGCTCCTTGTTGGTCGGCTCGGCGACGAGCACCACGAAGGTCGGCAGGTTCTCGTTCATCGTGCCGAGGCCGTAGCTGACCCACGAGCCGATGCACGGACGGCCGGCGTTCATGTTGCCGGTCTGCATCGCGCAGATGGCCGGTTCATGGTTGATCGCCTCGGTGTGCATCGAGCGGATGAGGCAGAGGTCGTCCACGACCTTGGCGGTGTGGGGCATGAGCTCGGCGTTCATGAGCACGCCGCTCTTGCCGGCGCGGGTGAACTTGAACTTCGACGGCGCGATGGGGAACCGCGACTGCCCGGACGTCATCGTCGTGAGACGCTGGCCTTGGCGGATGGATTCCGGGAGGTCCTTGTCGTACCAGGCGTCCATCTGCGGCTTCGGGTCCCAGAGGTCCATCTGGGAAGGTCCGCCGACCATGTGCAGATAGATCACGCGCTTCGCCTTGGGCGCGAAGTGGGGCAGGCCGAGCGGATCCGGCAGGACGGGCCTCGCGGCGGATCCTTCGGCGACGGCCGCGGCGAGCGAGCCGGACCGGCTGCCGAGCAGCGACGTCAACGCGGCATAGCCCAGCACGTTCTTGCCGCGGGTGAAGAACTGGCGGCGCGTCTCGAGGCGTTTGAGGTCGTCCAGAAGAGAGTCCATAAGAAGAGTGTTTTCCTTATTTGTTCAGCACTTCGTCGAGGTTCATGAGCTGGTTGGCCAGCATCGTCATCGCGGCGAGCCGCGGGGCGGGCACCGAGGCATCGGCCTTGGATTCGCCGACACCGACCAGCTTCGCGGCTTCGTCGGGATTGGCGCCGTAGAAGCCCGAGAGCTTCGCCCACGTCTCGTCCACGACCTTGCGCTCGTCCGACCGGAGGGGCCGCGCGAGCAACCGCTGGGCGATGGTGCCGATGGCGCGGCCGGTGTCGCCGCCGTCCTGCGCGAGGGCCGCTTCGGCGAGCCGGCGGGCGGCCTCGATGAACTGCGGGTCGTTCATCGTCGCCAGCGCCTGCAACGGCGTGTTCGTGCGCTCGCGGCGCGTGCAGGAGACCTCGCGGCTGGGCGCGTTGAAGACCTCCATCGAAGCGGGCGGCGCGGCGCGTTTCCAGAAAGTGTACATGGAGCGGCGGTACAGGCCGTCGCCGGTGTCCTGCGCGTAGCGCTTGGTGTTGCTCTCCGGCATCGCCACGGCTTCCCAGACGCCCTGCGGTTGGTAGGGCTTCACGCTCGGCCCGCCGACCTTCGGCACGAGCAGGCCGCTGGCCGAGAGCGCGTAGTCGCGGACCATCTCGCCGTCCATGCGGAACCTCGGCCCGCGGCTGAGCAGGCGGTTGGCCGGGTCCTTGTCCAGCTTCTCCCGGGTCGCGACGGCGCTCTGCCGGTAGGCCGAGGACGTGACCATGAGGCGGAAGAGGTGCTTCACGTCCCATCCGCTCTCGCGGAACTCCACCGCGAGCCAATCGAGCAGCGCCGCGTTCACCGGCGTCTCGCCCATGATGCCGAGGTCCTCGGTGGTCTTCACGAGGCCCGTGCCGAAGAGCTCCTGCCAGAAACGGTTCACCGTGACCCGCGCGGTGAGCGGGTTCTCCGGCGCGACCAACCATCGGGCCAGACCGAGACGATTCCTGGGCGCGCCGGGCGGCAGCGGGTTCAACGCCGCGGGGACATCGGCTTCGACCTTGTCCTTGGGCTTGTCGTATTCGCCGCGCGCCAAGACCGCCGCCATCGGCTTCGAATCCGGCTTCTCCATCTGGATGTGCGTGACCGGGTACTTGAGGCGGATGCCTTCCTTCTNTTTCTCGAGCGACGCGACACCGGCCTGCGCGTCCCGGAAGCTTTGATGTCGGGTGGCCAGGAAGTACTCGAAGACCTCGCGCTTCGGCTCGGGCTTCCAATCGGCGACCGGCGTGCCCACCAAGGTCCGGAGCAGCGCATCGTGCGCGAGCGCGGTCACCTCGGCCGGCGCGAGAGCGCGGGAGTAGATGCGGACGTCTTGGAGCGCGACGCCGTCGAAGTGGCTGCCTTCGCTCCGCTGCGCCAGCGTGAACGGCGCCTTCGCGGCGATGCTGCCGGTGACGCCCTTCGAGTTCTCGGCCTCGGTCTGGACGCCGACGCCGTCGACGAAGATCTTCACGCCCTCGGGTTTTCCGGACCCGTCATAGGTGGCGAGGACGTGCTGCCACTTGCCCTTCTTGGCGACGCGTTCGCGGGTGCGGACCTTGACCGCGTTGTCCGGCCACTGGCTGACGAGATGCGTCGCGAACTGGCCCTGCTGGATCCACAGGTCCCATCCGCGATAGCCGTCCTTCGACGGATCCATCCGCGCGAAGATGGCGGCGGTCTCGTTGTAATCCGGCGGGACGAAGACCCACGCGCCGTAGGAGAAGGCCTCGCCGGCACCGACCACTCCGGCCTCCGGGAACTCCGCGGTCGCGCCCTTGCCGAACACCGGCGCCGCTCCGAAGAGGCCGCCGCCGTTCAAGCCGACCGGGCCCTTCGGGCTCGCCGTCGTGACGGCGCTCCCGGCCGTCGCAGCGAACACGTTGGTCTTCCCGTCGGCGAGCGGAGCGCGGAAGGCGAGTCCCGGGATGTCCAGCTGGCGCTCGAGGTCCGGGGCCTTCATGCCGGCGATCCAGTCCGCGAACACCGGCTCCGCGTCGGTCCGGCTCTTGGCCACGGCCTTCTTGGCGGCCTCGATCTCGCCGGGCAACACCTTCCACCGCGCGGCCTCCTTCTCGTCGGTCACGACCGTGATATAGGCGTTCACGCCGTCCTTCACGTTGCCATCGAAGCCGCTCTGCTTCGTGTTCCGGAAGAAGGCGGCGAGCGAGTAGAAATCTTTCTGGGTGATCGGATCGAACTTGTGGTCGTGGCAGGCGGCGCAATTGGCCGTGAGGCCGAGGAACACCCACCCGGTCGTGGTCACCCGGTCGTTGGCATAGATCGAGAGGTTCTCCTCCTCGATGGTGCCGCCCTCGTTGGTGGTCATGTTGCACCGGTGGAATCCGGTGGCCACCAGCTGGTCGGTCGTCGGGTCGGACAACAGGTCGCCGGCGATCTGATCGATGACGAACTGGTCGAAGCGCTCGTTCCGGTTGAAGGCGCCGATCACCCAGTCGCGGTACGGCCACATCTCCCGGTAGTTGTCGAAGTGCAGGCCGTGCGTGTCGGCATAGCGCGCCGCATCGAGCCAATAACGGCCGCGATGTTCACCCCAACGCGGGGAATCCATCAGCCGGCGCACATACTCCTCATGATAGCCCTTCGACTTGTCCGACACGAACGCCTCGACCTCGGCCGGGGTCGGGGGCAGGCCCGTCAGATCCAGCGACAACCGGCGCGCGAGCGTGCGGCGGTCCGCCTCGGGGTTCATGGCGAGCCCCTTCTCGGCGAGCTTCGCCGCGACGAATGCATCGATCGGATTCCGGATCGGCGAACTTTTTCCTTTTGCCTTCTCCCTTTTTCCTTTCATCACCTCCGCCCGTTCCGGCGCGACGAAGGACCAGTGCGGCTGCCACGCCGCGCCCTCGGTGATCCATTGTTTCACCAGCTCCCGCTGTCCCGGCTTGAGATCTTTGTGCGAATCGGGCGGCGGCATGACGTCGTCCTTGTCGGTCGTCACCAACCGGCGCCAGAGCTCGCTCTTCGCGATGTCGCCCGGCACGACGGCCGGACCGCGCTTCGGGGTCGCCTCGTAGAGGCCCTCCTTGGTGTCGAGCCGGAGCCCGGCCTTGCGCGCCACCGGGTCGGGCCCGTGGCAGGCCATGCAGTTCTCGGACAGGATCGGCCGGATGTCGCGGTTGAAGACGATCTTCGACGGTCCGGAGGTCGCCGCGGCCGTGGCCACGGTCGAGGCGAGCCCGGCCAAGGCGAGCGCTATCACGGCGGAGGACAGCAGGCGCGTCGCGGTGCCCGGGTAGGTAGCCAGTTCTTTCATACGAGATGTCGTCACGAGTCCAGCCCGGTCCGCGCGCTCCCACAAGCACGCGATGCGGGTCTCGTGCTCCGACGGAACGGACGGCCTTCGACGTCAAAGATTCTTCGCCGGTCGAGAGCCGTCGCTCCGCGGTTGGCCCGAGGTTCACCGGATGTTGGCCGGTCCCGGCCCTCGCCGCCTCAGCGGATGCCCCAGCAGAACGGATCCTGCCCGTCCAACAGCAGCGTTGCCTCGCTGTTGACGAAGGCCGTGCCGGTGATGGTCGGCTCGATGATGCCGGTGACGCGGTCGAGCCAGCGGAACGATCCAGTGAACCGGCTGCCCAGGATGCTCTCCTGCGACCAGGTCGCGCCTTCGGCCAGTTTCCCGTCGGCCGCGAGGCAGGCCAGTTTCGCGCTCGTGCCGGTGCCGCAGGGCGACCGGTCATAGGCCTTGCCCGGGCAGAGGACGAAGTTGCGCGAATCGGCCCCCGCCTGGGCCGGCCCGAAGAGCTCCACGTGGTCCACCTCCGGGAAGCCCTGTGCGTTCACCGCTTGCCGGATCCGCCATGCGGCATCCGTGAGCGTTTCGGCGTCCTTCAGGTCGAGCGTCCACGGATGCTCGCCGACGAGATAGAACCAGTTCCCCGCCCACGCCACATCGCCCGCCACGTCACCGATGCCCGGGACCTGGACATGAGCGGCCTTCACCTTGCGGTAGCTCGGCACGTTGGCGACCGAGACCGATCCATCGACGTGCAACGTCGCGGTGACCACGCCCACCGACGTCTCGATCCGGTGTGCGCCGGGCCCGATGCGGCCGAGATGCGCCAGGGTGACGACCAGCCCGATGGTCCCGTGCCCGCACATGCCGAGCGCGCCGACGTTGTTGAAGAAGAGCACGCCCGCGACGCACGATTTGTCCGCCGGCTCGACGAGCATCGCGCCGACGAGCACATCCGAACCCCGCGGCTCGTTCACCACCGCCGAACGGAATTGGTCGTGCTGCTCGCGGAAGACCTTCAACTGGTCCGCCGCCGTGCCACCGCCGAGATCGGGACCTCCGGCGACGACGACGCGGGTCGGCTCTCCGCCGGTGTGAGAATCGATGACCTGGACCCGTCGCGGTGGCAGCGTGCTCATGAGTGTCCGCGAACTGTCCGACGACGCGGCCACCGCGTCTTGGCCGGATCCGTCGACACGTCCGTCAAAGGCCGCACAAGCCGAACAAGCCGCGGCGAGCAGGACGCACGAGCGTCCTGCTCCCGGCGCCGGTCATCGAGGAG
>JGI25920J50251_10000356_pt1 | contig 15461 bp, 16 predicted proteins | sample LauGreBMM110DCMD_2_FD_50251 | JGI IMG/M metagenome (IMG submission 50251) | reverse complement strand
TTGAATTGTAATTTCTTTAGCCGCAATTTTTGCTTCTTCTTTTTTAGGAAGCTCTACGGTTAAAATTCCATTTTCGTATTTAGCCACAATGTTTGTTACATCAATTTTTTCATCAACTGTAAAACTGCGTTTAAATGTTTTTAGGGTAAATTCTTTTCTTATACTTTTTGCAGTTTCATCTTTCACTTCTTCTTTTTTATCGCCACTTACAGTTAAAATATTTGCATCTAGTTTTACAGAAAAATTTGCCTTATCAAAACCAGGTGTATTTAATTGAATATGATAGCTATTTGTTTTTTCTACAATATTCACTGGTGGAAAATGTAATAAATCTTCTCTAATAGTTTTACCAAAAGATGTTGGCAATTCATTTAAAATTTCGTTCATTAAACCATCAAATGATTTTGCAAATGGATGTTGTGTTTTTACGAGTGTCATAGTTATAATTTTTTTGTGTTTAATAATTTGCTTATCATTTGCAAATAGTATTCCAGCCACTTTTAGCTGTTAAAATTTCATTTTTTTAAACTAATTTATGCCATAGTGACGCTAATTTAATTTTTTAGTGCCAAAAAGGCACTAAAATTGATATTTACCAAAACCGAAATTATCGAAAACAGATGTTTGAATGAATGAATAAACCTTGTAATTTTGTTCCTCAATAAAAATTCAAGCGAATATGTATCCTGAAGAAATTGTATTACCAATGAAGGAAGAGCTAACTGAAAATGGCTTTGCAGAAATGTTAACTCCGAGTGATGTAGAAGATAAATTAGCCATTGAAGGAACCACTTTAGTAGTTATTAACTCGGTTTGTGGTTGTAGTGCAGGTACTGCTAGGCCTGGGGTTTTAATGGCTGTTCATAATAGTGCAATAAAGCCTACACAATTAGCAACTAGTTTTGCAGGCTTTGATGTAGATGCGGTTAAAAAATTAAGAGAGCATTTATTGCCTTATCCTCCCTCATCGCCATCAATTGCTTTATTTAAAAATGGCGAAGTAGTGCATTTTATTGAGCGACATAATATAGAAGGAAGAAGCGCCCAAATGATTGCTGAGAATTTGATTGGAGCTTTTGAACAATATTGTAATTAAGATATTTATCGGCTGGTTACCGGTGGATTATCCATTATTTTAATGGGTTAGTAAGTATAATCCCTTTGCTTTTGCAAGGGGATTTTTATTTCACTATTTTTAATTAATTAACTTGCAATGTATTCCTGATTTATTTTAAAATTAATTATTAACATGTATCCCAATTTATATTACGTTTTAAAAGACTGGTTTGGAGTAGAGTGGCATAAGTTTGAATTTATAAATATGTTTGGTTTAATGGTTGCATTTGCATTTGCTGCAGCTGCATGGGTTATAAGTAAAGAATTGCATCGTAAAGAAAAGCAAGGATTATTAACGTCTAGGGATGAAGTTATAATGGTTGGTAAACCTGCATCTATTCAAGATTTAATATTGAATGGAGTGGTAGGTTTTGTTTTTGGCTATAAAATAATTGGCTTATTGTTTAGTAAACCTATTGAAGTAAATGCACAAGATTATATTTTTAGTAAACAAGGAAATATTGTTGGCGGAATTTTAATTGCAGCTTTATTAGCTGGAGTAAAATGGTGGGATGCTAATAAACAAAAACTTGCTCAGCCCGAAAGAAGAACTGTGCGAATTTGGCCACACGATAGAGTAGGAGATATTATAGTATTAGGTTTAATTTTTGGAATACTAGGGGCAAAGCTTTTTGATGCTGTTGAAAATATGGAGAGCCTAATTGAAGATCCGATTGGAACTATTTTTTCTGCAAGTGGATTAACTTTTTACGGGGGATTAATTTTAGCGTCAATAGCAATATGTTGGTACGGTTATAAAAAAGGAATAAAACTTATACACTTAGTAGATAGTGCTGCTCCTGCATTAATGATAGCTTATGCCATTGGCCGCATTGGCTGCCAAGTAGCAGGCGATGGCGATTGGGGAGTTTATAACTCAGCTTACGCTTTAAATGAAAATGGAAAAATAATAGCTGCTACGTCTAATGAATTTGAAAATAAACTAAAACAGCACGAAACCTATTTTTTAAATGGTAGTGTAGCAGATAGTACAGGTAAACAGCTTTTTGTAACCAATCGTACATACCCCACATTGCAAGATGTGCCTCGTAAATACTTTAAAGGCCCATCTTTTCTACCTAACTGGTTATTTGCATACCCTTATCCAAAAAATGTAAATAAAGATGGTATTTTTATTAAGGGTGATAAGGATGAACATAATAAAGTTTTACCAAGCCCTGTATTTCCAACTCCACTTTACGAAATAATTATTTGTACCTTCTTCTTTTTTATACTTTGGGCAATACGCAAAAAAATAAATATAGCTGGCGTAATGTTTAGTTTGTACTTAATTTTAAATGGTACAGAACGCTTTTTAATCGAAAAAATCAGAGTAAACGATCATTATGATACTGCAGGGGTTAGTTTATCGCAAGCTCAAATAATTGCTATTTCACTAATTTTAGTCGGTTTTTTACTCACATTTTGGAGTATTTCAAAATCCAAAGCTCCCTCAAATATGTAATTTCTATTTAACTCCATCACTTTTTACCACTTATCAATAAATAGTACTGTTCAATCTATTGAAATGTACTTTGCAAAACTGTGTTAAATACCATGCGCCCTTAAGGAAAAATAGATTTTCAAAACACAAGAGCTAGCTTTAGTCAACGACAAGATAATCAAGTTGCAATCCTAAGTTTTAGTTGCTGCTCTGGTAAACCATTAAAGGCACACAAAAAAGTATTCGATAAGTCATTTTTATAAATTACCCCATTAAAACTCTACTTTTGTAAAAAAACACTGCTATGCCATCATTTGATATTACCAGTAAAGTAGATTTACAAACCTTAGATAACGCCATAAATGTGGTAAGTAAAGAAATTACCAATCGCTTTGATTTTAAGGGAAGCCATGTAGTAATTGAGTTAAATAAAAAAGATTTTAAAGTAGCCTTAGAAGCCGATAGCGAAATGAAGATTGACCAAATTGTTGATGTACTTATTAGCCGAAGTATGAAACAAGGATTAGCCGCAGAAATTTACGATTTAAGNAAAGAACCCTTCCCTAGNGGAAAAATTACCAAAAAAGAAATTATTGTACGTAATGGAATTAAGCAAGAAGACGCTAAGAAAATTGTTAAGTTAATAAAAGATAGCGGACTAAAAGTGCAAGCTGCAATTATGGATGATATTATACGTGTAACAGGTAAAAAAATAGATGATTTACAAGAAGTTATGCAGGCTACTAAAAGCTGGAATGTAGGTATTGCTATGCAATTTGTAAATATGAAGAGCTAATGCTTTGCTGCTTTTACGTGTAGTTTTGAAGATTTAACTAATTCTAATAAATAGGGTACTTTTTCATTGGTTTTAAGTTTTTGCCAAAAACACTGGATTGAAAATAGAAAATCCATATCTTTGCACACTTAANAATAAAAAATACGGCAAAATCCGTATAAAAAANAAAANTTATATGAAACAAGGCATTCACCCAGGAAATTACAGAGTAGTAGTTTTTAAAGATATGAGTAATGGTACTCAGTTTTTAAGTCGCTCAACTGCTGCATCAAACGAAACCGTTACTTTTGAAGATGGTAAAGATTACCCAGTAATTAAATTAGAGATTTCAAATACATCTCATCCATTTTATACCGGAAAAAATGTATTGGTAGATACTGCAGGTCGTATTGATAAGTTTAAAAAACGTTACGAAAAAAAGGCAAAATAATTGGAGTAAGTTATTTCCATTTACTCTTGAAATTTGTTTTTCATGGCTATACTTTAAGTCCCTTCGGTTTTCCGGGGGGATTTTTTATTTAAGTTGTACTTTAGAGTATGCATAACACTAATTTTTATCCATTTACCAAAGTGGTAGATGATGATAGCGATTTTTTAATGGGCTGTTTTTCATTTGCCGAAAGAAATTGTTTTGGTATAGGGTCTCCTTATTTGGTAGAGGTAAAAAACTGTGTAGATGTTGTAAAAAATAATGCGGCCACAATTGTAAGAGACGTAGCTATAAAACAAATCAATAAAGCAACTTTAGAACTCAACAGCTCCAGCCAAATTATACATCCGTACAATATTTTTGTAGAAGAAGGAGCAATTTTAGAAAACTGCATTTTAAATGCAAGCGAAGGCCCTATCTATATTGCAAAAAATTGCAAAATAATGGATGGTGCAATTTTAAGAGGTCCAATTTTTATTAATGAAGGAAGCATTGTAAAAATGGGAGCAACCATTTATGGAGGCACAAGTATTGGTAAAAACTGTGTTGTAGGTGGCGAAATTAAAAACAGTATAATTAATAATTTTAGCAACAAAGCACATCATGGTTATTTGGGCGATAGCATAATTGGTAAATGGTGTAATTTAGGAGCAGGCTCAAGTACGAGTAACGTTAAAAATAATGGAAGCGATGTTATGCTTCAATTAGCGAATGCAGAACTAAATGCTGGTAATAAATTTGGATTATTAATGGGAGATTATAGCAGGAGTGCAATAAATACATCTTTTAATACAGGAACTGTTGTTGGTACTTGTTGTAACATTTTTACTGAGGGTTTAACACCAAAATATATTCCTAATTTTAGCTGGGGGTGCAAAGGCGAAAGGTATGAATTGCCAAAAGCATTTACCGATATTGAAAACTGGAAAATAATGAAAGGAGAAACTTTATCAAAAGAAGAAAGAGAATTATTAAAAAATTTATATCCTAACTAAACTTTCTAAACTAACTAACAATGCGTAAACAAATTGCTGCAGCTAATTGGAAAATGAATTTAACACTACAACAGGCGGAAGCCTTGGTAGATGAATTGTTAGCAACCCCGTTTTCTTTAAATGAAAATCAACAAGCTGTTTTTGGAGTTCCTTTTCCATACTTAATTGCTATACATAATAAATTTATTGGAAAAAATAACTGTTACGTATCTGCACAAAACTGTTATACCAAAAAAAGCGGGGCTTACACTGGCGAAACAAGTGTAGAAATGCTTACTAGCATAGGTATAACATATGTAATAATTGGACATAGCGAACGTAGAGAGTTTTTTAATGAAAGTAATGCAATGCTTGCAGAAAAAATTAATTGTTGTTTAAGTAATAATTTAAAACCAATTTTTTGTTGTGGAGAGCCGTTGCAAATTCGTGAAGCAGAATCACAGAACAGTTTTGTAGAAACGCAATTGAAAGAAAGTCTTTTTCATTTAACTGCAGAACAAATTACTAATTTTATTATTGCATACGAACCAATATGGGCGATAGGTACAGGTAAAACAGCTAGTAGTGAGCAAGCACAACAAATGCATAAACATATACGTACCGTTTTAGCAAACAACTATGGACTAGATGTTGCTAATACTATTTCAATATTATATGGGGGTAGTGTAAAAGCTACCAATGCTGGCGATATTTTTGCCCAACCAGATGTTGATGGGGGATTAGTAGGAGGTGCTAGTTTAGTTGCAGCAGATTTTGCAGTAATTATTAATAGTTTAAAGAAATAATTTTACGATAACATAAAATAAAAGCCCAGCATTTTTTCGTTGAGCTTTTATGATTGTATAAAAATAGTTTATGTATTTATTGAGGATAATAAGGTTTTTATTTTTCTAACTTCACCTTCATCTACAGCTACTGTTTTTAAATTTTCATTCATACCATCTACCTTAAAGTTCATTTTACTCTCTGTAAAAATTCTTGCAGAAGTATGAAATTCAACTGCACCAGTTTTTTGTGCTAATGCCAAAATAGTATCGCTGCGTACACCACTACCTGGCATAAGTATAATTCTATTCTTAGCTTGAACTATTAAATCTGTAATTGTATCTACTCCCTCTAAGGCAGTTGGTTTTTGGCCAGATGTTAGTATTCTTGTACATCCAATTTCTATAATATCTTCTAATGCTTTTGAGGTATCTACAACTCTATCAAATGCTCGGTGAAAGGTTACCTGCANAGGATACGCTAAATCAACGAGTTGTTTGCATCTTTCTTTATCAACTGTACCATCGACATTTAGTATACCAATTACAACACCATTACATCCAAAAACTTTGCAAACTTTTATTTCAGCTTTTATTACATCAAACTCAGCATCGTTATATAAAAAATCTCCACCTCTTGGTCTAATAATAGGGAATAAATCAATAGTTAAAATATCTCTAGCCATTTTTATTAATCCGTACGATGGGGTAGTACCTCCTTCCATTGGATTAGCACATAATTCAATTCTATCTGCTCCAGCATTTTGTGCTGCAACACAACCGTTAATATCAAAACCAATAACCTCTAAAACCCCAACCGCTGCAGGCGCTTTTACAACTTCTTCATTCATATGAACTTTTATTTTTCTGCTCTTTAAATATTTCTAAATTAAAAATTTAGAATCATATATTTTATTTTCGTTAATACTTTTCACACTAAAGACAAACCCCTTTTGTATGGCATAAGCTCCAAATTGTCCTTTTTTATTCATAGCTAAAAAACCAACTTGAAACGTTTTTGCTTTTTCTCTATCTCTTTTTACAATTCGTTCAACTGCTTTTTTACAAGCCAGCTCTGGGCTGTATCCCTGTCGCATAAATTCTACTACTAAGTGGGTTCCACAAATTCTTATTACTTCTTCGCCTGTGCCACTACTTGTTGCGGCGCCAAACTCATTGTCTACAAACAACCCTGCACCAATTATTGGCGAATCGCCAACTCTGCCATGCACTTTATATGCCATACCACTAGTAGTTACAGCCCCAGATAAATTATTTTTAATGTCCATTGCTATCAACCCCATCGTATCATGATTAGGTGTTCCATCTTCAAAAAAATTAGGAGCAAAAGGGCCGTTTTGTTTACGTTCAATATTACTAACAGGTTTATATTCGTTTTTTTTAATCCACTCGGCATAAGCATTTGTTGCATCGGTAGATAATGCTGCACTTTCTAATGTAAAGCCATTTTCTAGCGCAAATTGTTGGGCACCATTGCCTACTAAAATTACATGCGGTGTTTTTTCCATTACTTTTCTTGCAACCGAAATGGGGTGTTTAATTCTTTCTATACCTGCAACAGCTCCGCAGTTAGCATTGTGGTCCATAATGCAAGCATCTAACGTAACAATGCCATCTCTATCTGGATAACCGCCTAAACCCACACAACAGTTAATATCATTTTCTATATGTATTGCTCCAGCCTCAACTGCATCAAGGGCACTTCCATTCTTTTCTAAAATTTTCCAAGCTGCTGCATTAACGGGCATTCCACTATCCCAAGTACTAATTACTATAGGTTTATTTTTTTGTTGTGCTGAATGGGCTATCGCATTTTTTGATAGTAACAAAGGTGCTGTTAGTGCTGAAAGATTTAAGAATTTTCGTCTATTCATGAAAGTGATAATTTTTTAGTGCTGTTCAAACTTATTTAAGAAAATAGGAAAAAATTTTGAAGTGATTAATAGTCATCTGTTAAGGCAAAAACTGGTTTCTTTGTTTTCCATTTACCTCTGGTAAAGTCAGGGATGTTCTGTACTTGTCCGCCCTCGGCAATACTTTTTTCGCTAAGGGGTGTAATGGCATACCAACTTGCAAAATCATATACATCCATCGGAAAATCGGTTCCTCTTTTTATACATTCTATAAAAGCATGATCAACAAAAAAATCCATACCACCATGCCCTGTTCCTTCAGCAATAAGGCCATATTTTTTCCAAAGCGGATGATCGTTTTCTGTAATCCACTTTTCTGTACTATCCCAACGGTGGCTATGTTTCATTTGTTTTTCAAAATAAATAAAACCTTGATTGTTTTCTCCCCAACCATAATCTTGCCAAATACCCTCTGTGCCTTGCACTCTAAAACCTAAATTGTAAGGGCGCTGCAAACTGGTATCATGTGTAAGTAAAATAGTTTCGCCATTGGCACATTGTATTTGGGTAGTTACAATATCGCCACATTTAAATTTTACTTTTGCATTAGAATGATTTTCACCACCGTTTTTATGCTCTTTTATGTATTTAGTTAAACCTCTTGCTTTGCTTGCAATTGAGGATAGTTTGGTCATTCTATTTCCTCTATTGATATCCATCATTATAGCAACTGGCCCAACTCCATGTGTTGGATATAGTTCTCCATTTCTATCTATATAGTGCTGTGTTCTCCATTGCGCTTCACTGTAAGCATTTTTACCAAATTCAACTCCGCTGTTGTATGCTGTTTTGCCATCATTAAATAGTACACCACGTAAATCATGTTCGTAGCCTCCTTGCCCATGTATCAATTCGCCAAACATCCCTTTTTTTACCATATGCATAATCGCCATCACATCTCTTCGATAGCATACATTTTCCATCATCATTAAAGGCATTTTTGTTTTTTCAGACGTATTCACTACATCCCAACAATCTTGCAACTTCATAGCACCACAAACTTCAATGCCTACAATTTTTCCGGCATTCATTGCATCAATAGCCTGTACACTATGCCATTCCCATGGGCTACAAATAACAACGGCATCAATATCTTCTCTTTTTAATAGATTTTTATAATCTTCATTCCCATTTTTATAAATAGCAGGTTCGTTTTTTCGATATTTTTTGTATTCTTTTAAGGCTTCGTCTATACTACGTTGTTGAGGGTCGGCAAAAGCTATTATTTCCACATCTTCTCTTTGTAAAAAATTGCCCATATGTTCGTGGCTTCTAAAGCCTACACCTATCATACCAATGCGTACTTTATCTTTTTTTGAAGATGAAAAAGCCTTTAGTTGATTTGTTAAAGTAAGTGCAACTCCTGTAAGTGTAGATGTTTTAATAAAATTTCTTCTGCTAAATGGCATACGTTATTTCTTTTATTTATGGATTGACAATTTATTTAATCATTTGTGTTGATCTTAATTCTGCATACATTCCGTAGGCATTTGTTAACGTACTTTTTATGTTTCCATCCCTAGATTCTACTGCATAAATAATATCCTCATCACTTGGATTTGGGTCACCTTAAAATCTATATATTTCTACAATTTTAAACTCTTCAATGTTAAGGTAAAGTTCATTTTTTGTGCAAATTATTTTGTCTAAAGCAATATTAAAATCGATGATATAGCTTCTCTTTTTTAAATCTATTAAAGCTTTTGTAACGGTATTGTATGTTATCATTTTAATAAATTAATTAACTAGACTATAGCTNTTATTTTTTCCTTTTAAAGTTAGGTAAATTACAACAATAATAGTTACTAAGGCGGTTATTAAAAAAGTAGTAAGTGAGCCAAAATTGTACCACAAAACACCACAAAAACTGCTAGCAAATAATGCCGCTAAGCTTTGAAAACCAGTAAATGTACCAATAGCAGTAGCAGTTTCATCGTTATTAACCATATTACCTATCCAAGCTTTGCTAATGCCATCCGTTGCAGCTGCATAAATGCCGTAAATGCCAAATAGCACTATAAAAACTATTAAATTATTGGTAAATGCAAAGCCTATATAAACCAATGCAAAAAGAATTAATCCAGTGATCAATGTTTTTTTAAAGCCCAATTTGTCTGCTAAAATGCCAATGGGGTATGCCAATAAAGCAAATACTAAATTGTAAAAAATATACACGGCAATTATAGATGTATCTGTTAATCCGCTTTCTTTCATCTTAAGTAACAAAAAAACATCGCTACTATTAAAAAGTGCAAATAAAATTAAGCCTATTACTAATTTTTTATATTGAGCAGGAGATTTTTTCCAATAGGAAGTAAAGGCAAAAAATTGGACAGATGCCCAATTGTGTTTTTGAACTGGTGCTTTATCTTTTTTTTCTTTTATAAGCATCGTTAATATAATAGCAAATGCGCCAGGAAGTATTGCAAATAAAAACAAGGTTTTATAATCAAATGGGAAAATATATAAGTATACAAGTGCAATGGCAGGCCCAATAACTGCACCTAAGGTATCCATACTCCGATGAAATCCAAAAACTTGCCCCTTGGTTTCTTTTGTACATTCATCGCTAAGCATAGCATCTCTAGCGGCAGTGCGTATTCCTTTACCTATTTTATCCATACTTTTTGATAATAATATCCATAAGGGATAAGCAAATAGCACTAACATCGATTTACCCACAGCGCTTAATGAATAGCCTAATTGCACAAAGGGTAAACGCTTGCCTAACGCATCACTTTGTTTTCCAAAATAGGGTTTTGTTAAACCTGCTATTAATTCGGCTATACCTTCTAAAATACCTATAAAAACTACACCATAGCCAATGTGCTTTAAAAAAATGGGCATTATAGGAATAAGCATTTCGCTGGCTACATCGTTAAATAAACTAACTAAAGAAAGTATCCAAATTGTTTTTGTAATTATACGTTGTGGGGAAGTTGTTAGTTGTTGCAATTGTGTATGATTTATTGAATGTAGGAATTAGTTGGTAAATTGCAACATTGTATGAATTTTACGCTTCTGTTAAAATTATATAAATAAAAGGTAATAAAGAAAAATTGTACAGCCTAAAACTTTAAAGTTTAGAAAAGATTTAAAACGTTGTACATATTAAAAATTATGAATAAAGAAAAAAAAGGGTCAAAAAAAACGGCTCACCTACACTTACTAAAAGGCGTTTTAGATATTAGCCGAAGCGGTATGGGGTTTGTACTTGTAGAAGGACAAGCAAAGGATATTAAAATTAAGCCAAACGATTTTGGCAGAGCTTTTCATGGAGATATAGTAAGGGTAGAAGTGGACAAGCATACCAGTGGTAACCAACGCATAGAAGGACGAATTGTAGAAGTGGTTGAACGAAAGCAAAGTGAATTTATGGGAAACTTAAGTAGTAGTAAAAATTTTGCTTTTTTTACTGCAGATACTGAAAAATTAATGCCTGATTTCTTTATTCCTATTGATAAAATTAATGGAGCTGTAGATGGTGACAGAGTTTTAGTAAAAATGATAAAATGGGGGAAGGCAGATAAAAAACCTGAAGGTGAAGTATTAAGTGTAATTACTGCCGAAAACATTAACGATTTTGCCATGAGGGAAATTTTGACAGATACCGGTTTTCCCATTGGCTTTGATGATGAAGTAATGAAAGCTGCTAATGCATTATCTGAAAATATTACTAGAGAAGAAATAAAAAAGCGAAAAGATTGTAGAGATATATTAACATTCACTATAGATCCTATTGATGCAAAAGATTTTGATGATGCTATTTCTATTCGAAATTTAGATAATGGCTGTTACGAAATTGGCGTTCACATAGCCGATGTAAGTCATTTTGTAACACCCAATTCCATCTTAGATAAAAGTGCTTATGAAAGAGCAACGAGTGTGTACTTGCCAGATAGAGTAAACCCTATGTTGCCCGAAAAAATTAGTAACGAGTTGTGTAGCTTACGACCAAATGAAGATAAATATACCTTTAGCTGCATTTTTCAAATTACGAACAAAGCTGAAATAAAACACAAGTGGATTGGGAGAACAATTATACATAGCGATCACAGATTTAGTTACGAAGATGTACAGGAAATTATAGAAACTAAAGATGGTCTTCATCACAGAGCCATTTTACTTTTAAATGATTTGGCACAACAATTTAGAAAAGAACGATTTAATAAAGGTGCAATAAATTTTAGTAGCCAAGAAGTACGGTTTAAATTAGATGAAAAAGGAAAGCCTTTGGGTATTGTAATAAAAGAAAGTAAGGAAGCCCATAAATTAATTGAAGAGTTCATGTTGTTGGCAAACAGAACAGTTGCAGAGTATATTTCTAAAATAAAAGTAAATAAAGAGCCTATCCCTTTTCCGTATCGCATACATAATACTCCTGATGAAGAAAAGTTAAAACCCTTTGCGGCATTTGCCAAAAAATTTGGCTACATGTTTGATTTGAAAGATGAGGAGGCTATTGCAAAATCATTCAATCAACTATTAAAGGATGTGGCTGGTAAGCCAGAGCAACATGTGCTTGAACAATTAGGTATTCGTACAATGGCTAAGGCAGTTTACACTAGCGAAAATATTGGGCACTATGGTTTGGGTTTTGAGCATTATTGTCATTTTACATCACCTATTCGCCGCTATCCGGACGTGATGGCACATAGAATTTTACAAGAATGTTTGGAAAAAAACTTGAAGCTTGATAAAAAAATGGATGAGAAATGCAAACATTGTAGCGATAGAGAGCGTAAAGCAATGGAGGCAGAGAGAGCTAGTAATAAATATAAGCAAGTAGAATTTATGCAACAATATTTAGGGGAGGAGTTTGAAGGAATAATTAGCGGGGTAGCTGCATTTGGTTTTTTTGTAGAAACTGTTTTGCATAAATGCGAAGGAATGGTAACTGTTAGAGATTTAAGTGAGTATGATGATTTTAGATTAGATGAAACCGATTATGCTTTAGTTGGCTTACGCACAAAAAAGAAATTTAGAATGGGAGATGCAGTTACTATAAAGGTAGTGGCAGCTAATTTAGGAAAACGTCAGTTAGATTATATGTGGGTTGATGGTAAAGTAGGAAAAATTAGTACAACAAATCAAGTGGGAAAGGCAATAAAAAGTAATAAAGTTATAAAGGCAAAGAAAAAATAAGTATGCAGTCTTTTTTAGAATTAGCTCAACAATTTGAAACCAAATTTAATGTAAGGCATTTCCCTAAAGAGCCACAAACACTTTATGATGCTGCCCAATATATTTTAGCTATTGGTGGTAAAAGAGTACGCCCAGTATGTGTTTTGATGGGTAATGAGTTATTTGCCGACATAAATCAAGATGCCTGGCAAGTGGCCGCTGCAATAGAATTATTCCATAATTTTAGTTTAATACACGATGATATAATGGACAAAGCTCCATTACGCAGAGGTATGCAAACCGTACATGCAAAGTATGGCGATGCTACTGCTTTATTAGCAGGAGATGTAATGTTTGCACAAGCGTATGATTACCTTACTCGTATTGATTTAAGCTATGTTCAAAAAATTATAAAGCTATTTAATCAAACTAGTAAAGAGGTATGCGAAGGGCAGCAAATTGATATGGATTTTGAGCAAATGCAAAATGTGGGAATGGAGCAATATATACAAATGATAACACTTAAAACATCGGTATTATTAGCCGCTAGTTTGCAACTGGGAGCAATACTTGGTGGTGCAGGTGAGGGTAATCAACAACATATCTATTCTTTTGGAAAAAACCTTGGTATAGCTTTTCAAATACAAGATGATTACCTAGATGCTTTTGGCGACCCTGAAAAGTTTGGTAAACAAATTGGAGGTGATATATTATCAAATAAAAAAACATTTTTATTATTGCATGTAATAGAAGTTGCAACGGCTAATCAAAAGAATGAAATAGACACTTTAATTTCTACCAACCCAACGGATAAGGTAGAAAAAATGTTGACCATTTATAAAGATTGTAAAGTTGATGAATGGGCTAAGGAATTAAAAGAAAAATATTATAAAACGGCACTTAAAAACTTAGAGGATGTAGCTGTACTTGCCATTCGTAAAAAGCCACTTTATGAATTGGCAACTTATTTAATGGAACGGGAATCTTAAGAAAGCCTTTTACCTTCCAAAATCATCTTGCAATCTTATTATATCCTCTTCGTTAGATGGATTATTAACATCGGAATGTTGCCAAATTTCGGCAAGTATGCCCCAATCATCTAATCCAATAATTCGATGACGTTCTCCTTGTTGTAATTTAATTTTGTCACCTACTTTTAAAACTTGTTTAACAGCTTCTTCATTTGTTAGGCTAGTAATAACTTCAACCTTACCAGCTATACAACGCCATATTTCCGCACGGCGATGATGATATTGCCAACTTAGTCTTTTATTTGGGGCTACTATTAGTAGTTTAGGGCTTAGTTTTTCAGTAATTTTTAATGATTCAATATCTTCGTCTGCAAAAAAATATTTTGCAAAATCCTGGGCTTGGTTTTCGTTGATTACATAAAAGCCTCCCCAAGGCCTAGTAGTATCTTGACTTACAATGTCAAAATTTAATTGTTCTAAAATTTTTTTTGCTTTTTTAAAAGCAATAGCTTCATGTTTCAATTTATAAGAGCATTTAAATTCTATTAATTTTATTTTTTGTCAAATTAAATTCCAGCTAAAAAACTGTTGTGTATTAAATCCACTACATCTACCAGGCTATTCGTTTCACTATATTTCTTTAGCTGTCTATCTGCACCAGTACCGCCTTCCAGCATATTATGTACATTAGCAATGGCATGTCGGCTGCCCAAATGAGGTACTACATCATCAATAAAATCTAATAATTCATAAATTAAAATACGAGTATTTACTTCACTTTCTTTACCAAAATCTATTAAACTACCATCAATTCCGTACCTACCTGCTCTCCACTTATTTTCTGTAATTAAAGCTCGGCTGTACATCATAAAATTTAAATTCTGTGTACGCAATTTGTATAATTTTGCACAAATTGCTTGAAACAATGCAGCAATGGTAATGGATTCTTGCACAGTCATAGGNATATCGCAAATTCTAAACTCCACCGTATTAAAAAATGGATGTACTCTTAAATCCCACCATATTTTNTTAGCATTATCTATACAATTTGTTTTTACCAATAGTTTAATATAACTATCATACGCTTCAATACTTTCAAAATAATCGGGTATGCCTGTACGTGGAAATTTATCAAATACTTTTGTTCTAAAGCTTTTATAACCTGTTGTGCGGCCTTCCCAAAATGGAGAGTTAGTACTTAATGCATAGATGTGGGGTAAAAAATATCTTGCACTATTAGCAATATGTATAGCCATTTCTCTATTATCCATTCCTACATGAACATGCAAACCAAAAATTAAATTGCTTCTAGCGGCCTCTTGTAATTCATTTACTATTTCGTTATAGCGAACATGCTCTGTAATTAATTGGCTTTGCCAATGGCTAAAAGGGTGAGTTCCACTAGCCCCAACCCAAAGCCCAAGGCTTTCNGCAATNCCACTAATAGTTTTACGTAATGCACTAACATCCATAAANGCTTCATCCACATCTTGGCAAATATCTGTTCCCACTTCTACAACAGCTTGGTGCATTTCTGCTTTTACTTTATCCTTAATAACTTTTTGACCTTCATGCACAATTTTTTGTTCATGACTTTTTAACTCTCTTGTTATTGGATCAATAACCATGTACTCTTCCTCAACACCTATTGTAAAATGTTTGTATGATAAATTTGTCATTTAAGTTATTTAATATTTTTATTCATTGGTAAGTACNATTTGTTTAGCAAAGAAAATAGTNCCTTAATAAAACCTGTTAATATAATTTTTGTTTATTACTACTTCTNGTAATGTACTTACCCCACGTTAAATTATCAGCAGCATCTACATTTTCTTGAGCTTTTTCTATAGCATAGTTAGCTAATGTTTCTACTACCCAATCAAAATT
>JGI25920J50251_10000355_pt1 | contig 15472 bp, 5 predicted proteins | sample LauGreBMM110DCMD_2_FD_50251 | JGI IMG/M metagenome (IMG submission 50251) | reverse complement strand
ACTGCTTCGCCACCTCAGCCCCATTTCGAAGCCAATCATCATGCTTTTTTACAATAATATAAACAAAAAATGTGGTCAAACCCATTGGGCGCGACCACATTTTAACAATATAAAATAGTTATTCCCGAGAAATATCGATAGTGAATCGTAACAATCATAGGAACATTATAACCTTTTGGTATTTATCAAGTTATGAGTAACAAAATTAGGCTAAAATCTATCAAAAGACAACATTTTGACCCCTGTTATTTTCCTATTTCACCAAAACCACTATCCCCTGCCGGACAATCTTATTCCCGAAAATATCGATACCTGAGACAGTAACCAGATAAGGATCCGGAGACAATGGGCTTCCCTTGTAACTGCCATCCCATTTATCGGTCAGCGCATTCGTGATGAATACCTGTCTGTTGTGTTTATCGGCCACCCTGAAATATTCGAGGATCTTGATCTCAACATACTCAGGGGCATACCGATCGTTGATACCGTCCTTGTTGGGTGAAAACCCTGTAGAAAGATAGATATCTGGCTTGTTGAACGCCCAAACTTCCTGCTTGTCCTTGTAAACACAACCGGCTGAATCGACAATCGTAATGGTATAATTGACCTTGTCATCACTCATATTGAACTTGGGATTCCTGATTTTAGAGTCGGTCAGCCCAGTATAAGGGAACCAGCTATAGCTCCTGCCATCTCCATTGGCATTCAGTTGACCTATTACCTTTTTGACTGTCTGGATCCTAGGATACTCAAGATTGGCCCTAGGGCTTTTGATGGTCAAATTCATGGTAGTATCGGTAAACAAGAAAGGACAACTTGAACTGTAGGTGGTCAATTTGACCTTGTAGGCCCCATATTGTTTGAAGACATGCTGAGGATTTTTGGTTGTCACAACCGTTCCGTCATCAAAATTCCAGCTAAAATTCACGACAGAATCAGGTAAATAGCTGGTGCTGCTCCTGTTGGTGAAGAGCACGGGGAATCCTTGGCAACTGTCCTGACTGGTGAAGGACGCGTTTGGCTTACCATAAACCATCAGGGTTTTGGACAGGGTATCGGTAACACAACTGCTGTCACTTTGTACCACCAGGCTCAACGTTTTGGATCCAGCGGTCTTGTAAGCATAGCCAGGGACGATTGGGGTGTTCCGAACAATTACAGTATCACCAAAATTCCAGGTATACTTCACCAATTTGGAACTTCCGTACCCATACAAGGAATTGTTCAAAGCCACCGATGGCGTGGTCAGACAGGTATCATTGATGGAGAAAGCAGCAGTGGGTTTGCCATAGTTGATGACAGTTTTTGAAATGGTATCAGAAACACAGCCTTTTGCATCCATCACCGCATGGCGAATGGTATAGCTACCGCTGTTCGTAAACTGATAATTGGCGGTATTGGCATTGGGCAAAATCCTACCCTCTTCTTTTACCTGCCAATAATTGCTGGCTACCGCAAACAGAGACCTTGTGGTATCGAGCATATTTACTTTTAGCGTTCCCTTGCATGCGTCTGTAGTATCCAGCTTGTAACTGGCAAAAATTTGATTCAAGGTAAGTTTAGCCACAGGCACATTCAATACCCCACAAGAATTGGTCAATGCAATGCTATAGGCGCCGGCATCTGGAGCATTGAACTTGAGGATTGGGTATCGGGTGGTGGTTGCACCAGCGATCAGGGCACCATCCTTGTACCAGCTGAAGAAAAGACTGTCATCGTTGTTTGTATAGTCAGTTGCGCTCAATGCTGTGCCAGTTTGATAACAGATGGTATCGCTGAGCAGGGCCTGTGTAGACCTTGGAATATTCTTCATGATAAGGTTACCGTCTTTCGAGGCAGTGCTTCCACAGCGGTTGCTGATCATTACGCTGAAACTGGCAACGTCATTGTTGCTGAAGCGTTTCAACAACAGGCTGTCAAGCTCCTGGCCAACATAGGGCAATGCATTTTTATTTTATACCATTGATAAGTATTGGGCAGTAATGAATATACTGTAGGCTTTAGCGTGAAGGATTCACCCTCACAAACCTTCTGGTTTACAGGCAGAGGAACGGTAACCAATGGCTTCTCGGCCACCTTGAGTTCAGCTTCGGTCGTATACGTAATACCGCAGGCATTGGTGATCCTCAATTTGTACAAGCCGTTGTTTGTCTTTTGAACATTGTTGATGGCAAAAGAGTTTTTAACAGCATTGGCGATAGGATCTTGGTTAAAATACCATTGGTATCCTACGGTTTCATTTGGCTTGATTTTTACATCCACAGTGTAATTCAATTGTCCACCGGCACAAAGTATCTGGCTGAGAATATTCTCTACGACAATGGGCTTGGTATTAACAGACACTACCTGCTTGGCTGTATCCAAACATCCATAAGCACTTTTTGCGAAAAGGAAAACGGTGAAATCATTTGAAAACTGATAGCTATGGCTTACCTGATTCTGCTTGCTGAATACGCCATCACCAAAGTCCCAGGTCAGGTCAACAGCTGAATTGTCGTTGATCAGAATATTGGGCCTGAAAACAAAGGCATTGGTTTCCAAACACTGGTTAGGTGCTGTACCAAGCAAAGAGATGGACACTTCTGGTTTGGCCCTAACCTGGAAGAGCTCATTGTTGCTCATCACATTTCCACAGGCAGAGCTCAACCTTACGCTGTACAATCCCTGGTTAGATGAATTGACATTGGAAAGATAAATCTCAGGGCTGCTTGCACCTGGCAACGGAAGACCATCTTTAAACCATTGGTAGGTAAACCCTATCTGGTCTACATTGGAAACCACAACTTTATTGGACCAGTCAAGACTTTCGCAAACCTGACCGGACAATGGTTGTGTTTCGATGGCTGGAAGGTTGGTGACACCCAATTTGAAGAGGTCAAGCAATGAGGAGCCGCATGAATTGGTAGCCAAAACAGCATAGTTTCCTACATTGGTTTTGGAAACAGCCAACAACTTGATTGTATTGGTGAGTGCAGAGGGGTCTACAATATCTATACCATTTAACTTCCACTGGTAAGAAGAAGTAAGGTCTGCGCCTTTCAGGTTCTTATTGATATCAACCAAAAGATCTGTACCTGCACAGAGTTGCTTGTCGGCAATGGTTGCAAGCTGGCTTATCTTCTCCTTGATGATGATCTGGAAATTACTGGTTGTTGTTGCAAGGTTACAACCATTTGTTACAACAGCCTTGTAAACACCAACATCGTTTGAAGCAATTTTAGCGAAGACAAGTTGTTGTCCAATTTGCCCAGACATAAGGATACCGTCCTTGAACCAGCTGTAAGCGATTTTGGCATCATCTGAAGTGGCAACAATAGTAGCGACACCCTCCTCTCCTACGCATGCAGTGATGGGGAGCGGTTGCTGGGCAATAATCGGATTGCCGACCAATGACAATTTAGCAGAAGAAGACTGTGTGGTACCGCAGCTGTTGCTCACACGCACCGCATAAAGACCTTGATCTGCTACTGCGATGTTCTGCAACAACAACTGCTGGCTCAATCCATTGTTTGCAAGACTATTGCCATCCTTGTACCACTGATAGCTCAATGGCAACTGTGCAGCATTCACAACAACAACCGTGTTGGTAAAACTTCCACCAGCACAGGCAAATCCAGCAATCGGCTGCGTTGTGATTTCAGGAACCGCAGTAGTAGACAACTTGAACAAATCCAATGTTGAAGCTCCACAACTGTTGCTAGCAAGGATGCTGTATGCACCTTCGTTAGGCTTGTTGATGTTCAACAAAGTCAAGTTGTTCGTTCTTGCAGTAGCATCGGAGAGATTGATGCCATTCAGCATCCATTGGTAGGTCGTATTGATATCTGCTCCATTGAGGTAGCTGCTGATATCAGCCCCAAGGTTGTTGCCAACACAAATTTTCTTGTCAACGATCTTAGCATTTAGGCTTACTTTTTCTTTAACTACAATTTGAAATGTATTGCTTGTAGTGCTGAGATTACAACCATTGGTGACAATAGCCCTATAAGTACCTGCGTCGGAGACGGCAATTGTATTGAAGGAAAGCTGTGAAGCAACTTGGTTTGACAAAATATTGCCATTCTTGTACCAACTGTACAACATTTGGTTGTCATCAGAACTTGCCACCAATGTTATCGTATTTTGCCCACCAGCACAGGTGCTGAGCGTGGAAGGTTGCTGAGAAATGGCAGGCGCTGTGGCTACAACAGTCAACTTACCTGCAGAAGATATATTCAGACCACAGGTATTAGTAGACTGAAGGGAATAAACAGCAGCATCTGTAATTTGTATGTTTGATAAACTCAATTGCTCATTGGTAACAACTCCAGTACCTGTATAACTTACGCCGTTTTTCAGCCACTGATAACCAAATGGAGAACCTGAATTGATGGACTGCAGTTTGGCAATAAAAGTTGCAGCCCCATTGATACAAGCTGTAACAGCGGACGGTGATTGAATGAATTGAGGAATGTCAATCACGTTAAGGTTTACCTTGCCAGTTGATGTACCACAAGTATTGGTAACTTTTATGGCAATCTCTCCTGCATTAGCTTTTTTGATTGACCCAAAATTAATCTGCAAGGCCTGCTGACCAGTCAATGCAACACCATTTTGCTCCCAACTGATGGTATAGTTGCTGTTGGTCAAAGTAGATATTGAAGCATTCAATTGCAAACCAGTATTGACACAAATACCTGATTCTATTGATGGAATCGAATTGACGGAGGTTACGGTAGGCACAGACTCTGCTATTACCAAAATTGAATTGCTCTCAACTGAACCAATCTCATTAGACAGTTTGACAAAATAATTTCCTACATCGTTGTTAGAGAATGCTGCAATATTAAGGATTGGACCAGTGCCACTCGGAATTGGCAAAGGGGTAGCACTAAGATCTTTTCGATAATACCATTGGTAGAGCGGTGTGCTGTTGTCATTGGAAATACCATCAACCTTTAATTGCAAAGTTTTCCCCAAGCAAGCGCTGGTGGCAACAGGCTGCAAGGTAATAGAGGGAGCATCATAAACTTTAACCGAAGTCGTATTGCTCCTAATTGAACCACAGACATTGTTGATGGTTACATAATACCTGCCGGAATCTGTAACTAAGGCACTGGTAATAGCGTTGAATGTGGTGCTATTGGTACCGATAGCAGCAGTTGAAGGCAGCTTGTACCAATAATAGTTTACAGGCATTACTGCACCATTTGCATCGATGGCACCTGCATTGACAGTCAGTACGATAGGATCACCCTTTTTATAGGTTACAATGGAAGGCAAATCCTTGTTGATAACAGGAACCCCATCGATCTTAATCCTGCTGGCTTGACTTCCCAACAAATATCCAGTTGCACTGCATCCGCCTGCCGAAGCAGTTAGGGTAACATTATAAATTCCAGTATTAACAAAACTATGGACTACGTTTTGACTGGTGTAAAATTTGCCATCAGAGAAGTTCCAGAGATAGGAGGCCCCTGCAACTGCAGGTGTAGTATTGGTAAATGTATATTCAGCTGCGGTGATACAAGAAGTCAGTGATTTTCCTCCCACATTGAAACTGACATCAGGCCGCTCCTGATAAGAAACAGTTACCGGCTCAGATTGGGTAGCAAGGTTACAGCCAGAGTTCATCACCTTCAAGTAATAGGTTCCAGCATTTACTGCACTCATTGAATTGATGGCATAGGAGGCATCATTGTTATTTGAAATTGGCTGACCATTGAAGTACCATTGATAACTCAAGGAATTGGCGCCGCCATTGTTAATGCTTACAGACAACAAATATCGATCTCCTTCGCAAACCACCTTTCCCACTGGCTGGGATATGATGCGGGGATCAGCGGCGATAACAACCTCTCTTGTATTGAATCCCGTACAAGAATACTCATTGACTGCTGTAAGCTTTACGACCTGATTTCCTGAAACAGTATAAGTATGTGATGCCGTCAAAACCGATGTTATATCTTTCTGACCATCACCGAAATCCCAAGTATACCGAATTGAACCAGCCGTATTCGTTGAGGTATTATTGAATGTAAAAATATTACTGGATAAACACTGTGTTGTTTGGCTGCTTACTGAAAAATTAACATTCGGGGTTGGATTGATGGTTACTGGAATGGTTACTGCATTCGCAAGCGTACCGCAATTGTTGATAATATCAACCGTATAGGTACCCGCATCAGGAGAGGTAGCAATTTTTTGAAAATCAGAGGAGCTTGGATTTCCAGACTGGTTTGTCTGAACCACCACAGTATTGAGCTTCCATACATAGGTCTCGTAACCAGTGGATTTGGTTTTAACATTCAACTGCATGGATGATTTTTCGCAGAAAGTAGTAAATGGCGGCATTGTGTATGATGTAACACTTGGCAAAGTAGCCTCGTTGTACACAACAATACCCTGTCCATTGTTCAATTGAACTGTACCGCAAGCATTTGACATGGTAGCAAAATAAATGGCATTTCTACCTACCGCAGCAATTCCAATGCTTGGGGTATTGTTTGATCCTACAATTCTACCAACATCTGTAGTCCAGGTGATATTGGGCTGCACACTGTTATCGGCATAAACGTTCAATTCAATTGACTTGGTCTGTGAAGTGGCAGAGCAAATAGAGAATGCAGTAGAAGGAGTAACAATGGTATACTTAGGTGTAGAAATAACAGTAATAGCTGCAATATTACTGGCTACACTGCCACACTCATTTCTTGCTTGAAGACGATAATCGCCTGAATTGGCAATAGCAATATTGGCAAGTGTCAGGTTGGAAGTAGTAGGAGAAAGTGTATTGCCATTAAAAGTCCAATTGTATTGGATGGGGGAAGTGGTACCGCTTTTGTTTTGGGCAAGTGCCGACAAATTGAGGGTTGTACGCTCACACAATGTTACAGATTCTGGCTGGGTAACAATGATTGGCTTCTCGTGTACATTCACAGTAATATTGTTACTGGTTGCAACACCGCAGCTGTTTGATACAGCCAATTTGTAGACGCCTGCATCTGTGGAAGTGCTTGAAGCAATGGTAAGTGCATTAGTGCTNTGCACACCCCTGCTGACATCATCTTTGTACCATGTATAGCTCAGTGCAGCCCCATTNGAATTTTCTGTAACAGTAAAGCTGATGGGTGTGCCAAGACAAACCGTAGGATTACCAGTCGTCGCATTGTTGGGTATGGTTGTAGAAATAAGTACTGTTGGCTTTTCCGCTACAGAGAGTGCAAAACTTCCTCCGTTAATCCTTCCACATTTGTTCTCAACAGCAACCGTATAGGTTTTTGCATCAGCTTTTGCTACGCTTGCGAAACTGAGTGTAGCTGTAGTAGCACCTGCAACGATGCCGGTACTGCTACTCCATTCATATTTAAGTGAACCCCCACTGTTTGTATTAGCAACAACGCTGGCTGAAACGGGTAGTCCTGCACAGGAAGTAATATTGATTGGAGCAGTAACAACTGTAGGAGCAGCACCAATGGTCAACACAGCATTGCTGCTGGTAACCGAATATCCACAATTGTTGGATACTTTTACCTTGTAGCTTGCTGCATCCGAAACTGATATTGAAGGAATTGAATAACTTGAAGCTGTAGCACCTGTGATGGCTACATCATTTTTGTACCATTGAAAGAGTTGGGCATCAGTAGAAACAACTTGAATGCTGAAAACGCCTCCAACACAAAGGTCAGATACTGCAGTGGGCTGTGTTTTGATAACAGGCAACTCCAATACATTTACATTAAAAGGCGTTCCACTTACAGGAGCGCAACCATTGTTGACGGACAAATAATAACGCCCTGATTTGTTCGCCTGGATATTGGCGATGCTCAACTGGGATGATTGTTGATCTAACAAAATTACTCCCTCAAAATACCACTGATAGGTTACAGGAGCGCTACCCAAATTGGTCAGCGTTGGAGATACATTCAGCGTGGAATTCAAACAAATATTTTGTTCTGCAATCGTTGAAATGACTGGAGCCTGGATCAACTGTACATTCTTATCCAAACTGAGTGAAGTTGAGGTAGTTGTTCCGCATCCGTTTGTTACTTGCATTGCATAAAGCCCGACATTCGCAGCCTGAAAAAAGGGAACAGAAAGTGTGGACACATTGCTATTTGCAATAGCTGACGTATTTCTAAACCATGAATACGTAAGATTATTGTCTCCATTTCCATTGACAGTAGCTACCAATGTAGCTGTATTGCCAACACATACATTTGCAGGAGCAGTAATGCCAGTGATGGAAGGNTTGCTATTTACCAACACAACAGCAGCTGCACTGCTGGTATTTCCACAGGCATTAGAGGCAATAAAGGTATAAGATCCTGCATCGGTTTTAGCAGCAGATGTCAGAGAGAAATTCTTGGTGTCATTTCCAACATCAACACCATCCTTCTGCCATTTATACGTTAAAGCACCTACAACGTCTGCAGAAAGATTGATAGCCGATCCAACACAAATTGTTGACCCAAGGGGTTGCAACGTAATGATTGGCTTGGGGGATACATTTATTTGCAGGTTACCGCTGGTGGTTGTTCCGCAACCATTGGTTACATCAACGGTATAAACTCCAGCATCAGTTGTTTGCAATGCAGTAAGATTAAGTGTGGCGTTTGAAGAAGCTGTAAGCACCGTACCAGCCCTTTTCCACTGGTAACTTAGCGATCCGCCAGCATTGTTTGTAGCTGTTACAGCAGTAGAGAAATCAGCCCCCACGCAAATGGTTGTTGGAGTGTTGAAAATACTCGTGATGACCGGTACCCCTGAAAGGGTCAACAGTATTGCATTGGATGTGGTTAGGGTTCCGCAAGCATTGCCAACCTTTACAGTGTAAGATGCAGCATCTGCAGCTGAGAAGCTGCTGATGGTATACTGTTCACTGGTTGCACTGGGAATTGCAACACCATTTTTAAACCAAGCATAGGTAAGCGTTGACAGGTCTGGAGAACTGGCACTGACTTGTATCACAATACTTGTACCCAAACATACTGATCTGCTATTGGTAACTGAATTGATGACTGGACAGGTCTGTGCAATCAATAGATTGGACAGCAAAAGCAACAGTATGGAAAAAGCAAATCGAATCTTTTTTAAAAACTTCATGGATGGTCAATTATAATTTCTTCTGNTCATTGTTTATTTAAAACAACTCATATGTCTTTTGGCGATGGTATTGTTCTCTGTTGGTCTTGAGAACAAAAACTGTATCCCGATTTCAAATGCATTAGACTGTTGCACGTATGAAATATTGGGAGAAATCGGAACATTGTAAGTGAACGAAGCCCTAACAAAATTCATGTTGAGGTTCACAAATGGCGAAAAACTGTTGTTGAGTACATAAATGCCACCAATATCAAAACCAATAAATCTGGCATAATCTGGCATGAACTGAACAGCCCCAACGATAGAAGTTGCCCCTTGATTCAATGAGGATGAGTGAAGTCCACCAAGAAAAATCTGACTGTATTCAGACACATAACGTGAGTACCCTAGATGATAATTATAGGTCAATCCATCCCTACTGGCCAATTTTGCCTTATCACTGCTTATTTGGTTCACATTGTAAATGGAAAAACCACCCGTGAAAGCCTCGTTTTCCCCTACTGCACTATACAACAGGCCAGCGTTCAAATCAAGAAAATTGGTATTAATCACTTGAATGGGCTCGTTATTGGGAAGAATGGGCGTGTATCCAATGATGTCAAATTGATTGGGGAAAAGCAACTGTGTATAATCGACCCGTTTAGAGTTATAGCGCCCCTGAAACCCAATTGCAAGCGTTTGTGTACCTGCATAATCCAATCCCTTGGAATAGGACATGGTTGCAGACAGGGCATTATGAGAATAGGCATTTAGGGTCTTGTGTGAATAGGCGTTGACCCCGAAGCCCAAAACATCATTTTCAGGTATAAAATCCACGTAAGGCCTCATCTGAAATGATGCATTCGTGAAAGTGGAAGTTATCAGCCTGGAATATGCCTGAGACCTATAAAGTGCATTCACCTTGATGTCTTCATCAAAATAGCCAGCAAAAGAAGGATTTATATTCAGCTGATTTTGAGAGAATTGTGTAAAAATTGGCAACTGCCCCCTTACTTGATTAACGTGAAAAATGGAGGCAAGCAATAATATATAAATTACCGGANGGANTTGGTGTTTTAATTTTTGAGGCATAAACATAAGGTTGGAGGTTGCTTTGAGGGGACAAATTAAGGAAAAAATCAAACTTGAGTGACTTGAACCCCGTTGACCGCTATTAACAATAAACGCTTANGGACATTNNTTAACGCTAAAAATAACAGGAGATTGCGCANTAGAATCATTTTCACTCAAAAAAAACCTTAACGGTTTGATAATACTGTCTTTTTTCATGATGGTGCTGTCCGGAACCCGAAAACTCACCCAATCCAAACAAAGGAGCTGCATATCCCTTGTTGACTGCTATCTCTAGGTATCCCGCCTCATTGAAAAAAGCAAGCTTCTCTCCTTCAGGCACATCCGCATAATGATTGCTGATTTTCTCAATGAAGGCATCTCTCAGGAGCACAATTTTGAAAGGCCTGCCCCGCCGGCTGGCATCAAACTCCTCTTGTGTGATATTTACGATTACATTCAGGAACCTGTCAATCATAAGTATCTGACCTTCAATGTATTGATCAGAGGCAAAAGGCTTCATCAGGTGTTTTTCCTGGACTTTCACCTGTGAGCTACCCAGTTTTTCGAACTTTACTCCGCTCAGCAATGAAGAAAAGGCCTCTACCAGCAAAACAGTGAAAGACTTGATGCTTTTNTTGAAGCCNGGGGGAAACGGAATGGCAACAACNTCATCGGGAAATTTACCCAAGATCATGGTTATCAATCCATTGTCAGGCATACCCAGGATTTGTCCCTGGTGCCGGATGAGCAGTAAATGATCATTATTGTTATCGAAAGCATTCACCAAAATCAGGTGAAAAGACTCTGCAGGAAAGGCAGAAAAAATATTTCGGCAAACATAGGCTGCCTGCATGAAATTATACGGGATGATATCATGCGTGATATCAATGATCTGAAAACCCTCGTTCAACTTCAATATTTCACCCTTCACCCCTCCGACCAAATGGTCAGATGATCCGAAATCGCTGGTGAATGTGAGGATGGGCATATCTGGGAGGAAAAGGTTGAAGGGGTTGAAGGATACTATTTCACCAACTCCCCATGTTTAAAGAAAAACTTCCTGACCAACNTGTCGGCCAGGGATGGNAAGAATTTATTGAGAAAAACGGTCTGTTTACCCTGAAAAGTCATCACAACAGTTCGTTTTCGTTTGGCGATGGCAGAAATGATGATATTGGCGCAGGTTGAGGCATCCATCAGATCATTTTCATTCAAGGGCGATTCTCCCTGGGCTTCTCCCTGCTTATTCAAGGCAACATTTCTGATATTGGAGGCAGTGAACCCCGGGCTGACCCACATGACGTGAACACCTTTTTCAACCACCTCTGTTTTGAGGGATTCAAGCCAGCCCTGCAAGGCAAATTTAGAAGCAGAATATCCACTTCGCCCGGGTAAGCCCCTGTATCCTGCAATGGAAGAAACCCCTACCACTACTCCTTTGGATGTTATCAAGTGAGGCAGCGCAAAAGTGGTGCAGTACACGGCGCCATAAAAATTAATGTCCATCACCTTTTTTATCACCGGAATGATGCCTGTCCCTCCATCTTCCATCAATCCCCGCATCGAAATTCCTGCATTGTTGATCAGCACATCAATCCCCCCAAACATCTTCACCGCATGATCAACCAAACGTTCACAGTCCTTTTCAACGGAAACATCTGCGTTGAGCACACAAATTTTTCCCATTGGGGCCTCAGCCTCTAAGGCAAGTATTTTTTGCTGGCTTCGTCCACAAGTAACCACGTTGGCCCCTAGCGATAATAAATTCAAGACCAGGGCCCTTCCAATGCCATCCGTTCCACCAGTAACAACAAATGTTTTGTTTGTGAATTGGGTCATGGTACAAATCTACTCATAATTCAAATAAGCATTGTATTCGAAAGAATTGTGAATAAACTTTGACCGTATAAATGGGAAAAGCCACCTAAAAAAGGTGGCTTTTGAGAGTGAACCCGCTGGGACTCGAACCCAGGACCCATACATTAAAAGTGTATTGCTCTACCAACTGAGCTACAAGTTCATTCCACTCCGTAAACGGGAGTGCAAAAATAACGGGTTTTTCTATTAGAGCAAAATGAAATTTGAAAAATATCAGAAAAGGGTGTCATAAGTTTTGCACCAAAACTCATTTAANTAACCACTAAACATGATTACAGGCCTTCTGCTATGCTNAAAATAATGTCTAACGTAAAATCACAGCGTTCAAATTAAAATAAAAATGAACAATAGGAAGACAAGATCCAAATCCCTCAACTCATATCGCATTTCGTTATATTTGCCCACTAAATACATTAACTATGTCTTTCAACAGGATCAATAACATCGTTGGATGGATCGTTACAGCAATCGCTTGTTCTGTCTATATCATGACGGCAGAAGCGGGCGGAAGCCTGTGGGATTGCGGAGAATTTATCAGCTCATGCTTCAAACTGCAGATTCCCCATCCTCCGGGAGCGCCACTTTTTGTAATCATTGGTAGGGTTTTCATCATTTTCTTTGGAGACAATCCCCTTACGGCTGCAAAGGCGGTAAACGTGATGAGTGCCCTGGCAAGTGGCTTCACCATCATGTTCCTGTTTTGGACCATCACCCATTTTGCCCGCAAAATCGTACAAAAAGGATCTGATGTACTCAATGGAAACCAGATTTTCTCTATCATGGCTGCAGGTACCGTTGGCGCATTGGCCTATACCTTCAGTGATTCATTCTGGTTCAGTGCTGTTGAAGGTGAAGTATATGCACTTTCATCCTTTTTCACGGCTTTGGTTTTTTGGATGATGTTGAAGTGGGAACACAATGCCGATCAGCCCGGTGCTGACAAGTGGATTGTATTGATCTTTTTCATAATGGGTCTTTCCATTGGGGTTCACTTGCTCAACCTCCTTACCATCCCTGCCATTGTAATGGTATATTACTACAAGCGTTACAAGGTTACCGGCAAGGGAACCTTTATTGCGTTCATCGTTGGATGCATCATAACAGGCGTTGCGCAGAAAGCGGTCATTCAATACACCATCAAAACCGCTGGAAAGTTTGACATTTTCTTTGTCAATTCACTGGGAATGCCCTTTTTCACTGGATTTACCATATTTTTTGCATTGCTTGTTTTTGTGATTTTCCTTGGCATCAAATATGCCAATTCTGGAAAGATGAAGGCCAATGGATATTTTCTCAAACTGGGCCTCTGGTGCTTTGCTTTCATGTTGCTGGGATATTCAACGTATATCACAACCATGATCCGTTCTGCAGCAAACCCTGCCATCGACATGTACAATGTTGACAATCCCTTGAGCCTTGAAGGATACCTCGGCCGTGAGCAATACGGAGATTTTCCATTGTTGTATGGCCAGGTATTCACCGCAAAACCCATTGACTACGAAGAGGGTTCAACCCGTTATGTAAAAGGCAAGGAAAAATACCTTGCTGTGGGCAAAGACCAGTCTCCTGTGTATGAAGCGGAAGATAAAATGCTACTTCCCCGCGTATGGGATGCCAGCAATGACCAGGGCCATGCAACCTTCTACCAACGCTGGCTGAACCTGGCAGATGGCGAAAAACCTACCATGGTTCATAACATCAGCTGGGCACTCAGCTACCAAATCGGCTGGATGTACCTCCGCTATTTTGGCTGGAACTTTGTTGGAAAACAAAATGACATCCAGGGTTTTGGGAACAAACGTGATGCCAACACCCTTACCGGTATCAGTGCTGTCGACAATGCACTGTTGGGCAACCAGGATAAGCTTCCCCAGAGCATCAAGCAAAACAAAGCGAACAACAAGCTTTTTGCCCTTCCCTTTATTCTTGGGATCTTGGGTATTCTTTACCAATACAAGCAAGACAAGAAAGGATCATTTGTATCCTTCCTCCTATTTTTCTTTACTGGCCTGGCGATTGTATTCTACCTCAATCAGGCAGGAAACCAACCCCGTGAACGGGACTATGCCTTTGTAGGCTCATTCTATGCATTTGCCATTTGGATTGGATTGGGCGTATTGCAAATCAAAGATTGGTTATCGAAGTTTACAAGCCAATCGGTTTCAAACGCAGCAGCAGCATTGGTTTGCCTCTTGGCGGTGCCAGTATTGATGGCTACAGAAGAGTGGGATGATCATGACAGGAGCAAAAAACAAACTGCACGCGACCTCGCCAAAAACTATTTGGAGAGCTGTGCGCCCAATGCCATACTCTTCACCTTTGGAGACAACGATACCTACCCACTCTGGTATGCCCAGGAAGTGGAAGGCATCAGAAAAGACATCAGGGTAATCAACTATTCTTTATTGGGCATTGACTGGTACATCAACCAGATGCGCTACAAAGTAAACGAGAGTGCCCCCATTGATGTGATCTGGTCTGCAGACCAGATTGAAGGTGGAAAGCGCGACTATGTCAGGTTCTTTGAAAGGGAAGGCATCACCGACCAGAAGAGGTATGTAGACCTGTATAGCCTGATGCATGATTTCATTGGTAGTGATGATCCATCGGCACAATTGCAGATGCAGGACGGTTCCATGATGAACTATCTTCCTGTAAAAAAACTAAGCCTGCCGGTTGATGTTGCTGCTGTAAGGAAAAATGGTACTGTGGAGCCAGGTGATAGTGTAGCCACTGAAATTAGGTTTGATCTTCCCAAAGACATGCTCCTGAAAAATGATATGGCTGTGCTCAACATCATTGCAGCCAATAAATGGAGCCGACCAATTTATTTCACCTCTCCATTTGGCGAACTTGGCTTTGGTCAATACCTGCGCAGCGAGGGTCAGGCCTATCGCCTTGTTCCTGTGGCTGGGCAGAACATGATCAATTCAAGGGTTTCCTATGAAGTCCTAAAAAATAAATTTGCATTCGGAAGTGCCAATATCCCTGGTGTTTATTTTGATGAGGAAAACAGGAGACACCTGGTGGGCATCAGACAATCATATGCTGAAGCAGCCAACCAATTGGCGATGGAAGGCCAAACAGAGAAGGCAAAAGAACTGTTGAATATCGCTGACAAGAATTTGCTTGCAGAGAATTTCCCTTACGGATTGGTCAGCAGGCAGAACCAACACAATACCATCAGCATTCAATTCCTGGAAGCTGCCTACAAGGCCGGCGACAAGAAACTTGCTGCAAAAGTATCTGCTTCATTGAGCAAAGACCTGAACGAGCAGCTGGCCTATTATGCCTATATCGGAGGGATGTCCATTGCTGAAATGAACCAGGCCGTTCAAGACCTCATGTCCAACAAAGCAGACAACCTGAACAATGACCAAAGAGGAATGTTCATGGAAATCCGCCAGGCATTGGTTTTGATGGATTATTTGAGGGGGCTTGAAGCGGTGAATAAATA
>JGI25920J50251_10000349_pt1 | contig 15528 bp, 15 predicted proteins | sample LauGreBMM110DCMD_2_FD_50251 | JGI IMG/M metagenome (IMG submission 50251) | reverse complement strand
GAAAATTATTTTCCAATTTTATTGTTCATATGCGTAGGACTTGCGGTTGGTGCAGGGCCTCTTCTCATCGGCAGCATTCTCTCACCTAATAAACCTGATAGTGAAAAAAACTCCCCATACGAATGTGGCTTCGAAGCCTTCGAAGATGCGCGTATGAAATTTGATGTGCGATATTATCTTATTGCTATTCTCTTTATTCTATTTGATCTTGAAATAACATTTCTTTTCCCCTGGGCAGTAGTTATTCAAAAAATTGGTATGTTTGGATTTATTGCCATGATGATTTTTCTGGCTATTTTAGTTGTTGGATTTATTTACGAATGGAAGAAAGGTGCCCTTGATTGGGAATAGCAAATGAGCATTGAAGGCATCATGGAAAAAGGATTTGTCACTACAAATCTAGATACGCTTATTAATTACACACGCACAGGGTCTTTATGGCCCATGACTTTTGGCTTGGCTTGTTGTGCTGTGGAAATGATGCATGCTGGTGCAGCTCGATATGACCTAGATCGATTTGGTGTTGTATTTAGACCAAGTCCTAGGCAGTCAGACGTGATGATTGTGGCAGGAACGTTAGTGAACAAAATGGCACCTGCATTAAGAAAAGTTTATGATCAGATGGCAGAACCTCGCTGGGTCATTTCGATGGGCTCTTGCGCAAATGGGGGTGGTTACTATCATTACTCTTATTCAGTTGTTCGTGGTTGTGATCGTATTGTTCCTGTAGATGTTTATGTGCCTGGTTGTCCGCCAACAGCTGAGGCTCTAATGTTTGGCATTATTCAGCTTCAAAATAAAATTAAAAGAACCAATACGATTGCGCGCTAATCCATGAGCTCAGTAGAAACTTTACTTAAAGAAATAAAATCTATTTTTGGTAAAGAAATAATTCGCGCATCCATTGAACACAATGAACTTACAATTGAAGTAAAGATCGACGATCTTCTGCCCACTTTAAAAACTTTAAAACAACACAAAGTATTTCAATTCGCACAGTTAATTGATCTTTGCGGTGTTGATTACAAGGATTATGGCGAAGGCACGTGGACGAAATCTCGCTTTGCTGTGGCCTATCATTTCTTGTCGATTGAACATAATCATCGGATTCGTGTAAAAACTTTTTCTAAAGAAGAAGACTTTCCATTATTTCCATCGATTATAGATTTATGGCCAGCTGCCAATTGGTATGAGCGTGAAGCTTTCGATTTATTTGGTTTTATGTTTACCGATCACCCTGATCTAAGACGCATACTTACAGATTATGGATTTGTAGGTTATCCATTCCGTAAAGATTTCCCGATGATTGGTAAAGTTGAAGTGCGTTACGACGATGTACAAAAACGCGTGATTTACCAACCCGTCTCAATCGAAGAAAGAAATAACGTCCCACGCATCATTCGTGAAGAAGGTTTCCACAATGGCTGAGATTCGAAACTATACGATGAATTTTGGCCCGCAACACCCTGCAGCACATGGCGTATTGCGATTAGTATTGGAGCTTGATGGCGAAGTGATTCAACGTGCAGATCCTCATATTGGATTACTTCATCGCGGTACAGAGAAATTAGCTGAGAATAGAACGTACTTACAAACCGTTCCTTATATGGATCGTTTGGATTACGTATCCATGATGGCGAATGAACATGCTTATGTTTTGGCTATTGAAAAATTACTGAATATAGACGTGCCACTTCGCGCTCAATATATCCGTGTGATGTTCGATGAAATTACGCGCATCTTAAATCATCTATTATGGTTAGGCGCACACGCACTTGATGTAGGCGCTATGACTGTTTTCTTATACGCATTCCGTGAAAGAGAAGATCTCTTTGATTGTTATGAAGCAGCATCAGGTGCCAGAATGCATGCAGCATATTATCGTCCTGGCGGTGTTTATCGTGACCTCCCTGATCGCATGCCTCAATACGAATCCAGTTTGAAAAACAAAAAAGAATTGGATGGTTTAAATCAAAATCGCAGTGGTTCACTTTTAGACTTTATTGAAGATTTTGCAAATCGCTTTCCAACATATGTAGATGAATATGAAACGTTATTAACAGATAACCGTATATGGAAACAACGCACAGTTGGTATTGGTGTTGTTGATCCTGATCGGGCAATAGCGCTGGGCATGACAGGGCCTATGTTAAGGGGATCAGGCATTGCATGGGATTTAAGAAAAAAACAACCTTACGAAGTATATGACAAGCTTGATTTTGATATTCCTATTGGCGTTAATGGCGATTGTTACGACCGATACCTCGTTCGTATTGAAGAATTTAGACAATCGAATCACATTATTAAGCAATGTATAGACTGGTTAAGAAAAAATCCAGGCCCTGTGATTAGCGATAATCATAAAGTAGCGCCTCCTTCTCGAACTGCCATGAAAGAAGATATGGAAGCGATGATCCATCACTTTAAATTATTTACAGAAGGCTTTCATATCCCAGCAGGTGAGGCATATGCTGCAGTCGAACACCCCAAGGGTGAATTTGGTATTTATTTAATTTCAGATGGTGCAAATAAACCCTATCGTTTAAAAATAAGGGCTCCAGGCTTTCCTCATTTAGCAGCCTTAGATGAAATGACGCGTGGCCATATGATTTCTGACTTGGTTGCCATTATTGGCACACAAGATATTGTGTTTGGTGAGATTGATCGGTAAAAAATGATACACGCTAACGATATTAAATTAATTGATAAAGAGTTAAAGAAGTTTCCGGATAACCAAAAACGATCCGCAGTCATTTCTGCATTACGTATTGTGCAAACCAGACATGGCTGGTTGTCGCATGAACATATTTCTGATGTGGCACATCATCTGGGTATGCCAGAAATTGCAGTGATGGAAGTTGCAACTTTTTATAACATGTTCAATTTAGAATCAAAAGGCAAGTATCAAATTACTATATGCACCAATATTTCATGCATGTTAAGAAATTCTGATGAAATTGTGCAGCACTTAGAAAAGAAANTGGCCATTAGCTTTGGAGAATTGACCAAAGATAAAAAGTTTTCACTCAAAGAGGGTGAGTGTATGGGAGCATGCGGTGGGGCACCATTATGTCTAGTTAATAATCACAGCATGCATGAACATTTAACGATTGAAAAAGTTGACCAGCTTATAGCGAGCCTTAAATAAATGGATATGCAAATCGACATCATTAAGCCGTCTAAAATTTTTCCCAATCAAGATTTGGTTTGCCTAAGAACGATGGTCCATGACGATCCAGGCTCTATAAGTACCTATTTAAAAGTAGGTGGCTATGAGCAGCTTAAAAAAATTCTTAAAAACAAAATAAAGCCTGAAACAATTCTAGCTGAATTAAAAATTTCAGGATTAAGAGGTCGCGGTGGTGCAGGATTCCCAACTGCTATGAAATGGTCTTTTATGTCCCGCGATTACGATGGGATTAAATATCTTGTATGTAACTCAGATGAGGGTGAGCCTGGCACATTTAAAGATCGCGATATTCTTAGATACAATCCTCATCAACTCATCGAAGGCATGCTGATAGCAGCCTATGTTATGGGGACTCGCACTGGTTATAACTATATTCATGGTGAGATCTGGCATGAATACGAGCTTTTTGAAAAAGCACTCGATGAAGCGGAAGCTCATGGATTTTTAGGCGAAGACATTCTGGGTTCAGATTTTAGTTTTGATTTGTATGCAGTGCATGGATATGGCGCTTATATATGCGGCGAAGAAACAGCTCTCATTGAATCGATTGAAGGTAAAAAGGGACAGCCGCGTTATAAACCNCCTTTCCCAGCGACTTATGGTATTTACGGCAAACCTACCAATGTNAATAATACTGAAACATTTGCNTCAGTCCCGTGGATTTTAGAGNATGGCGGTCAGGCCTTTCAAGATTTAGGCGTTGAAAACTCAGGGGGTGTTAAATTATTTTCTGTATCAGGCCATGTTGAAATGCCAGGTAATTATGAAATTAAAATGGGCACACCTTTTAGTGAATTGTTAAATATGGCTGGCGGTGTTTGGCGTCGAAGAAAATTAAAAGCAGTCATTCCTGGCGGACCTTCCACAGCGGTTGTGCCAGCAGCGCTTATTGAAAATGCCACAATGGATTATGATGGATTGCAAAAGATTGGTTCAAGTTTAGGAGCTGGCTCTGTGATTATCATGGATGATTCTACTTGCATGGTCAGCGCTTTAAAACGTCTTTCTTATTTCTTTTATGAAGAATCTTGTGGTCAATGCACACCTTGCCGTGAAGGGACAGGCTGGGTTTATCGAGTCATCAAAAGAATTGTGGATGGGAAAGGCACCATGGAAGATCTCGATCTTTTAACGGATGTTAGCAAAAAGATTTCTGGCAGAACAATATGCGCTTTGGGCGATGCAGCCGCTACACCTGTATTGAGTTTTATTAAGCACTTTAGACCTGAGTTTGAATATTTTATTCAACATGGTCATTCAATGATTAAAGCTAAATGACAATCACAATTGAAATTGATGGCAAGAAGATCAAAGTAGAAAAAAATACGACGATCATTGCTGCTGCTGATAAAGCAGGTATTCCAATTCCTCGTTTTTGCTATCACAAAAAATTATCGATCGCTGCAAATTGCCGCATGTGTCTGGTTGAAGTAGAAAAATTTAATAAACCATTACCCGCATGCGCTACGCAAGTTGCAGATGGCATGAAGGTTTCAACAAAATCTAAAATAGCTACCGAGGCACAGCAAAGTGTCATGGAATTTTTACTCATCAATCATCCTCTAGATTGTCCAATTTGTGATCAAGGTGGTGAGTGTGAACTTCAAGATACTGCCGTTGCATTCGGCGGCGGTCAAACACGTTATAAGGAAGAAAAACGTGTGGTATTTAATAAAAATATAGGCCCTCTTATTTCAACAGACATGACCCGATGCATACAATGCACGCGATGTGTAAGATTTTTGCAAGAAGTGGGCGGTATGATGGAACTAGGCATGATTGGCCGAGGTGAGCATTCAGAAATTACTGCCTACGTTGATCGCTCTATTCAATCAGAACTCTCCGGCAATATTATTGATTTGTGTCCTGTAGGTGCACTTACAAGTAAACCATTTAGATATAAAGCGCGTACATGGGAGTTAATCAGAAGACCAACCTTCGCTCATCATGATAGTCTGGGCTCACCTCTTGAAGCTCATATTAAACAAAACAAAGTAATCAGAATGCTTCCTCGTGAAGACGAGTCTATTAATGAATGCTGGATTTCTGATCGCGATCGTTTTTCATATGAAGGCTTAAATAGCGAAGATCGCTTACAAGTTCCTATGATTAAAGAAAAGGGCCAATGGAAAGAATCGGATTGGGAAACTGCTTTAGCACTAGTGAGTGAAAAATTAAAATATATCGTAGATCATAATGGGCCTGAAGAATTAGGTATCTTAATATCACCTCAAAGTACAATTGAAGAGGGGTTGTTAGCTAAGAAAATAAGTAGCACATTAAAGTCACCGCATATTGATCATCGTATTCGTCAATCTGATTTTTCAATCAAGCATCAAGGATCACCTTGGTTAGGTGGTCGCATTGAGACAATGGGTCAATTTGATCAATATCTCTTAATTGGCAGTAATATAAGAAATGAACAGCCACTTTTAGCCTCAAGAATTCGTAAGGCCGTGAATCATGGNGCAAAACTTTTTATAGTCAATTCAATAGACGTAGACCCTCTCATGACGGTGTCTGAAAAAATGATCCAGGCCTCGCATACACTTCCTCATGCGCTTGCAAAAATTTTAAAATCAATGACAGAAATAAAGGGGGTATTAAAAAAAGATATTAAATTTATAAAAGCTGATATTAAAAAAGTTAAAACAGATAAAACAAGCGATGCAATTGCAGAGCATTTAATCAAAAATGTTTTAGCAGGCAAAAAAAATAATACATCATTGCTTTTAGGCCAGGTAGCGCAAGAACATCCAGAGTATGCAACCATCTATAAACTTGCTTTTGAAATTTCAAAATTATCTCAAGCTACTTTTTCTGTTCTGCCCAGTTATGCAAATAGTGTCGGACTTCATGCTGTCAATGTTATCCCGCAAGAAGATGGCTTAAATGCGCGCACGATGTTAGAAAAAAAATTAAAAGCTTATGTTTTATTAAATATTGAGCCTCAATTAGATGGATTAAATGCACATTTAATGCATAACGCAATTGTTTCGTCAGATTTTACTGTGGCATTGACTTCATACAATTCGAAATATCTTAAAAATGTGGATGTACTTTTGCCCATCTCACCGTTTACAGAATCATCAGGTACGATCGTTAATATGGAAGGGCGAATTCAAAGCTACGCAGCCGTAACTCAGCCTTTAGGGCAATCGAGACCGGCCTGGAAAGTGTTAAGAGTACTAGCTAATCATCTTGGTTTAAAAGGCTTTGATTATGAATCTAGCTTAGATGTCAAAGAAGCACACATTAAATCTAAAAATCAATTCATCTCAAAAGAGCTTTCTAATGAAATAGATATCACAAGTCATTACAAAGTACGTAACACTCAGCCTAAGCAATTCTCGCGCATTGGTGAGATACATCAATACCTTATAGATCCAATTGTAAGACGAGCCACGTCTCTTCAAACAGCAATTCAAAAATCTAAAGCATTTGCAAAGCTACATCCATTAGAGATGAAAACCTTAAGACTTAAAACGAACGACACAATTAAAGTCATGCAAGGTAATCAATGGGTGAATCTTTTGGTGATGGAAGATATCAGCATTCCAGAAGGGTCTATTTACATACCAAGCGGTATCGATGAAACGGCAAATCTGACTGATATTTATGGTGATATCACAGTTAAAAAAATAACTTCAAAGGGCACAGCTTAAGTTGGATGCTTTGATGTCATCTGTGTTTGGACTTTGGTGGCCTGAAATTGCCAAAACATTATGGATCCTCTTAAAAATTGTAGCTGTCATTTTGCCTTTAATGATATCGGTGGCTTACCTTACTTATTTCGAAAGAAAAGTGATTGGGTATATGCAAGTTCGTATCGGACCTAATCGTGTTGGTTACTTTGGTTTGCTTCAGCCTATTGCCGATGCATTAAAGCTTTTATTTAAGGAAATTATTCTTCCTACAGCATCCAATAAAGTTTTATTTTTCTTGGCGCCTATTTTGGCAATTGCGCCAGCTTTTGCAGCATGGGCTGTGATCCCTTTCGATCTCAATTTAGTGATTGCAGATATTGATGCAAGTCTTTTGTATATCTTAGCTATGACATCTATTGCGGTATATGGGGTGATTATCGCTGGGTGGGCTTCAAATTCTAAATATGCTTTTCTAGGAAGTTTACGTTCTGCAGCACAGATTGTGTCTTATGAAATTGCGATGGGATTTACTGTAGTAGGTGTATTAATGTGTGCCAACAGTTTAAATCTAGGAAAAATTGTCATGGGGCAAGAGGGCGGATTTTGGCATTGGTATATCTGGCCTTTATTTCCTTTATTTATCATTTACTTTATTAGTGCTGTAGCAGAAACAAATCGAGCGCCTTTCGATGTAGCCGAAGGTGAGTCGGAAATTGTGGCTGGATTCCACGTAGAATATTCAGGCATGGCTTTTGCAGTTTTTTTCTTAGCCGAATACGCAAATATGATTTTAGTGTCGATGCTTGCAGCTTTGATGTTTTTAGGTGGGTGGTTATCACCTATTCCATTTATTCCTGATAGCTTTTTATGGCTTTTGTTTAAAGTGGCATTTTTACTATTTTTCTTCTTATGGTTTAGAGCGACATTTCCTCGTTATCGATATGATCAGATCATGCGACTGGGCTGGAAAATTTTTATTCCAATCACTATTGCATGGATTGTGTTTATTGGAGGCATGATGCAAACCTCATGGGGGTATCTATTTCACTAAATGATTAAAAAAACTAAACAATTCTTATCAAGCTTGATGCTTATTGAGCTTCTTAAAGGCATGCTCGTTACCGGACGTTATTTCTTTGCAAGAAAGATTACTGTGCAATATCCGGAAGAAAGGACGCCACAATCTAACCGCTTCAGAGGTCTTCTTGCGCTTCGTCGTTATGCAAATGGTGAAGAGCGATGTATTGCATGCAAATTATGTGAGGCAGTATGTCCTGCTATGGCAATCACTATTGAATCAGAAGAGCGCGAAGACAAAACAAGACGAACGACACGTTACGACATTGACCTTACTAAATGTATCTTTTGTGGTTTCTGTGAAGAATCTTGTCCAGTAGATTCTATTGTTGAGACNAGAATTTTTGATTATCACGGNGAGTCTCGAGGTGANTTGCTNTATACAAAAGAAATGTTACTTGCGGTAGGTGACAAATATGAAAAACAAATTGCAGAAGACCGCGCTCAAGATGAGAGGTTTCGATAAATCATGATTGAATTTAAAGATTTTGTATTTTATGTTTTGTCCTTGGTACTTATAACTTCAGGATTAAGCGTAATTACTTCTAGAAATCCTGTCACTGCAGCGCTCTCTTTAGTTCTGGCATTTTTTAATGCCGCAGGTATTTGGCTTCTTTTGCAGGCTGAATTTTTAGCGATTGCGTTAGTACTCGTTTATGTTGGCGCTGTGATGGTCTTATTTCTTTTTGTGGTCATGATGCTTGATATTAATCTAGATAAATTAAAAGAAGGGTTTTGGGATTACCTNCCTATGGCAGGATTTATNGGTGNCCTCATGATGGTTGAAATGATTATGGTGTTTAATACTAAACAATTTAATCTTTTACCTATTACAGANCCAATTTCGAATACATCAAATACTGAAATGATAGGTAATACCTTGTATTCAAATTATGTGCTTCCATTTGAGCTAGCCTCTGTCGTATTGCTTATTGCAATTGTTTCAGCGATTGCCTTGACGCTTCGTGATCGTAAAGATAGTAAAAAAATAAATGCTGCTGATCAAGTTGCTGTCAAACGAGAGGATCGTGTGCGGCTAGTTCAAATGAAGTCGGAAGAAAAGTATATAAAACCTAAAACGAAGGAGAGAAAATGATTGGTTTATCGCATTATCTTATTCTTGCTGCGATTTTATTTACGATCAGTGTAGTAGGTATTTTTCTTAATCGAAAAAATATCATTATTTTACTTATGTCGATTGAGCTTATGTTGCTGGCCGTGAATATTAACTTTATTGCTTTTTCACATTACTTAAATGATATTGCTGGACAAATTTTTGTTTTTTTTATTCTAACGGTAGCGGCCGCCGAATCTGCAATAGGTTTAGCAATCATCGTTTTAATTTTTAGAAATACACGCTCTATCAATGTAGACGATTTAAATCGTCTTAACGGGTAATCTTTTGAATTCTATCTATGCATACCTAGCCGTTCCGGTACTCCCCCTCATAGCATCTTTTTGCGTGGGTATTTTGGGTAGAAAATTGCCAGAGTTTTTTGCATCGAGTCTAACGATCGGGTCTGTCTTCGTTGCATTTGTGCTCTCATGCATAACTTTAAATGAGACATTAAACGGTTTAGTTTTAAATCAGACCATTTATCAATGGCTTCTCACAGGCCACTATCAATTTGAAGTTGGATTCTTAATTGATAATTTAACAGCCATGATGATGGTGGTCGTGACTTTTGTTTCACTGATGGTTCATATTTATACGATAGGTTATATGAAGGGGGATCCAGGCTATCGAAGATTTTTTAGTTATATCTCCTTATTTACCTTTTCAATGTTGATGTTAGTTATGAGCAATAACTTTATGCAGCTCTTTTTTGGATGGGAGGCGGTAGGCCTTGTTTCTTACCTTCTTATTGGATTCTGGTTTGAGAGACCCACTGCAATCTATGCAAACTTAAAAGCCTTTTTAGTAAATCGCGTTGGTGACTTTGGTTTTATTTTAGGGATTGCTTTGATTCTTTATTGGACAGGCTCTCTCGATTACGCCACTGTGTTTAAAAGTACAGGCATTATGGCAGCGCATACGATGCAGTTATTTGGCCAGCCTGTTAACGTGGTCACCGTAATCTGCATTTTGTTATTTATTGGAGCTATGGGTAAATCCGCTCAAGTGCCCCTTCATGTATGGCTTCCAGATTCAATGGAAGGTCCGACACCTATATCAGCATTGATTCATGCTGCGACGATGGTGACTGCAGGAATTTTTATGGTCTCACGCACGTCACCTTTATTTGAACTCTCTGATACAGCACTTTCATTCGTCATGATCATTGGCGCTATCACAGCCTTGTTTATGGGCTTATTGGGCATCATTCAAAATGATATTAAGCGCGTCATTGCTTACTCAACACTTTCACAATTAGGCTATATGACAGTGGCACTAGGTGCTTCGGCTTATTCAGTCGCTATGTTTCATTTAATGACACATGCTTTCTTTAAAGCGTTACTTTTTTTAGGGGCTGGCTCAGTTATTATAGGTATGCATCACAATCAAAATATTCAACAGATGGGCAACTTAAAAAAATATATGCCTATTACTTGGGTGACTTTTTTAATTGGCTCTTTAGCATTAATAGGCACGCCACTATTTTCAGGATTCTATTCAAAAGATAGCTTGATTGAGGCTGTCAAGTTATCCCACATTTCAGGAAGTCACTTCGCTTACTTTTCTGTATTGGTTGGTGTATTTGTAACAGCCTTTTATTCTTTTAGACTTTATTTCCTTGTATTTCATGGAAAAGAGAAATGGCGCATTCAGAAGCATGCACATCATGATGATCACCATCATGGCTTAAGCCCAAAAGACAATCCACACGAAAGTCCTCTAAGTATAACTTTACCTTTAGTGCTTCTTGCTATTCCTTCTGTAGTGATTGGATATATGACAATCGAGCCAATGTTATTTGGTAGTTTTTTTACAACAAGTATTTTCTTGGATATTGAAGCCCATTCTACAATGGAAAGGTTAAGCCACCACTTTCATGATATTTACCATGGGCCATTCGGTATGGCATTGCATAGCGTCATGAGCCTCCCTTTTTTATTTGCATTAAGTGGCGTTGCGCTAGCTTATTACTGCTATGAAGTGAATTTAAATTTACCCAAAGCTATTTTCAACCGCACACGGATGATTTACCGCGTATTAGAAAACAAATATGGCTTTGATTCATTCAATGAAAAGTTTTTTGCATTCGGCAGTCGTTTTTTAGGCGAGAGATTCTGGCAAATAGGTGATGTCAAAATTATTGATGGATGGCTTGTCAATGGAACAGCTAAATCAATTGGTAAGCTTGCAGAAAAAATACGCGTCATTCAATCGGGTTATATTTACCACTATGCTTTTGCGATGGTGATAGGTGTATTTTTATTTTTAACCTTCTTTATAAAAATATAAGATGAATTTAACTCACATATTAAGTTACTCAATTTGGACACCTATCTTTTTAGGCAGCCTGATACTTTTACTAAGTGGAAAAATGAGCGATACGCAAGCCAAATGGTTTTCACTTATCAGTAGCGTGATTTCATTTTTAATTACCATCCCACTTTATACAACATTCGATTTTTCTTTTGGACAGTTTCAGTTTCAGGAATTCTTTCATTGGATTCCAGCCTTTCATATTAATTACCATTTAGGCGTAGATGGTTTTGCTGTGCCTTTAATTCTTTTGACAAGCTTCACTACAGTGATTGTTGTGATAGCTTCATGGCGATCAATAGAAGATCGAGTTGCACAATATATGGCAGCCTTTTTGATTATGTCAGGCCTCATGATCGGCGTGTTTAGCGCGCTTGATGCCATGCTTTATTATATTTTTTGGGAGGCAATGCTTATTCCTATGTTCTTGGTGATTGGTATTTGGGGAGGGCCTAATAGAATTTATGCCACGATTAAGTTCTTTTTATATACTGTTTTAGGTTCTTTATTAATGTTGGTAGCGTTTATTTATCTTTACCTACATACACATTCATTCGAGATAGTAAATTTTTATAATGCCGGTCTAGGCCTCTATCCCCAGATCTTTATTTTCCTAGCATTATTCATGGCCTTCGCAGTCAAAATTCCCATGTGGCCGTTGCATACATGGTTACCTGATGCTCACGTTGAAGCACCAACTGGCGGATCAGTCATTTTGGCAGCAGTGATGTTGAAATTAGGTGCATATAGTTTTATGCGCTTTGCAATGCCGATTGCACCTGATGCCGCGTTTTATTTAAAGGATTTTATGGTGACTTTGTCACTCATTGCTATTTTATATATTGCACTGATTGCCATTGTGCAAAAAGATATGAAAAAATTGATCGCTTATTCATCGATATCACATATGGGATTTGTCACTTTAGGCTTATTTATGTTTAATGCCATTGGTATTGAGGGTGCTTACGTTCAAATGATTTCTCATGGCTTTATTTCAGCAGCGATGTTTTTATCTGTAGGCGTTTTATATGACAGATTACACACAAGACAGATTGCAGATTATGGTGGCGTCATTCACGCGATGCCTACCTTCTCAGCTTTTGCAGTTTTTTTTGCTATGGCCAATTGCGGGCTTCCAGGGACTTCAGGTTTTGTAGGCGAATTTATGGTGATCATGAGTGCGATGCAAAATAACTTTTGGATTGCAATGATAGCTGCAAGCTCGCTTATCTTCGGAGCGGCTTATTCCTTATGGATGGTGAAGCGTGTATTTTATGGTGAACCACGTAATCAAAAAATCAGCGCATTAAAAGATATTTCTAAGCGTGAATTTTTTATGCTTTCCATGTTAGCAGTGCTTATTATTTTAGTGGGCGTTTACCCAAGGGTTATTACGGATATGACAAATGCCACGACAGTTCAATTTCTAGAGCATATGCATTTAATAAAACCCGTCACATCATTACCATTGGATGTATAAATGAATCAACTTATTCAATCCGATCTTTCTTTAATCTTTCCAGAAATTTTTGTACTTTCAATGGCAATGATTGTGCTGATGACAGATTTATTTATTAAGCCTTCTATGCGTTGGATTATTTTTGCATTGTCGCAATTTACTTTGTTGGGCGGGGCTTATCTGACTGGTCAAAACTTTAGCCATGAAACGCAATTTGCTTTTTCAAATATGTTTGTTCGTGACGGCTTAGCAGATTTTTTAAAAATGGTAAGTTATGTAGGTACGTCACTCATTTTTTTCTATAGCCGGTCTTATATGAAAGATCGCGATTTATATCGTGGTGAATACTTTGCGCTTGTTTTATTTGCATTGCTTGGCATGATGATTATGATTTCAAGTTATAACATGCTTCTTATTTATATGGGACTAGAGATTCTTTCTTTATGTTTATATTCTCTTACAGCGCTTGATCGTGACAACCAAAAAGCTACTGAGTCAGCAATTAAATACTTTGTTTTAGGCGCACTTGCATCAGGACTTCTTCTTTATGGTATGTCGATGATTTATGGTGCGACCTCAAGTTTAGATTTAAATATTATTTCAACAGCATTATTGAATCACCCGACCGACCATGCAATCCTTGTCCTAGGCCTTGTCTTTGTGGTTGCCGGCCTTGCTTTCAAGTTAGGCGCAGTACCTTTTCAAATGTGGGTTCCTGATGTGTATGAGGGTTCACCTTCATCAATCGCTATGCTTATTAGCTCAGTACCTAAATTAGCAGCTTTTGCAATTACACTCCGCATACTAGGTGACGGACTTCAATCAATGATGGTTGATTGGAAACAAATGATGCTGATTATGGCAGTGCTTTCTATTGGTATTGGAAATATCACAGCGATTGCACAAACAAATATCAAGCGTATGTATGCATACTCAACGATTTCTCATATTGGCTTCATTCTTTTTGGTTTAATGAGCGGCACACTTAATGGTTATGCATCAAGTTTATTTTATGTTGTGAGCTATATGTTTATGACATTAGTATCTTTTGCTATATTAATGATGATGTCTCGTAAAAATTTCGAGTGTGAAACACTTGAAGACTTTAAAGGTTTAAATAAGAGAAATCCTTGGTATGCATTTCTTATGCTAATTACTATGTTAAGTATGGCAGGTGTTCCACCTACCATAGGTTTCTATGCAAAATTTATGGTACTTCAAGCAGCCTTTGATGCAGGCTTCGCTAGCTTTGTTGTGTATGCCGTAATGATGGCTTTGGTAGGAATGTTTTATTACATGAGGATTGTAAAGCTTATGTATTTTGATGAACCAAAATTAAAAAGTAAATTGGATGTCCCGATGGATATGCAATGGATTTTATCGGCTAATGCATTAGCGCTTTTAGTGGTTGGTTTAGTGCCACATACATTTATGGAGGCTACAACGCAAGCGGTAGCTATGAGTATTCATTAAATGACGCAATGGATACTTATTCTAATTACGATCATCATGGCCAATATGCCCTGGATGTTTAGTGACTTTCTTTTTATTAAGAAATTCCCATCCCATAAAAAACCTTTTTCTTGGGCTTTATTTGAAGTGGTGATTCTATATTTTGTGGCCGGCGGCATTTCACTTTTGGCAGAGCTTAAAGTGGTGGGGCATATCCAACCGCAAGCTTGGGAATTTTTTGCGGTGACTTTCTTTTTATTTTTAGTTTTTTCTTTTCCTGGATTTATTTTTAAAACGCTTTGGAAATAAAACACCTTAAAATTTTAATTGTAGGCTGTGGTCAACTCGGTTTCTCAATTGTCAAAAATGCTGATCCCGATATATTTAAATTATATGGGTTTAGTCGAAGCTTAAAAAAATCACCTCCTTCTATCGAAATGCATCAGGTAGATATTTTAAAAAATGAAGCCATTGATGAGATTAAATCGGTAAACCCTGAAATCATTATCTACGCTGTTTCAGCAGACACACAGTCTGTTGAAAGCTATCAAGACCATTATGTGGCAGGTTTAAAAAAAACTTACGCAGCGATTTTAGAACTCGATCATTTCAAGCATCTTTTTTTTGTTTCAAGTACAAGAGTTTATGGACAAAAAACGACTAAGATTTTAAGTGAACTCGATATAGCAGAACCTTCTGATTATGGGGGTGAGGCTTTAATAGAGGCTGAAGCGGTTGCACGACAATTAAAAGATAAGGCCACCATATTACGTTTATCTGGGATATATGGCCCCAATCGAACACGCATGATTCAATTAGCGCATAGTAATCCTGGAAATTGGCCTGCAACTAATAACTGGTCTAATCGAATTCACGAAGAAGATGCTGCTCGCTTTATTGTATTTCTGATGAAGCGAATTATGTTGAAAGAACCTATCGAACCACTTTATCTTGTCACAGATGGTATACCGACTAAACAATATGATGTATTAACTTGGATTAGAAAGCGTCTTCAATTAACCACCGATACGATTGAAATTCCGATCTTAGAAAGCGGGAAGCAATTGCAATCTGTTTTACTGAATCAAAATGGATTTATATTAAAGTACCCTGATTTTACATATGGTTACGAAGCGATCATTGATAAGGGTTCTTCAATAGGATAGAATCCAAAAGTCCTAAATTCTTTAGGCGCGTAGCTCAGCTGGTTAGAGCACCACCTTGACATGGTGGGGGTCGTTGGTTCGATTCCAATCGCGCCTACCAATTTTTT
>JGI25920J50251_10000346_pt1 | contig 15591 bp, 10 predicted proteins | sample LauGreBMM110DCMD_2_FD_50251 | JGI IMG/M metagenome (IMG submission 50251) | reverse complement strand
GGGCTGGCAGGTCGGGGTGCTCACGGTCGCGAGCTTCGCCTTCTACGGCTGGGGCACCGATGCCGGCGGGAGCCCGCACTGGAAGCTTCTCCCGCTCCTCGTCCTCTCCACCGTCGTCAACGGCTTCGCCGCGCAGGAGCTCCTCTCCGCCGGACGCTCCGACCGCCGCCGCCGGGTCGTGCTCGGCCTCGCGCTGGCCTTCAACCTCGGCGCTCTCGGGTTCTTCAAGTACGCGGCGTTGATCGGGAAGCTCCTGCTCCCGGCGGCGCTCTGGGCGCGTTGGGGCGACCCGCTGTCCCACATCCCGCTGCCCATCGGCATCTCGTTCTACACGTTCCAGGGCATCAGCCTCGTGATGGAGGCCTGGTGGGCCGGCGCCGCGGGCATCGTCGGGCTGGCCGCGCCGACCGCGGCCGGCGGACGCGGCTGGTTCCACGCCAAGGTATGGTTCTTCAAGTCGTTCTTCCCGCAGCTCGTCGCCGGTCCGATCGTGAAGGCCGGCGAGTTCCTCCACCAGATCGGCGCCAAACGGTGGTCGGACGTCGATTGGGACGGCGCGGTGAAGAAGCTGGTGCTCGGCTTCTTCCTCAAGATGGTGGTGGCCGACAACCTCAAGGACGCGACCGCCGCGCTGCGTTTCCCGGACTTCACCGATCTGCCGAGTATCAACCTGCTCGCGCTGCTGTACGGGTTCTCGTTCCAGATCCTCGCCGATTTCGGCGGCTACTCGCTCATCGCCCAAGGGTTGGCGAAGCTCTTCGGCTACGAGCTGCCGCTGAACTTCGACATGCCCTATCTCAGCCGCAGCCTCACCGAGTTCTGGCGCCGCTGGCACATCAGCCTCAGCTCTTGGCTGCGCGAGTACCTTTACCTCCCGCTCGGCGGCAACCGTCGCGGTGCCGGCCGGACCTATGTGAACCTGTTCCTGGTGATGTTCCTCGGCGGTCTGTGGCATGGCGCCGAATGGAGCTACGCGATCTGGGGCACCGCCCACGGTCTTCTGCTCGCGGGCGAACGGTTCTTCCTCGGACCAGGGCGCGCCAAGGAAGCCGTCGGCTGGACGGTCGGCAGCGCCGTCCGCGCCTTCGTCGTGTTCAACGTGGTGTCCGCGCTGTGGCTGCTCTTCAAGCTGCCGGACCTCTCCCATGCCCTCGCCTACGCGCGCTGTCTCGCCGGCAACTCCGGCGCCCCGCAGGTCCAGGCGCTCTTCGTCGTCGCGGTGTTCTCGGCGCCGGTCGTCGCCTGGCATCTGTGGTCGGTCGCCGCGCCCGGATGCGTGCGGCGGGCCCCGGCATGGGCCGGACGCGCGGAGACGGCGGTGCACGCGATGATGCTGTGGATGACCGTGCTCAACGCGGGTTCGCCCGGCGACTTCATCTACTTCCAGTTCTGAGATGCATCGTCACCGCCAAGCACTCGTGATCGTGGTGTCCGCGCTCCTCGGGGTGGGCGCGTGGGCGTTCGTGCGGCCGTGGCTTCCGCGGGCCGAGCTCGCCGAATCGAACTTCCAGGCGAACCTGATCCGCTTGCAGACCTGGTCGATGGAGCCCCCGCGCTCCAACGTCGTCGTCGGTTCGTCGATCGCCGGCCGGTTGCTCCCGAGCTGCTTCCGCGGCACGCCGTTGGACAGCTTGGCCAATCTGGCGCTCGACGGCTCCGGGCCCGAGCTCGGGATCCGGCTGCTGCTGGGCGCGGGCACGGTGCCGCCCCGCGTGTTCGTCGAGGTCCATCGTCTCGGAAAACCGTGGCACGCCAACGACGACAGCTTGCTCGGCGTGGTCCACGAGACCGGTTTCGCGCTGGCGGGACACCTCCCTGCGCTCCGTGCGGACACCCGCCCGACCACGCTGCTTTACGCCTGGCTCAAGGGCCGGCGCGAGCCTGCCGGCGAGGCCCGGGCACCCGGTGCGGCCCCGGCCCCCGCCACGGCCCGGTTCCCTGCCGCGGATCCGGGGTGGGAGGAGCGCTTTCGCGGCCAGGTCGGAGAACTGCGCCGCCGCGGCTGCGAAGTGGTCTTGCTCCGTCTCCCGGTCGGCCGCGAGAACCCCGCTGATCCGGCGGCGCCCGGCGATGCCGACCGGCTGGCCCGGGAGCTCGGTGTCCGGCTGATCGATGTGAACCGCGAAGCGGCGAAGCGCGGGCTCGTGCCCGCTTATTCGGACGGCTTGCACCTCGCGCCCGCATCGGCCCGGGCCGTGGGCGTGCTGTTCGCCGAACTCGCCGCCCGACCCGCGCCCTGAACCGGTCCGGCGACGACCGGACGATGCAGGACGGACGGCGACGGAGCCTGGCGCGGCGTCACGAGAAGAGGTCGAGCTGCGGCGGAGGAGCGAGCTGCTTGAGCTTGTCGCGTTCGGCGCGGTGCCGTCGGCCTTGGGTCCTCGCGGGCGCTCCGGTCGCCGGATCCCCGTCGCTGCCGGCCAGTTCGCGCACGTTGAGCTCCGCCTCCTCGAGCACGCGGAGGATCTCCTTGGCGCGCTCGATCACCGGGCGCGGTACGCCGGCGAGACGCGCCACCTGGATGCCGTGGCTCTTGTCGGTCGGGCCGGGCAGCACTTTGCGGAGGAAGATCAACTGGTCGTTCCATTCGCGCACCGCGACATGGTGGTTGCGGATCCGCGCCAACGCCGGCGTGCGGTGGCCGGGCACCGGCGCGGTCGGGACCTCCTCACCCGGAGCCGTGGCGGTGGCAGGATGACCGGCGTCCTGTGCCGGTGCCGCCGGCTTCGTCCCGAGCTCGGTGAGCTCGTGGTAGTGCGTCGCGAAGAGCGTCTTCGCGCCGACCTGCTGGTGCAGATGCTCGACGATGCTCCACGCGAGGCTGAGGCCGTCGAACGTGCTGGTACCGCGGCCGATCTCGTCGAGGATCACGAGACTGCGGCGGGTGGCGTTGTTGAGGATGTTCGCCGCCTCGCTCATCTCGACCATGAACGTGCTCTGGCCGCGGGCGAGGTCGTCGCTCGCGCCGATGCGCGTGAAGATGCGGTCCAGCAGGTCGATCCGTGCCGAGGCGGCGGGGATGCTGCTCCCGGTGTGCGCCAACAGCGCGAGCAGCGCGACCTGCCGGATGTAGGTGCTCTTGCCCGCCATGTTGGGCCCGGTGATCAGCGCGATCTGCTCTTGCACGAGGTCGAGCGCCGTGTCGTTGGGGACGAAGCGTTCTTCGGTGGCCGCCAGGTCGAGCACCGGATGCCGACCGTCGCGGACCGACAGCACGCCGTCGTCGCGCACCTCGGGACGGATCCAGCCGTGCAGCCGCGCCGTCTCGGCGAAGGCCGCGAGCACGTCGAGCTGAGCCAGCGCACCGGCGGTCTGTTGGATGGGGCGCAGCTCGGCGAGGACCTCTTCGCGCACCTTGAGGAAGAGGTCGTGCTCCAGTTTCGTCGCCCGCTCCTCGGAGCCGAGGATCTTCGACTCCATCGCCTTCAGCTCCTGCGTGATGAACCGCTCGCCGTTGGCGACCGTCTGCTTGCGGACGTAGTCGCCCGGCACCTTCGCGAGGTTGGCCTTGGTCACCTCGATGTAGTAGCCGAAGACGGAGTTGAACCCGACCTTCAGCGACGCGATGCCGGTGCGGGCCGCCTCGTCCTGTTGGAGCTTGGCGAGCCAGTCCTTGCCGCCGCGCGCCGCCGCGCGCAGCTCGTCCAGCTCGGGGCTGAAGCCGTCACGGATGATCCCGCCCTCTTTCACCGCGAGCGGTGGATCGTCGGCGATGGCGCGGCCGAGCAGCTCGACGAGCGCCGGCAGCTCCGCCAGCTGCCCGGCCAGCTCTTCCAACAACGGGCGCGGGACCTCGGTGACATCCGGCAGGGGTTCTCCGCCCCAGGCCATCGCATCGGTCGACGTGGGGGCATCGGCACCGGTCGCTGGACGGATGCCGGCGAGCAGCGAGCGGAGCGAAGGGACCTGTTCCTGGGCGAGGCGCAGCGCGATGAGCTCGCGGGCGTTGCCGGACCCGAGGCTGAGCCGGGCGAGCGTGCGCTCGAGGTCGCGCACATCGGCGAGACGCGCGCGGAAGGCCTCCAGCACGGTCGGAGCGGCGATCCAGGCGGCGACCGCGTCCTGTCGGCGATGGATCGGCGCCGACGCGGCGAGCGGCTGGGTGAGCCAGTCGCGGAGCCGTCGAGCGCCCATCGGCGTGGCGGTGCGGTTCAGCGCGGCGAAGAGCGTGGTGTTCCGCACCGCGTCGCGGTGGAGCGGCTCGAGCACCTCGAGGTTGCGCAGCGACGTCGCGTCGAGCACGAGATAGTCCGCGACCTGGTAGAAGCCGAGCCGCGTGAGATGCGCCAGGTCGCGGCGGAGATGGTGCGCGAGGTAATGGAGCACCGCGCCCGCCGCGCCGACGGCGGCGGGACGGTTCCGCAGCCCGAAACCGTCGAGCGACGCGACCTTGAGATGTTCGCGCAGCGTGAAGACGGCGGTCTCGGGCTGGAAGGCCCAGTCGTCGTAGCCGCTCAACTGGGCGCCGGAAGCGGACCGCGCGGGAAGCATGCCCGCGGCGTCGTCGGAAGCGGCGGAACGGCCGACGATCGCGGCGAGCTCGCGCGCTTCCGCGGGCAGGACCAGTTCCGCGGGACGCAGGCGCTCCAGTTCCGCGAGCAAGGACTTCGCCTCGTCGAGCTCGGTCACGCGGAAATCGCCGGTGGTGAGGTCGACGACGGCGAGGCCGAAGGTCTTGCCGTGCGCGCAGACGGCGGCGAGGAAGTTGTTCCGCTCGGCCTGCAGCAGGCGCTCGTCGAAGTGCGTGCCCGGCGAGAGGATCGCGGTGACCGCGCGCGACACGAGCTTGCCGGGCCTCGCCTCCTCGGCCTGGTCGCAGATGGCGACCTTGCGGCCGTGCTTCAGCAGGCGACCGATGTAGTTGTTCGCCGCGTGGTGCGGGAGCCCGCACATCGGGACCCCGTTGCGTTGGGTGAGCGCGAGGTTGATGAGCTGCGAAGCGACGACGGCGTCCTCGAAGAACATCTCGTAGAAGTCGCCGAGCCGGAAGAGCAGCAGCGCGTCCTTCGGGAGCTCCGCCTTGATGCGGCGGTACTGCGCCATCATGGGCGTGAGCTGAGGTTCCGGAGCGCTGCTGGACATGTGTCGGCGAGGCTAGAAGAGCGGCGCGCGCGCGCAAAGCGCGCAGACGGAGAGACGTCCGGCGCAAAATAATCCGGGCACAGAAACGAAAACACTCGCCCGCGTGGGCTGTCGCCATTAGAAAAGGCCCAGACGAATCCCACATTTTTCCCCTCTTCGCTGACGCGAAGCAACATGGAAGTAAGTTCCAAACTTAGAAGGGAGGTGACAATCGATGGCAGCCAAAAAGGCACCTGCAAAGAAAGCTCCGGCGAAAGCCGCGGCCAAGCCCGCCGCGAAAGCGGTAGCTAAGCCCGCCGCGAAAGCGGTAGCTAAGAAGAAAACGACGAAGAAGTAACGTCGCCCAACCCAACCCTGAGGCGGAAGCAGGACACCCAAAGTGTGCTGCTTCCGCTTCTGCTTTTCCCGCGGTCCTTCGCGGCCCGCCACACGGGATATTTCTTGGCTCCCTTCCGCGCCGCGCCTCTGGCTAGACTCCTCGCATGGCCCGATTGGTCTTCGACATCGAGACGTCCGCGCTGGGGCTCGAGCACTTCGACGAGACGCAGCAAGAGTATCTGTTCCGCGAGGCGGAACGGCTCCCCGATCCCGACGCGCGCGCCAAACGCCGTGCCGAGATCTCGCAGATGTTCAGCCTGTGGCCGCTCACGGCGCAGGTCGTCTGCATCGCCATGGTCAACGCCGACACCGGTCGCGGCCAGGTGCTCTTCCAGTCCGACGACTTCGACGATGAGCAGCCCGATGAGGCCGCCGCCGCACCGGTGGAGTTCGCGCCCCAACCGGACGAGAACGAGCTGCTCACCGCGTTCTGGGACGTCGCCAAGCGCTACGACAGCATCGTCACCTTCAACGGCCGCGGCTTCGACGTGCCCTTCCTCTATCTGCGTTCCGCGCTGCTCAACGTGCCCATCACGCGCAAGGACTGGTTGGGATACCGCTACAACACCGAGCCCCACTGCGACCTCGCGGAGCAGTTCTCTTTCTACAACGTGAGCGGCAAGGAGGGCGCGGCCCGGAAGTTCAACCTCGATTTCTACTGCAAGGCCTTCGGTGTCCCGTCGCCCAAGGCCCAGGGCATCTCCGGGCTCGACGTGAACGACCTGCTCGCCGAAGGACGCCACCGCGAGATCGCTGAATACTGCCTGCGGGACGTGGAGGCCACCGTGGAGCTGTTCAAGATCTGGAAGGACCGCCTCGCCGGGATCAAGTGACGTGCGGGGACCCGTTGCGCTTCGCCGCCTCCGATCCGGCGCTGCTGCTTTGCTCCGCGGGGGCGTGACCTCGGCCAAGCCGACGGAGCCTTGGATCGATCGGGTCCAGGTGGGTCCATCCGGATGGTGAGCGCCCCGTTCCGACGGGCCGCGGGCGGCATCGGCAGGCGACAAAGGTGATCGATCATGGGGTATCCGTTAAGATATCGGGCGCGACGGCGGAGCTTCCTCGCCGCCGCCGCGCTCGCGGTGGCGGCCTCGACAGCGGGCCGCGGAGAAGGCGCGGGTGATGCCCAGCCGTTGTCCGCGNGCGAGATGGTCGCCGAGCTGACGCACCTGTTCGTGGTCGGCGAACACCTGGCGATCCAGCCGGACCTGCAATACATCGTCGGTCCGGGCGGATCGGGTCGGATCCCCGACGCCTTTGTCGCGGGGCTGCGGCTGACGCTCTCGTTCTGAGCGTCGTCGTCCCCGGGGCCGCATCGGGCACCACCGCCTTGGCCGCTCAGTTTTTCGCCTGGGCTTTGTTGAACGCCTCGGACAACGCGCTCCATGCGTTTCCACCCAGATCCGGGGACGTCCGCGGACCGGGGCCCCCGGGACGGCGCGGAAGGGCGGGCGGCCGCGGGCCGGCGGGCGAGGTGCGTTGTTCCTTCGGCGCGCCGATCTGAGGATTGGCGCGGAGCGACAGCGCGATCCGCTTCCGCTCGAGATCCACCTCGGTGACCGTGGCGTGGACCTTCTGGCCCACCTTCACGACCTCCGACGCCTCTTTCACGAAGCGGTCCGCCAGCTGGCTCACGTGGACGAGGCCGTCCTGGTGGACGCCGATATCCACGAACGCGCCGAAGGCGGTGACGTTGGTGACGATGCCGGGCAGCTTCATGCCGGGCCGGAGGTCCTCCATCTTCTCCACGCCTTCCTGGAACGCGAAGACCTCGAACCTCTGGCGCGGGTCGCGGCCGGGCTTGGTGAGCTCTTCGAGGATGTCCTTCAACGTCGGCAACCCGACCGATCCGGTGACGTACTTCTCCGGCTGGATGCGCGCGCGGAGCGAGCTGTCGCGCACGAGGTCGCTCACGCCGCAGCCGAGGTCGCGGGCCATGGCGTCCACCAGCTCGTAGCGCTCGGGATGCACGGCGCTGGCGTCCAGCGGATCGGCCGCGCCACGGATGCGGAGGAAGCCGGCGCATTGTTCGAAGGCCTTCGGTCCGAGGCGTTGCACCTCGAGCAGTTCCCGACGGGAGCGGAAAGGACCGTTGGCATCGCGGTGGGCGACGATGTGGGCCGCGAGCGAAGGCCCGAGACCGGAGACGTAGCTGAGCAGCTGGCGGCTGGCGGTGTTCAGCTCCACGCCGACGCGGTTCACACAGGAGACCACGGTGTCGTCGAGGCCGCGCTTGAGCGCGGACGGGTCGACGTCGTGCTGGTACTGGCCCACGCCGATCGATTTCGGGTCGAGCTTCACCAGCTCGGCCAACGGGTCCATGAGCCGGCGGCCGATGCTCACCGAGCCGCGGACGGTGAGGTCCTGGTCGGGGAACTCCTCGCGGGCGACATCGCTGGCCGAGTAGATGGACGCACCGCTCTCGTTGACCATCACCACCACGACTTCCGGCGGGAGCTTGAGCGCGCGGATGAACTGCTCCGTCTCGCGGCCAGCGGTGCCGTTGCCGATGGCGATGGCCTCGATCGAGAACTTCGTGACGAGCGCGCGGACCGCCTCCGCCGCCTCGCGCACCTGCGACGCGCCGCCGGCCGTGGCGTGGATCACCGTCTGGTGGAGCAGCTTCCCCTGGCGGTCGAGCGCCACGGTCTTGCAACCGGTGCGGAACCCGGGGTCGATCGCGAGCACGTTCTTCTGGCCGAGGGCGGGGGCGAGGAGCAGCTCGCGGAGGTTGTCGGCGAAGACGCGGATGGCCTCGGTGTCCGCGCGCTTCTTGGCCTCCATGCGGACCTCGGCCTCGATGGCGAACCCGACCAGGCGCTTGTAGCAGTCCACCGTGGCGAGCCGCACCTGTTCCGCGCCGGGCGTGCCGCGGGCCTTGATGAAGAGCTCCATGAGGATGCCGATCGCGTCCTCCTCGGGCGGCTGGGTGCGCATCAGCAGGAATCCCTCCTCCTCGCCGCGGCGGATGGCGAGCAGCCGGTGGCTGGGGATCTTGCCGACGGGTTCGGTCCAGTCGAAGTAGTCCTTGAACTTGGCGCCTTCGGTCTCCTTCCCGGTGAGCACCTTCGAGCGCACGAACCCGGCCTCCCAGTAGAGGTCGCGCAGTTTGGCACGGACGGTGGCATCGTCGCTGAAGCGTTCCGCCAGGATGTCGCGCGCCCCCGCCAGCGCGGCCGCGACATCGGCGACGTTCTTCGCGACATCGACGAACGCAGCTGCGGCGGCCAGCGGATCGATGGCGGCCTGTTGCGAGAAGATCTGGTCGGCGAGCGGCTCGAGACCGGCCTCTTTCGCGAGGGTCGCGCGGGTGCGGCGTTTCGGGCGATAAGGCGCGTAAAGGTCCTCGAGCTCGGACAACGTGACGGCTCCGGCGATGGCGGCCTTGAGAGGATCGGTGAGGAGGTCCCGCTCCGCGAGCGACTGGACGATGGCGTCGCGGCGTCCCTCGAGCTCCACGAGCTGGGCCATGCGGTCGCGGACGGCGGTGATGGCGACCTCGTCGAGGCTGCCGGTGACCTCTTTCCGGTAACGCGCGATGAACGGCACGGTGCCGCCCTCGGCGAGCAGTCTGGCGGTGGCGGACACCTTGCTCGCCGGGACGTTCAACTCGGCGGCGATGCGGTCGACGAAGCTTTCTTGGATGGACACGGGGCGCGTTGTCTAGCGGCCGACGCCGAGGGCGCAAGTGATTTGGGATCGGATGTTCTCGCGGACGGATCCGCCGCTCCGTGAATGCGCTTCCGCGCGCCTTCCCTGACTGACATCCTGGTCCGGTCTCCGTCATCCCATGGAACATAGATCCTCGAAGCTCCTCGTCCTTTTCTTGTCCGGCGTCCTGGCCGCGTCGTCGTCGGCCGCGGATGCCTCGTTGCCGGCTCCGCCTGCGCCTGCCGGCGTCCCGATGCCCGGACCGAAGACCGACGCACCGTACGCGCCGCAGACGATCCTGCCGGGCGGCGTGGTCATCCCGCTTTATCCACCCGGTTCGCCCTATCTCCGGGCGCAGGACATCCGCGAGCCCGAGGTCTACCGCATGTGGGCGCCGGGGCAGGTCGGGGCGATCACCCACATCCACAACCCCTCGATCGAGTTCCACCCGGGCAACGGCCAGCTCGCCACCGGCGCCGCCATCATCCTGGCGGGCGGCGGCGGGCACGCTTCGTTGAACGCGGGCGAGGCGTCGCCGTTCGTGCCGTTCTTCGCCAACCACGGCGTCAGCACGATCCTCCTCCGCAACCGTCTCCGCAGCGACGGTTACGAGCCCAAGACCGACGGCGTGAACGACGCCTTGCAGGCGATCAAGCTCGTCCGCGCNCATGCCAAGGCCTGGAACCTCGACCCCAAGAAGATCGGCATCATGGGCTTCTCGGCCGGCGCCGAGCTGGCCGCCAACTCNTCGCTCGTCTGGGANGAGTTCGACCGNAAGAACGACGTCGACGGCAACCCGCTGGCCAAGATCTCGTCGCGCCCCGATTTCGTGGCCAGCATCTATCCCGGGCCGTCGTTCTTCGCGAACGGCGGCACGCCGCCCATCCCCCGGGATGCGCCGCCCGCGTTCATCACCTGTGCCGGCTGGGGCGATTGGATCCACGCGGTCTGGGCGGACCAATATTTCACCGCGTTGCTGGACGACAGCGTCCCCAACGTCGAGATGCACATCTACGCGCGCGGACATCATCCTGGCGACAAGGTCGGCCCGGGCGAGCCGCCCGCGACCGGCGCCCTGAGCAACATGGGCGGGATCTCCTACGGCACCTGGTCGGCGCGCTACCTCGACTGGTTCCGCGACCTCGGTTTCCTCGGCAAGCCGGGCGTGGAGACCCAAGCGGCCAAGGACGTCGAGGCGAACCTCGCGCGGGTCAAGAAGAGCGCGACGAACCGTCCGCGTCCGGCGGCCGCCCCCGCACCCGGAGCCGCGGCCCCGGGTGCATCGAAACCTTGATGCTCCAGGGCCGCCTTGTCGGCGGCCGGTGCCCTCCTCACGATCCGGCGACCGGTTTCTTCTCCTCGGCCCATGCGTAGAGCACGGGCAGCAGCACGAGCGTCAACAGGGTCGAGCCCAGGATCCCGCCGATGACGACGGTGGCCAACGGCCGCTGTACTTCGGCGCCGGCGCCGGTGGCGATGGCCATCGGGACGAATCCGAGCGACGCGACCGCGGCGGTCATCAGCACGGGCCGCAACCGCGTGAGGAATCCCTCCCGCACGGCGGAAAGGAGCGTCTTCCAATCCTCGCGGAGCTGGTTGAAGCAGCTCACCAGCACGATGCCGTTGAGCACGGCCACGCCGGCGAGCGCGATGAACCCGACGGCGGCGGTGATGCTGAAGGGCATCCCGCGCAGCCAGAGGGCGGCGATTCCGCCGGTCACGGCGAGCGGGATGCCGGAATAGACGAGCGACGCCTGCCGGAGCGAGCCGAACGCGAGGAAGATGAGCACGAAGATGAGCCCGAGCGCGGCGGGAACGACGACCATGAGCCGTTGTCGTGCTTCGATGAGATTCCTGAACTGGCCGCCGAACTCCACGAGGTGACCGTCCGGCAGCTTCACCTGGTCGCGGATGGTCCGCTCGGCCAGGCCGACGAAGCCTTCGATGTCGCGGGTCTTGAGGTCCACCATCAGGGCGGCACGACGCTGTCCATCGTCGCGCTGGATCGGTTCCACCGTCTTCACGGTGGCGAACTCGACGACGTCGCCGAGAGGAAGCAGACCCTGCTCGCCGACGCGCAAGGGCAGCTTCTTGATCTGTGCGTCATCGGCNCGGAGNTCTTCCGGCAANCGCACCACGATGTCGAAGCGGCGGTTGCCGTCCACCAACTGGCCGACCANTTTTCCGGCCAGGGCGGCGTTGACGGCCCGGTTCACCTCGCCCGCTTGGAGCCCGTGACGCCGGAGCACGTCGTGCTTCGCTTTGATCTGCAATTGCGGGGTGCGGCCTTCGGTCTCGTGTTCCACCTGCGCCACGCCGGGGGTCTTCTCGAGGATGTCCTTGATCTGTCCCGCGAGCTTCTCGAGGAGGTCGTGGTCGTCGCCGAAGATCTTCACGGCCAGCTCGGCCTTCGTGCCTTCGAGCATCTCGTTGGCGCGCATCTCGATGGGCTGGGCGAAAAGGATGTCGTAGTCGGGGTCGATCTTCTTGAGCTTCGATTCCATCTGTTCGCGCAGCTCCGCCTTGGTCTTCGGACGGCCCGCCGATGCCGGCCTTCTCGTCCGCGGCGGTCAGCGCATGGGCCTGGCCGCGGACGCGCGCGGACAACGCGGTCCGGAAGCGTGCCAGCCCGAGCTCGGCCAACGCGACGTCCTGGTCCGCGATGGCCTTGCGCAGGCCGAGGCGTCCAGGCCACTCGAACGACTGGGTGACGCCGACGCTCCAAGCGACGCCGTCGCCGACGAAGCCGCTGCCGTCGTCGGTCGAGCGCTTTTGTCCGACGCTCCCGGAGACCTCCGGCAGCGCCTGCCGGCCGGAGGTCCGGCGCGACGCCCGGGCGGCATCGAGCTCGGCCTCATAGAAGCGGAGCTCCGGGTTTTGGACCGCGGCTTCCCGCGACAACGCGGCGGCGTTCGCGGAGGGGGCGGTGGGCGTGTCGGCGGCGGCGGCGCGCAGCGCGAGCATCAGGGCGAGTAGGGTTCTCGGGAGCGGTTTCATCGTGGCAGGAAAGGGAAGGGACAGGGCACGGACGGGAACGGGAGGCGGCGGCGACCGCCCATCGGCGGAGGCCGGGCACGGAAAAGCCCGGACGAACGCGCAGGCGCCCGGTCCGGGCCGGAAGGTGGATCAGACCCGCAGGACGGTCGTGCGGACCACTGCGACCGGCAGGTCCGGCGGCGGGATGGCGAGCGGCTTCGCACCGAGCGATCTCGCCGGGACGGGGCGCGCCATCGGGCAGCCCTGAAGAGTGGTCGCCGGCTGCGCCGCACCGGCCGGTGTCGGCATCGAGGCCGCGCAGAGCGTGCTCGGATGACAGGCGGAGAAGTTCAGCACGTGGTCCGGATCGGCCGTGGCCGACGGCTCCGCGAGCAGCATCAGCGTCCGCGACACGGGACAATGCGCGTGCTTCGCACTGGTCCGAGAGCCGGCCTCGCAGTGGCGGAGGACCATGCTCACACCGTTCTCGCCGGAAGCCATCATCACCCGGTGGTCGCCGTCGGTCCAGGCGACCAAGGCGGGCAACAGCGACGTCGCCACGCCGAGGTGGGTCGCGAGGCACACCACTGCCCACAAGCGATGGGGGAGGCCTCGGGAGTTGCGCATCGGATCTTGCGGGACGGTGTTCTGCTCCGGCCGGACGCGAGGTCCTCCGGAATTATTTGATACCATTGCCCGCCGCCGGCCCGGCCGTCACAGGGAGACCTCGTCCGGAACACCGTCGAAACGCTTCCGGACCGTGGCCGGAGCGTTGCTCAATCTTCACGACCGTTCCTTAAAGACCCGTGAGCCGCCGTGCTAAGATGTCGACTCAAGGCCGGGGCGTGCCTCCGGCCGACGAAACCATGATACATCCCAATCCTCGTCGGACCCGCTCTTGGGTCCTGTCCATCGCGTCGGCGGTCGTCTGCGCGCCCATCTCCGCCTTCGCTGCGGACTATACGTCCACCGTGCTCGCGGACCAACCGCTCGGGTATCACCGCCTCCAGGCGGCGGTCCGGACGAACCTGAACCTGAACGCCGGCTCGATCGGCGCGGCCGGCAACGCGACCAACTTCAACGTCCATCCGGTCGGCGGCGGCATCGCCGGCAGCCGCGACGGCGCCGCGTATTTCAACGGCTCGCGCACGATCATCCCCCACCAGGCCGCGTTGAATCCTGCCGGCAACAAGGACTTCACCATCGAGGCGTGGATCCAGCCGACCGTCGAGGTGACTGATTCCCCGGGGCCGTCCCCGCTGATGAACCGCTATTCCTACTCCGGCGTGGACCGGCAGGGCTGGGTCTTCTTCCAACGTTCGCCGGCGACCGGTTGGAACTTCCGCACCTATATCGGCAGCGGATCCTCCACTGGCATCAATATCACCGGCCAGGCCTCGGGCGCCGGCGCGGGCACGGCCGGCACGTGGAACCACGTCGTGGTCGTCTACGAGGGCGCCACCACCACGGCGACGATGTATGTGAACGGCGAGCAGGTCGCGCAAGGCACCGGCGGCTACGCGGCGAACACCGATGACCACGGCGCCGAGGCCGTCCGCGGCGCGGCGGGCTTGTCCATCGGTTCCTACAACAACACGGAGCCGGGTTCGAACCCGTTCACCGGCGCGGTGGACGAAGTGGCGCTCTACACCACGCAGCTCACCGCGGCGCAGGTGCTCGCGCATTACCAGAACGGCACGAACAGCCTCCGCGCGACGCCGTACGATGCGCTCGTGCTCGCCTCGGCCCCGGCCGCGTATCTCCGTCTCGGCGAGGCCTCGCCCGATACCGATGTCGCGGTCAACTTCGGCTCCGCCGGCGTCGCCGGCAACGGCCTCCACGCCTCGGGCGTCGACCATCCGGTCTCCGGTGCCGTGGCCGGCACCGCGGACACCGCGGCCCGTTATCGCTCGCGCGTCTCCGGCGGCGGCGTGCAGACGCTGGTCCCCTGGTCCGAGAAGCTGAACCCGCCGGCCGACCAGTCCTTCACCATCGAGTCATGGTTCCAGCCGGGCGACGAGGTCACCGACAGCCCGGGGCCCGCGCCGATCATGAACCGCTATTCCTATTCCGGCGTGAACCGCCAGGGCTGGGTGTACTTCCAGCGCTCGCCGACGACCGGATGGAACTTCCGCACCTACACCGGCAACGGATCCTCCACCGGCATCGACATCACCGGCCAAGCGTCGAACCCCGACGCCGGCAAGAAGGGCACCTGGAACCACGTCGTCACCGTGTGGGACGGCCCGGCCAAGACGGCCACGATGTACGTGAACGGTGAGCAGGTCGCGCAGGGCACCGGCGATTACCAGGCCAACACCGACGACCACGGCGCCGAAGCGGTGAACGGCGCCGCCGGCCTCGCCATCGGCTCCTACAACAACACCCAGCTCGGCGACAACGCGTACAACGGCGCCGTCGCCGAGGTCGCGCTCTACGGCGACATCCTCAGCGCTGCCCAGGTCGCCGCGCACTACAAGGCCGGCACGAACGGTCTCCGCGACACCGCCTACGCCGCGGTCGTGCTCGCCGACGCGCCGGTGGGGTATCTCCGCCTCGGCGAGCCGGCCTACCAACCCGTCCCGAACCTCGGCACCGCCGGTGGATCGGCCGGCGGCAAGGTCCTCTTCGCGCCTGCTTCGGTCGCGGGCCCGGCCGCCCCGGCGTTCGCCGGCTTCGACAGCGCCAATTCCGCGCTCTCCTTCGACGGCGGCAACCCTTACGTCTCGCTCGGCGACTCCGCCGCGCTCGCGGTGACCGGACAGGTCACGCTCGAGGCATGGATCAAGCCGGCCGCTGACCAGAAGCCCGTCGCGCAGGTGGTCGCCCACGGCATCAACTTCGCCGCCGACGCCGCGGTCTCGCTCGCCATCGTCGATTCCGGTGCCACCTACTCGGTGTCTTCCACCGATGCCTCCGGCGTGCACGGCGCGACCTTCCCGGTCCCGGCCGGTGATCTCGGCGGCGACAGCTGGATCCACCTCGCCGGCACCTACGACGGCGCCAAGTGGAACCTCTACCGCAACGGTGTCGCGGTCGCCTCGGCGGCTTCGACGGTCGGTGCCGTGGCGGTCGACGCGCTCTGGTCCATCGGCCAGAGGGGCGGCGGCGGCAGCGAGCCGTTCACCGGCGCGATCGACGAGGTCGCGATCTACGGCAAGGCGCTGGGCGCCGCGCAGATCAAGGCGCACTTCGATGCGGCCACCGCGGTCTCCTCCGCGGCCCCGGTGCTGTCCTGGACCCGGACGGCGGCCGGTCTCTCGCTGACGTGGACGGACGGCGTCCTCCAGGCCGCTGACGCGGTCAACGGCACCTTCACCGATGCGGCTGGCAGCAGCCCGTTGGCCATCACGGCCGACCGCGCGGCGCGCTTCTATCGTCTGCGCCGCTGAGATCCTCGGGCGCTGCGTGCCCGACCGGCTGACAGACCCCGCGGGCGCTCCGGTGCCCGCGGGGTCTCTGTTGTCGGGCGGGTCGACGGGTCGCCCGGCCGACGGTGGCCGC
>JGI25920J50251_10000339_pt1 | contig 15730 bp, 11 predicted proteins | sample LauGreBMM110DCMD_2_FD_50251 | JGI IMG/M metagenome (IMG submission 50251) | reverse complement strand
ATCAAAGGATTTTTCGTCGATACATATATCGGATGGTCCAAATCCCCTTATTCAATCCACTATGTATTACAGAGATATGTATTGTGACAATAAAAATGATTCTTACTATACATTAGAATCTAATAGTTCTGATATTGCATTGCAAAAAGATTTTCAGAATAAATATGCGAAAAACATCAAATATTTTAAAGGTGTCGACGAATTATGTAAAGGAGTAAAGGGACGGGTTGATTTTATAACTGGGGACAGAGGAAGAGAATGGACTAGTAAAAATACACAGGAACAAGAATGTTTTGATATAATATTTGAACAAATATTATGCGCAGTCAGGAAACAAAAACAAGGCGGGCACTTTGTATGCAAGTTCTTTGAAACATTTACTCTGACATCAGTAAAATATGTAGCTATATTAACCCAGCTATATGAAAGCGTATACTTTGTAAAACCGTTGACAAGTAGAGGATCTAATTCTGAAAAGTATGCAGTGTGTATAAATTTCAAATCAAATGAAAAAGATGCGCAATCAATCGCGACAAAATTAGAAAGTATATATGCAAAAATAAAAGGACTCGGGAAAAGTAAATTTTTGGTAGATATATTCCCTGATTTCAAAATTGATAATGATTTCAAAATGTCAGTTGTCAATATTAATAAGGCTGTTGCAAATGAACAATTAAAAAGTATAAATAGAATGATTGAATATATTGAGGGTACTAACTATCATGGGGATGTATATGTTGATAATAAGGACAAACAGATTAAGGCAGCTGAATTCTGGTGCAATTTATTTTTGGCACCATCCAACGAACTAGACAATCATATTACAAAAGCACGCGATATAATAAACAAAGATAATATGGGAATGCAAGACGAATACAAGAGATTATTAAAAATTGTTAATGTAGACAGTACAGATACTACGCCAGTCGCGAAACAAGCAAGACTCGGGCGCGAAAATGGAAGTAAAAGCAAGAATAAAAGCAAAAGCAAGGATACAAACAAGAGCAAAAGCAAGGATACAAACAAGAGCAAAAGCAAGGATACAAACAAGAGCAAAAGCAAGGATACAAACAAGAGNAAAAAAACAATTAAAAAATCAAAGTAAAAATAGTATATAAAATATATACACGTTAGTGATAAATAATCCATACGATTAATTTTTCTATATTTTATTAATTTATAGTATCAGTGATATTATAAATATTTCATAGAAATAAAACAATTTATTTTGCGAGTTTTTTATTATGTTTCGCAAGAGATCTTCTTTCTTTTCGATTTAATGTTTTTTTATCTTCACTTGCATGTTCTGATATTTTTCTCTCAAACTCGTCCTTTCCGCCATATGTTGGATAAACCCACTCTGCCATCTTTTCCTCTCTAAAATTCTCAAAACTCTCCTTGATGTCGCCCTTTCCTTCCTTAAGATCTGCAACAGATCTAAGTAATTCTAACAACTGTATTATATTTTTTGATTTCTGTTCATGTGATTCAGAATCATCTGTTAACATTTTAACTATTGAAAATGGTATACTTGGAAACTTTTCATCTATCTTACTATAAAGTAATCCCCCCTTGTCTGCTTTTACAAAATTAACTGCTTCGTCTGAATCTAAATATACTAACAGGTCATACACTTCATTAGTTATTTTAAGTATATCAGGTATATTCTCTATGCTCATCTGCTCTTCCGGTTGGTTCCATGTTACCGCATTTGGATCATTTTGCATTCCATTTTCAACGTCGTCCATACTTACAATTTCCGGATTAAGACCGTCGAAACTATCAAGATTAATATTCATATATGCTGGTATAATTATTTCGTCTTTATATATTATCTAAATTCAATATCATATACGTTTCCGACTTTATTTTCAATAAATGACGCTATTTTATACTGATGCGACGCTGATATTTTACTCTTTGCACTAATCAATATTGATTTTAAAGTCGGAAAATAATTAAGATCTGTAACTTTAGAATCTATTATCTCTAATGTCTCCAATCTGGGAACACGGTCTATTTTATTTAGGCTTGATCTATTGGAAATGATCCATTTTAAATTCATATAATCAAATATTCTGTGAATAGATGTATCAGAACATTCTAAATACACTAGTTGAGGCATATCGGGCAATTGTGATATCGGATTTTTACAGCAGATTAATTCTTTTAAATGTGGATATACACAATAGATACTATGTATGCTATTATTACTGATATATAATTTACACAAACTATCATATTGTCCTAGTTTAGTTATTTTGTTGTTCGATAAATCAAGTCTTAGAAGGTTGGGAACATCATTCGTGAAATATGACAGTTTGTTATCATGTGCAATAACTTCGGTTATACTTTTAGGAAGTTTAGGCATAGTAACAATCTCGTTGTGTGCAATATCTAATGTCTCTAGTGATGTCATATCGCTAATATCCGGAAGTGTATGTATTTTGCTATGTGACATAAATAAATGAAGAATGTGAATTTTATGTCTGTTATAAAAATCACTTTCGAAAAAATCTGTTATTATTTCTTGGTTTAATCTTGACAAATCAATATTATCATACTTCTCGTGTCTACATATTTTTATCCTGTATTCGAGCGTATCAGTGTCAATATTAAAATCATTTTTAACTTGTTCGTCTTGCCATATTGCTCTTGATGGATCTATATTCTGCAATCCTTTATAGTTGAGATCATTTCTGTATACAGGGTATGAACTCTTATCTGCCATAACTTATATGTTGAATATTAATATTATGCATAACCGCATTATTTATTGTAATATTTGTCAAGTATCGCAATTAAATCTGTTTTCGATTTCATTTTTTTTGTTTTAGTGTCTTTAATATCGATTCCACATTTTTTCGCAAGGTCTCTCAATTCTTGAACTTTAAACGATGTATAATTTGGTACATCGTCTGGAATGTCATTAGATTCGTCGCTACTAGATTCGTCGCAACTAGATTCGTCGCAACTAGATTCGTCGCAACTGGACTCATCGCTATCAGACTTGTATGTATCAGAACTATTAGATTTATTACTACTAGACTTGTCAACACTCTTATTATTTTTATGTTTAAATTCGTCTAACTCTCTCAAGAGAATATCCCTGCTCTTTTTAACATGGTTAATACCTTTTTTAACATAAGTTGAAATATTATTCTTCTGTGCTTCGAGTATTAATTCGCTGTATGACATATTATGTAAATTATTTTCGAGCGACTTGTCTTGTTCATTATCATCTGTACTATCGTCGAATTTATTTATCATGTCACTATCTTCATCAATCACTGTCCCATGTGTAATATATTTATTAAAATCTTCTACGCCCTCAGCAAAATTAATATTTGCAGATGTATTTAAATTACATTTCATATATTTTACTACGAATGGTTTCATTATTAATAACGAAACTAATTTACTTTCGTAGGTGAAAAATTTAGTATTGTCTGAAAATACTGGTTCAAAAGTATTATTACTGTGTCTTAACAGCAATATATTTTTTTTATATGGTACCCATGGATGTGATCCGGAATAATACATATTCTCGTCGTGCATATTAAGAATAAAGATGTTAATATGTAAATAATCTGCTATAAATCGTATAATAGTTGTACCTACATCGCCCGATTTTATGTCAGCCACAAGTTGTTTTTCTGTCCATCCTAAAGTTTTGTAATCGAAATCGTTAAACATATACATCGCATTATATTTTAGTGTTTTTATAAACTCTACAATACATTCAGATTGCTGCTGTCTGCTATAATTTGAAAATCCATCTTTTAATATCCATAATATTGACGAATATATTGAAATATCAATATCTCCCAATTCGTCTATAAAAGTTAAAACACCTGTTCTTAATAAATTTTGATCTATTTTAGTTACAATATCATCCAGGTTATTATATAGTGCTGTTATTTTTACTGGAATATTACTTTTTAATGGATGTATATTCTGGTTGTACGAAGTCTTTACGTTTTCTTCATCGGATGATACTAATTCGACTTTATCGTCCATATTTTTCCAGTTACTTGATACATATTTTATCAAGGAATTTATTGAAATTTTTCTACTATGTTCTGACATGTCTATGTATATTCTTTACTTCTTTAACTTTAATTACCCGTCATAGAATGTAAAATCAATTTTTTACATTTTTTTTATAAATATATTAATATCATCATTAGTATCTAATTCGGGATCATGTTTTTTTGACGCATTTTTAGCTATTTTTTTGTTCCCACTGCATTGTATCAATGATGACGTGTCATAGTCCTCAAAATTAATTGTTTCTTTGTCTGTCCCATTTATAATATTTAACTGAGTTTCATATTTCTGTCTTCTTATTAAATTTTTCTCTTTTGTCGAATATTTATGATTCACAGGAACATCTCTCTTTTTAATCGAGCTACACGACATACGCATTTCACTTGATGAATTATCTAGATTATTACTATTTACCGGCAATGTTGTTTTTATATATTTATCAATCGCTCCATATGTATCATCATTTAAGTTATGAAAATACATCAAAATACATGTTGATTTCTTAACTACTTGTAATTTTGGATTATAATTAAATATTATTTTTTTTATCTCATTTATGTCATTTTTTTCAGTTATTTTCTCGATTTTTTTAGATAATAAAATTTTGTCTGAGTGAGTGTATTTAGGCATATATCTATATAATTAAAGGATAAATAATACACGCATATCTAAACGGATATATTTAGTTTGGTCTAAATGTAATATTTATCCGCCCATTATCTGTTTTGTTTGATTTTGGCAAGGAATGTTTCCAATATGTTTTAGCAGCCTCTTCATTCATCACCAACAGAGATCCATTATCTAACACCATTTCATGTTTTTTGTTATTTTCCTTATATTTAATATGTCTAAACACGAATTTTCGAGGCGTACCCAACGAGATTGACGCGATAATATCGCCTTTTTGTACCTCGCTATCCGTATGAAATCCAATGTAGTCTTTGCCGTCTCGATAGTAATTTAATTGTGCATATCTAAATTTTCTTTTGGTCGTTTTTTCAACCTTTTTTTTAAGTTTTTTACAGTTTTTGTCCACACCATTGACGGTGTAACAGTATATACATCAGTAATATCAGTATCATCATCTCTCATTGCGTATAGAATTCTCGGTGTTTTAACATCTTTTCCAAACATTTTATAGACACCGTGTTGCCATGGGACATCCTTCACCAGTGTCTGGTATAATTCTTCTGATGTGTTATTGTCCATAAAATCTGTGTAGTATTGAACTACTGCGCCATCTGCTAATTCAGTTGTTTTTATATCGACCATATGTTAGTATATTGTCAAATATATCTGTTATGTATATATTTGTAAAAATATTCAACTTTATTTTATCTTGTCTAATGATATATAGTTAATATGAGTAAAGACAATAATACCGATACCGATACTGATTCTGAATTGGAAATATTAATGAAAAAAAATTATTCGTATCCCGCGAGTGAAGACCCTGATCTATTATACAAAATAATGAAGAAGCGGGAATTTTATTATCATAAAATACCCCAACGAATTAAATTAGATAATTATGGCGACATTCAGGAATACAGATCCGGTATATGCGAAAGATCATTTAGTTTGCATGAACACCAAGCATTGGTTGCAAATATAATAAATCCAGACACTCCATATAAAGGAATTTTAATATTTCATGGATTAGGATCTGGCAAGACTTGTGCAGGAGTAGCTATCGCTGAGAAATTTAAATCGCAGGTGCAAAAATACAATACTAAAATTTACGTATTAGTATCGGGCCCTCTTATTAAAGAATCGTGGAAATATCACCTTATTAAGTGCACAGGGGAGACATATCTTAAGGAAGATGATAAAAGTGTTTATATCGATGAACAAGAAAAAAGCAGATTGCGAAAAAATGCAATAAATCAGGCATTGCAATATTATAAATTTATGTCATATCGAAGTTTTTATAAAAGAGTACTNGGAGAGAAGATTGTTGATAAAGGAATCGGGAAGGGGTCAAAAGTACGAGTATATCGAAAAACAGAAGAGGGGGAATTTGAGAGAGATATATCGGTCGACCGTATATATAACCTTAATAATAGCTTAATAGTTATAGATGAGGCACACAACCTTACAGGCAATGCATATGGGGCTGCTCTTAAACAGATTGTAGATAATTCGACGAATCTTAAAATTGCGATGTTAACTGCGACACCCATGAAAAATCTTGCAGATGATATTATAGAATTAATTAATTTTATGCGACCAAAAGAGAGTCCGATGCTGAGGGACAAAATATTTAACGGTTATAAAAATCATTTGATGGATTTTAAACAAGGAGGGCTTGAATATTTTCAGAAAATGGCGAAAGGTTATATATCACATGTAAGAGGTGCAGATCCTTTAACATATGCGAGAAGAAACGACAAAGGGGTTATATCAAAAGGTCTCAAATTCACGAAAGTAATAAAATGTAGGATGATGGATTTCCAAAGAAGTGTTTATGAATTAGCTATTCAGAATACTGACGACGCATTAGACAGAAAATCGGAGGCTGTCGCAAATTTTGTATTTCCGGGATTTACTCAAGACAGACAAGGTATCGCGGGTTATTATGGAAGAGAAGGGCTCAATCTTGTTAAGAATCAACTGAAGATAGCGGGTGATCAACTTAATAAGAAACTTTCTAAAGAATTATTTAACAAATCCGATGAAAACGATCTTATTTATATAACACAAGATAACAAAACAATTACTGGAAAAATACTTAAACTACCATACTTGAAATACTTTTCTACCAAGTTTTATAAATCGATAAAAAAGCTCGGTAGACTTTACTGGGGTAAAAAAGGCCCAAAAACCGCGTTTATATATTCAAACCTCGTAAAAGTAGGTATTGATCTATATCAGGAGATATTGATACAAAATGGGTATTTAGAATATCAAGAAGATACATCAAATTATCAGGTAAATAATGATACTGTGTGTTATTTTTGCGGTAAAACATATGCAGAACATAAAAAAGGATTAACAGGCGGTGGCGCTGAAGGAGATAGTGGAGAGAGCGAAGATAACGAGGATATGGAGGAGAGTGAAGATATCGGGGATATAGAAGACGATGATGTAAATTCAGAAACAGCTCAAGAATCTACAATATCACCTGTAGCAACGATAGGAGCAATCAATTTGTCTGAATTAAAACAATCTGATTCTTCAACTGAGTATAAAAAAGAGGGAGGGCAGTTACCAAGCCACAAGTTTTATCCAGCGACATTTGTATCAGTTACCGGCAAGTCGACAGATGACGGTGCTGACAACATACCAGAAGAGAAAAAAAGATTGCTTGATAATGTATTTAATTCACTAGAGAATAAAGATGGTAAATATATTAAATTTGTACTAGGATCAAAAGTTATGAACGAAGGTATATCTTTGCTTAATGTAGGCGAAGTACACATTTTAGATGTATATTTTAATTTAGGTAAAGTTGATCAGGTAGTAGGTCGGGCGATAAGAAACTGTTCGCATCACTCACTTATGAGCGAAGAAAACCCGTTTCCTATGGTGAATGTCTATAAATATGTAGTATCTGTTGATAATGGTTTGTCAAGCGAAGAAGAATTGTATAGAAAATCCGAAGAAAAATATGTATTGATCAAGAAAGTTGAGCGCGCAATGAAAGAGGTTGCAATTGACTGCCCGCTTAATATCAACGGTAATATCTTTGCAGAAGAAGCGGAGCAATATAAAGACTGCGAACCGTTTGGGACTGGTGAAAATATGTGCCCGATGGTGTGCGACTATGATAAATGCGAATATAGATGCAACGACGTAAAGTTAAATGCAAAGTATTACGATCCAACAAGAAAGATGTATAGAAAGTTGGATGGTAGCGAATTAGATTATTCTACATTCACTCACGGGTTGGCAAGGAGCGAGATAGATTATGCGAAGAGCAAGATAAAGGAGATGTATATTATGGGGTATATGTATAATCTGGAGGATATATTAAAATATGTAAAAGAATCATATAATGATGATAAAAAGGATTTATTTGATGATTTTTTTGTATATAAAGCGATAGATGAATTAATTCCTGTTACAAGTAATGATTTTAATAATTTTAGAGATACAGTTATTGATAAACACTATAATATGGGATATATTATTTACAGAAATAAATACTACATTTTCCAGCCATTTACTCAGAATGAAGATGTGCCGGTACATTACAGAACAAGTTACAGTAAAGAAGTTAGGAACAGATTGAGTTTGTTTAATTACTTGAAAAATACTATTGAATATAAAAACCTAAATATTACAAAAGAGGCCCAGTCTGAAAATGAAAAGAAGGGAATGTTCAAGGACGAAGTGTCTGCATATGATTTTGAGTCGACGCTTGAATATTATGAAAATAGAGACGAGTTTGACTATGTGGGTATTATTGATAAAGAACTAAGCAGAAGGAAAAGCAAGAGAGCCGAAGATATGAAAGATGTATTTAAAATAAGAGAAAAACGTAATAAGATTTTAGATAAAAAGAGAGGTACTGGAATACCTTCCCTCAAAGGTGCAGTATGTTCCACATCAAAAAATAAAGAATATCTTGAAAATATTGGTAAAAAACTAGGAATAGATCTGAGTACTCGCAATATTACACGAACAGACATATGTGATCGAATAAAAGAAAAGATGTTAGAATTAGAGAAATACGGCACAACCAAAAACAACAATAAGTTCACTTATGTAATGATACCTGCAAACCATCCCGAATTACACTTCCCTTATAATTTAGAAGATCGGATAACATATATAACAGATAAACTGAAATCAGAGATCAAATATAAATTAAAAACAAATATTAAAACAGATATAAAGAAGGATGCAGTGAATAAAATCGTCTATACTGTCCGATTTGAAGCAGATAAGCCTCTCACAGACTATAAAGATATAGTTACAAAATTGGGAGGCGAGATTCATGGCAAAGAGATAGTTATTATTGTTAAATAATTTATTAATATATTGTGCGAAATATACGAGTTTTTATCCTTATTAACATATGAATAAAAATTGATTTGATCTTATTTAAACCTTTATGTATATATATAAGCACAGTAATTATGAACGGACCTTATTATAATACATATATAGAGACAGAGGTAGGTGTACTACCCAGTCAATTGAATAGCAACCTCAAAACTAATATCAAGAATATCCTGATAAGTAGATATAAATCTAAATGTTTTAACGATTATGGCTATATAATGGATATATATTCTATTGAAAAGTCATTAGGCGACGGTATGATGAGACCAGAAGACAATACAGGATCAGTTTTTTACAATGTTACATTTAAGGCGAAATTATGTAATCCGATGAAGAGTACGACAATCGTAGGAAGAGTCGAAGACATTAATAAACATCTTATTTTCGTGAAGAACGGGCCGATTGTAATACTTGTTGACGGTGCCAATATAAATTCTAACAAATTTAGATATAATACAATTAAAAATGCTTTATTTCCATTGAATGATGACGGAAAAGAGATTAATACTCCGGTTAATACTGGTACATATGTTAATATCACAGTATTGAATAAAAATATAACACCGAAAGACAATAAAATAATGGTATTAGGTAAGCTGGAATCATTGGCAATACCGGAAGATATAAAAGAGAATATTAAAAATGAAAATTCTACGAATGACGATCCTGTATTATTAGAAGACATTTTACAACGTGATACAGCGATGTCCGATAAAACAAAAGAATCACTAGCACCATAAACCATATACAATCACTTTTAATATAGACATATCAATGCGCGATATTTTAATTTCGCCGAATTAAAATATATAAAAAATTGGTTAAAGAAACGATAAATTATTGTTATTAATTAATCACAATGAAAAAACATAAAAAATATGTATGTAATAATTGCGATAAAACTGGACACGATTCAAAATCGTGCCCAGACCCAGTGACTAGCTGGGGTATAATTTTAGTTAAATTTGATAATTTGGGACAGATAAACATAGATCATGTCAAAAACACAAAAATAACGAGTATAACGGAAGTCAAGCTGGACGATACTTTAGACATTAATAAGGCGTCAATATTAATAGATAGAATACAGTTTTTATTGATAAGTAGAAAACATTCATTAGGATTTATAGAATTTATGATGGGTAGATATTCACTAATGAATATGGATCATTTATCTTTTTTGATAAGACAGATGTTGCCGTCAGAGATCAAGAATATACATGACAATATAAATAATTTTGATAAATTATGGAGTGATTTGTGGGGTAAAAATCATGCACGATATAACAATGAATATCATAATTCGAAAAAACTATTTGAAAAGATAAATGACGTCAGAAGTGTCGATATAACATTGGAATTTCTTCTGGACAATATTGCACCGTCGCCCCTATATAAAAACCCCGAATATGGATTTCCAAAGGGAAGAAAGAACAAGGGAGAACGGGGGAAAGAGTGTGCTATAAGGGAATTTCAGGAAGAATCGGGGTATACTGTTGAGGATATCAAGATAATTGACGAAGTTGAACCTATTATTGAAAATTTAACTGGAACAAATGGGATAAGATATCGCCATGTTTATTATTTGGCAGAGTTAATATCGGATAAGGAGATACCACTGATAAAAACAGAGCATCAAATATATGAAATCGGAAGTGTTAATTTTTACACATTTAACGATACTCAGCATCATATCAGACCATACCATATTGAGAAAAAAAATATTGTGACAAAATTATTTTTTTATTATATGGAAAAGCTGATGAATTTGGGAAAAACATAATATTGTATTGATAACTATTTATCACTATAATTATATCTCTATATACAGTATATAGATGTCGTCTGTTGATCAAAAATATGAAGAATTATACAAATTATTATTAACACATGAATGGGAAGAATTTAAACTAAAATTGTCGCAATATTTCGATGTTGTTGATATTAATGTAAAAGATAAAAAAAATAATTATTTATTAACTTATGCAGTTTTATTAAATAGACTTGATATTGTTAATTCGTTGGTAGAATGTGGCGGAAATATCGATATAGTTGATGTAGACGGCAGATCGATTCTTTATTACGTCATTAACTTGCAATATAACGATATTCTTGATCGATTATTAGAGATAAACCAAAATAATGTAGGAATATCGGTTGTGCATATAAAAGATAGAAATGGAAAAATTCCGATACATTACGCAATAGGATTCAAAAATCAATATGCATTGAAAAAATTAATAGAACATAATTCAAGTATGGGAGTGAAAGATAACGAAGGTAATAACTCTTTACACCAGGCAATATATACACGAGATAATGAAATTATTGAAGTTGTCGCGAAATATATACAAGATATTAATGCGCGGTGTAGTACAGGAGAAAATAGTCTTCATATAGCCGCGAATATACAAAACTATAAAATATGTGAACTTTTAATAAATAATAATATTGATATTAATGCGGTAGATTATGAACACGAGTTTACTGCCCTACATTATGTAGTCACTCTAGGTAATTTAAAAATAACTTCATTATTGATGAAAAATAAAGCGGATCCAAATATTCAAGATATTTATGGAAATACTCCGCTGCATTACGGAATTATGGAAAATAGTTATGCATGTGTTATAGAAATCATAAGTAAAAATTATACACATTATGCTGTTAATTATAATTTATGGAATATTGACAGAAAAATACCACTACACTTGTTTTTTAATAACTATGAAACAAGCAAACTGTATTACATTAATATGTTTATTAATAACAGCAGTATGACGTTACAAGACAACTATGGAAACAATAGCTTGCACTATTTGTGTATTAATAATATATGGTCAAAATATATAAGTGTATTAGAGTATGCTAAATTAGACATATTTTCTAAAAATTCCCGAGGCAAATCTCCAATAAATTATGTTGATACAAACGATGTTGATAAATTTCTAAAAATTGTTGCAACTAGTTATCTGAATAGACTCAAAAAAAAGAAAAATAAATGGGCAGACTCAGTTGATACGCTGTGTTCTCTCGAGTTTACGCAGCTATCATCGAATGACAAGACAAAATTGTCAAATATTAAAAATGCATATGATTTTGAAAATACTTGCACCGACATGATCGAAAAAAAAATACGTAACACGCTAAAACAGATACAAAAAGGAACTTTACATGTCAGTGATAAATCATATCCTGTAAAAAAAAATACACTAGATATACGAACATCTATAGGGATTCCAGTTAATTTTTGCACATATACGGGTTCAACGCTCGATGTTCTTATCGGTCTTGTGTATCTGTTACAAACACATAGCAATGTATGTAGTACTCTGAGTAAAAATTACGCAGATAATAATGAACTATTCAAATTCTATAAATCACTCGGTCTAGTAATGAGTAATAGATCTGAATTCTTAAATTTTGAAATTGTGTGGGTGCATTTAAAATTATATATAATGGGAAACTTTTATGATGTATTAAAAAAATGCATATCTACACATAAAAGATTTATTGTTATTCCGGTGGGAATAGAATTGACAAATGGTAGTCATGCAAACTATATGATTTACGACAGAGAATCGCATGAAATTGAAAGGTTCGAGCCACACGGCTCAACCACACCGCCCGGGTTAAATTATAATCCGGATCTTCTCGATGATATATTAGAAAAAAGATTCAAATTGGTTGATGAAAAACTGAAATATATACGACCGCAATTATATCTACCAAAAATAGGATTTCAATTAATAGACGCGAATGAATCTTCGAATAAAAAAATAGGGGATCCGGGGGGATTTTGTGCACTATGGAGTTTGTGGTACACTGATATGAGATTGACATACCCACATATTAATAGAAAAAAATTAGTGAAAAAATTAATGTCAAATATGATATCCGATAATATATCTTTCCGAAATATGATTAGAAATTACAGTAATCATATTACATCTATTAGAGATAAGATATTAAAAAAAGCAGATATGGATATTAATAGCTGGTTAAATGACGACTATACTCAGGATCAACTCGATATGTTTATGGCAGAACTTGATAAAACAGTATATACAATAGCTAAATAAATCGTTTTATAAAAAATATCATAATTAATACAATTAAAATTAATATTAGAATGTGGCTTTGATAACAGTTATTTTTTTTACCAAGGTACTCTTCATAGAATTCATCCATTGTATATTTATGCTTGCCATGTATATTATTTACCTCATTATGAATATCTACCAACCATTTTGACAGATTTTTTTCACATGATATAACCGTGTCGTTAAGAGGAGAGTTATTTAAATGTTTTTCATAATTTACTCTACATAAATAACAGGGTAATACTCTGCCAACGCTATTAAAGAATAATTTTATATCTTCTTTCTCTTTTTCAGTCGGCTTTTCTGGATACGACAGGGTAATATAATGCATAAATTTCCATCCATGTAGACCCCATATATCAGGGTTAATATTTTGCATTTATAAATTAATAAAAGAAAAGATTTTGACTAAATATATATCTTTTGTTTTTTATTATCAGCTAGTGTCGTGAGTGTGAATGAAGCTTCGCACGACTTATATGCACTCAGCAATTCGTATAAATGCTCTATATCTCGGACATTAGACACACCTACTTTTACAAGAGTCATAAAATATACGCCAGCACCCTTTTTTACCAGTGGAAATTTAAACTCGCATGTTTTACGAGATTTTTTATTTATGCGCTTATTGTCCCCAAGATAGGTTAATAGGATAATTCTACGCATCCCTTTATAATATTCGTTAACATTGCTCTTCTCAATGCTTGATACTTGTAACCCTTTTGATTCATAGTTATATATTAGTTCAGTCGACATTTCGCAAAATACATAATTATTCCATATTATGCGTTTCATACTATCTAATGGGTGTATTTTGAATATATTATTGTACGTCAATCCTTTTACACTCACCGTAACAAGATCCGATGAACCAATACTTTGTTTCATTATAGAATATGACACGGTGTTTTTTAACGTCGTAGATATCATTGAATATGCACTGAGTGATATTTTTAGGTCTATATTCAATATATCTGAGCAATTTATTAAGCCGTTACTATCAATTATATTATCGTTTACGTTTAGGATTAAACTGTCTTTTTCGAATACGTGTGTCTGAATATCTTCAACGTATTCTCTAGAATTATCTGAAATCCAATGTACTGTTGTATTAATAATTTCATCAGATGTATCGTCCGAACTATATTCGATATCACATATATCTGTATTAATATCAACTCCCTTTAATTCGATTGTATGTATATCAGCCGTTTGCCTATCATCAGTGTGTATCTCTGCCGTTTGTCTATCATCAGTGTGTATCTCTGCCGTTTGTCTATCATCAGTGTGTATCTCGACCGTTTGTCTATCTGATGGATGTCTATCAATAAGAAGTTTAACAATTGAGAGTACAAATGGTATATGTATACATTTAATAATGTCGCGGGAACTGTCATAATTAGAAACTAGTCCAATAGGAAAATTATTATGTGTTATAACAGATCCGCTGATGCCACATAGTTTATCTGGATGGATCCTCGGTACCTTTCCTGCAACAGTGGGAACTTCTGGATATAAAGGGCTTACATTACTTTCATGAATTATCTCAACATCACTGACATTATATGAGATGTCGGGTGTTATTAATTTATATTCCCCGCGTATATTTGAACAATTAGATAAATATTCGTCCATATCAAACTGCGCATGTCTATAATTTGATTCGTTACATTTAAAAATTTGAACATCCATTTCTTTTAACGAAATAAACGGATGCATTTCAAACTGGATATCCCCAAAAAAATACGCAGATTTATTTCCTCGCGGAAAAATATGTGAACATGAAAGTACATATACATTTTGTTTATATTTATATATTAGTCCGCATCCTGTCCGTCTGCAATTAGAATCGTACATAAATGCAGTACTATCTTCAACAAGCGACACATTCGGAGTTGATTTTATAATCCTCCGCGTGAATTGTGACTCAAAAGAGATCACATTGTTAACTTTCATATACATGTTTATAATAACATAGTTATACTTAATGGGTATTTTTTTCAATTTTTTATTCAGTCATATATATTTACTTTTTCAATCATTCGTGTAAAATTATTAGTACACGTTTCATGTTTTACAGGTACAGTCTATAAAAATATAATTATAAACTCTATTGATTTTACATAAATTTTATTAATCATACCATACAATACTATTTATAACGTTATTTCAATCATTCCTGTAAAATGGTACGAACTATAGTTAAAAGATTAATGGTTTTACAAAGAATTCATTATTCGCGCCATACAATGAGGGACTTCGCAATACTATCTATAATATTTGTTCAATAATTCCCGTAAAATGGTATGAATTAATTAAAAGTTTGTAGTAAAATTTACAAAGCGTCGGTCTAGGAACAAATATGGAAAGTAAGAATATTAGTATTACATTTTATGTTTTACATATACAGTCTATAAAAATATAATTATAGACTTTATGATTTTACAAAGAATTCATTATTCACGCCATACAATGAGAGACTTCACAATACTATCTATAACATTCTTTCAATCATTCCTGTAAAATGGTATGAATTAATTAAAAGTTTATTGTAAAATTTACAAAGC
>JGI25920J50251_10000338_pt1 | contig 15760 bp, 12 predicted proteins | sample LauGreBMM110DCMD_2_FD_50251 | JGI IMG/M metagenome (IMG submission 50251) | reverse complement strand
AAAGTTGATGGAAGCACGATAACTATAAATGGTTCAGGTGTTATATCTGGAGCTAATACTTATGTTCTGCCCGCTGCAACTACTGGAGCATTAGGAGGTGTAAGACAAGGAACCAATACAGCTATTAATGCAAGTGGTATTATATCAGTTGATTTAAGTACATATACTGGAAATGCTATAATAAATGGAAATCTTACAACATCTAATCTTACTGTCTTGGGTTCTACTACTACATTAGATACAAACGTGTATATAACAGAGAGATTAGAGATTATAAATGACAGTCTTAATAATGCTGTCATTATCAAGCAAAAGACAGCGGGATATAACATAATGAATGTATCAAATTTAACAAGTGAAGTATTAAGTGTTGGCTATAATGGCAATATTACTTTTAAAGAATCTATAAATAATATTACAGCTACTCAATTCAATCAAATTGCTAATATAACTACAAATGATGATAGAGCAAGTAATTATGTAAGAGTGGCAAGTAATCTTCTTGTAGTAGATTACAAGAGGCTTGATGGGAATGTTAGTAATTATGTGAGCTCTTCTAGTAATGCGCTAGTTTTGGATTACAAGAGGCTTGATGGGAATGTTAGCAATTATGTAAACGCTTCAAGTAATGCGCTCGTGTTGGATTACAAGAGGCTTGATGGGAATGTTAGTAATTATGTGAGCTCTTCTAGTAATGCGTTAGTTTTGGATTACAAGAGGCTTGATAGTAATGTTAGCAATTATGTAAGCGCATCAAGTAATGCACTTGTATTGGATTATAGGACACTTGATGCTAATGTTAGCAATTATGTAAGAGCCGCAAGTAATTACTTGTATAATAATTATAGTAATCTTATAGCGAATATAGCCGTTTCTGGCGGAGGAACTACTACAATTGTAAGTGGTGGCGGTGGAGGTTTAAGTTATTGGAAGAATGTTACAGCTACTACTAAAAATACCATATATTATGGTGCTCCTGTTAAAATCGGTGGCGACAAAACAGTAGATGTAGCCAATAATTATATAATGGATATCGTAGGTAATGTAAGGGTTTCTGGTAAACTTACAACAGGATGGTCGGGTGATGGTGGGGGCGCAAGTGATGGCGGTGTTAGTAGTATTGGAGGCGGCGATTCATATTGGAGCGCAATTGAAGCAACAAAACACATTTATTATACTTCAAATGTCAAAATAGGCGGAGCAAGCAATTTATCTCCTACAAATAAATTAGAAGTATCTGGTAATATTTCGGCAACAGGTGTAATTATCTCGGGATTTTCAGATAATAGATTGAAAACGATAACATCAAATATCAATAATCCTATGGATATTATTAGTAAATTGAATGGTTTCTATTATATTCCCAATGATATAGCTATTAACAATTGTAGTGCTAAAAATAAAGAAGATGTAGGGTTGAGCGCCCAAGATGTTAATAAAATCCTTCCTCATATAGTTAATTTGGCTCCATTTGACTGCCTTATGGATAATAGCAATAATTTAATATCAAAATCAGGTTGTAATTATTTGACAGTAAATTACGAAAAGCTTGCACCGATATTTATAGAGGCTATTAAGACGCTTAATGAAAAAATAAATTATTTAACAAATGAGATAGAAAAATTGAAAGCAAGGGATTGAAGCGTCTATATAAAGAATACTATTTACTATTTAATATATATATGGAAGGTCTTATTGATACTAGAAATGAATATATTGAACATATACAGGATGTAATAGCTATACCATTATCTCAGCGCATATATGATATATGGTGTGATTGCTCTAAAATTAAAGGGAGCATTAAAGAGTTTCAGAAAGAGCTAATACAAATCAAAAAATGGAATAATAATATTATATACGAAGAATACAAAAAAATTATAAAGAAAACTAAATGCAAATATTTACCAGACCTTATTAAAATGATTATAATAACTACTATAAAAATAAAGATTTATGAGTACAAGGATCATTTTAGCAATATCAAAATTAAAATACCATTGGCTGAAGATTTTATCCACAAATGCTATATAAATATATCAATATTCTCTTGGAAAAATGCTTATCTATTTAATAATAAAAACATCAAGGATTCTGAATATCAAAATAATTTGAATATCATAGAAGAGAATATTAGAGTAATTATTAAAAAAACATTTAGAGATTTCATCCCATTTGACGATATATTCCAGCAAATACAAGATAATATTGATGAAGAGAGTGCCGAACGAGATATCAGCAAAACTAAATCATCTAAACAAAGTAAAACCAAAAAATATACTATAGCCGAAGAAGAAGCCGAAGAAGAAGCCGAAGAAGAAGCCGAAGAAGAAGCCGAAGAAGAAGCCGAAGAAGAAGCCGAAGAAGAAGCCGAAGAAGAAGCCGAAGCTTCAAAGTCTGCTAATTCTATTATTATAAAACAAGAAGTTGAAAAAAACGAAAATAAAAACGAGGAAGACAATGCTAAAGATGTTGTTGAACAAAAAATTGTAAAAGTAGATGACAACGAAGATGATGAAGAAGAGGATGATGAAGAGGATGAAGAAGAGAATGATGAAGAGGATGATGAAGAGGATGATGAAGAAGAAGATGAAGAAGAAGATGAAGAGGATGAAGAAGAGGATGAAGAAGAAGATGAAGAAGAGGATGATGAAGAGGATGATGAAGAGGATGATGAAGAGGATGAAGAAGAGGATGAAGAAGAAGATGAAGAAGATGAAATAGAGAAAAATAGAAATAGTGTTAAAAACGAAGGTAATATAATAACTATTAGTAATAGTATAGATAATGATGAGTATAAAACAGAAATCTATAAAAAGGGCGGGTTTATGTATTCAATAAATAATAAGGAAGAAGCAGAAGGTAAACTTTTGCCTATTAATATTGCACAAAAAGCCGGATCCGTTAATGAATATAATTTATTACAAAAAAAAGAAGCATACAAGAATATTGAAAGGAAGCTTTCTGTTGAAACAGACAATAGCTCTAAAAAGAGTAGCGATATTAAAGAGATAGTTATAAATAATGACAATAATGTTAAAAACAAAAGGCTAAGATTTTTCTAATATTTTTGGTTTTTTTTGACCTTTATCAATTTTGTATTTTTCTTTTTCAGAAAAACACCCGGGTCAAAATCCTCGTTGTCTTCCTCTTCTTCATCATTCATAAGTCCCATTAAATCTCTCTGATCCTGTAGAGCCTGCATTTCCCATAAGTTTTGCGAACACATTTTATAATTACTATCTTGCGCTTTGTACCAATACACATTATCATTTATATTATTTGATTGCGTTTTATTATCTATGACGAGACATTCAAAGTTTTCGGTACATTGATTCATCACCTGATTAAATACATCAAATGTAGGGAACATTCCGGCATAATGATTATATATTTTCTCTCTTTCTTTAACTATATTGTTTCGGAATATGAAGACATAGTCTATATTTGAGCGTAAATCAGGAGGTAAGCCGAGTCCATGTTGCATAGTTATAAGCAAGAAGATTTTGTAATGGCGACCGTTCATAAATATACATCTTATATTTTTATCTTTTATTGAAGTCTTGTTATACATACAGTCATCTAATATTAAGAAGGCTCTCGGGTCTATTGTAGAAGAGCCGTGTTTTTCTAATTCACGCTTTTTATCCTTTGTAATATTAATCTGTCTATTTAAAAACTTGCCAACGAGCTTCTCTTCAAGTTCGTCGTATATTAACATTTTAGGTATGAATTTTTCAAAATATCCGTTGGCTCTCTCTGTTTGTGATACTACAACACCAACAGGTATATCTCTATTATAGCTCAAAATATCTTTCATACAATAACTTTTTCCAGTGTTTCTCTTACCAATAAAAACAACGACGGAATCGCTTTTAATTTTAGTAGGGTCAAACTTTTTAAGTTCTAACTTCATTTATCTTATAATAACAAAAATAATATAACTACTATACCACAATAAAAATATACATATACATATACATATAAGATTATATTGCAAACTTATAAATATATTATATATCCTTATACATATTAAATCTATTAGAATGTCATTAATACATTATTGGATTAATCTTGACCGGAGCGATAAGCGGAGGGTATTTATGGAAAATCAATTTAATAGCCTCAACATTAAGAATCATAGGGTTGCTGCTATATCGCCTGATGATTTTGATGATTTACTGGAAAATAAGAGACCACTTACTTGTAAACATCCGGGGTGCGTAAATTGCGAATATGAGTTCGCATGTATATCTAGTCATATCAAGGCGATGAAAGCGGGTTTGGAAGACGAAAAAAATAGAGCTAATGATTGGTTTGTTATTATGGAAGATGATATGTTCTTGCCTTTTAATATAAATTACGATGAACTAATCAAAGATGCACCTAAAGATTTTGAGATATTGCAGATGTGCATATCATATGGTAATACTATTAAAATATTATATAACGAGCTATTCCTTAAAAATAACGAGAGCTTTATTAAATGGCGGTACTTGCTTCCTTGTGCTGGTATGTATATAATTTCTCGTAAAGGAGCGGAAAAATTAGTTAATAAGTTTTATATAAATGGAAAATACGATTTTTCTTCTTGCGAATATCAGATAGTGGCTGATGTAGCAATATATTCAACAGCTAATAGTTTTGCCACGACATTTCCTTGTTCGTATCCTAATATTGAAATGGGTTCTGAAATCCACCCGCATCATCTTGAAGCCCATAACAGCGCTATAATAGACATTAAGGCCGTTCTTAATCACGCAGCGACATATAAGACAATTAAATACCTTACTATGTACCAGGCTCGGAATTAGCCTTGGTGAGATTCAGGTTTGTCTGTTTTAATCATATATTTTTCGTTAAAAAAATATAGGACTATCAATTGCTTTCTATGATTTCTCAATTTGTCCGTACAGTATAGGATATAATCGTCATTATTATTGTTTAGATTCTTATTTTTAATCCATATTTTAAATAATTCATTGTATAGAACTACGGATTCTTTAATTAGAGGATATTTCTCAATTTGATTTGTGGCCAACATTTCGGCCTCTTCTGCTAACCCTATTATATGTAGGAAGTGCTTAGTAATACAATCCCTGCATCTTTTGTTTTTATTTGTTAAATGCTCTTCCAATAATATGGATTGTTTAATTATTTGCTGCATATTATATCTCGGATCACTCACAGGATCCAAAGCATCGCAAGTAGTCGTGCATTTATCACCGCTTGCTTTGCTTGTTTTGCTTGCTTTGCTCTTTGATATATTAGTGCTGTTTATTTCTATTAAATTGTTATAATTGACATCTAAACCTCTGTTTTTATTTATAACCCAAACTATAATACTTGTGCTAATAATAATTGTTAATATTATCGCAAATGTTTCTACAATATTAGACATATATATTCTAATATTATATTATATTATAATATATAATGCAAGAATATACCGAATATTTTTTTGAAAACTTTAAAGGCGGAGGTAGGGGCGGTGGTTGGAGAAAAAAAAAGAAAACTAAGAATGATGAAGAAGATGAACTAAGAGATAGTATTAGAAGTATTGGTATATTTTTTACTTTATTTGCATTTATCTATTATATAAATGCTTTGTTCCCTAAACAGTCAACATCTGTTTTAAAAAGATACGACGAAGCCTTTGATTATATAAATAATATTACATATCTCGCTATCTTTATTATAATCATTTTAACATTATATACGGTTGTCATATATATATATAATAATGATTTTGAGACGCCCGACGCAGAAAAGCCCGGTGGTTAATACACTGTAAATAATAAATAATAATATTATGTTTATATTAGAAAATTGAATATAGATGAACCGCCTTTATATGTTTACGAATGAAAAAATGAATAATTATGAAGGATTTAAACCTTCTAAACTTATTTCAGGTAATAGTGGAGGGACAACTGGTACAGGCGGAGCTGGCGGTAAGGCTAACGGTACTGCTGGTGGCGCTGGGGGAGGAGCGGCTGGTGGTTTTGCAGGAGGTGCTGCTGGAGGTGCTGCTGGAGGTGCTGCTGGAGGTGCTGCAGGAGGCGTAGCTGGTGGAGCGACGGGAGGTATTTTTGAAGGAACGGCAAGCGGAGTAATGTCAGGAGGCGCCGCTTCTCTTATGAGTAATTCTGGTTCAAATAATGTAGTAAGATGTCCTATAGAGGATACATCGTTTTATTGTGTAGTAAGCAGAACTGCAAGTATAACAGGTATGATAGTATATATCATAATGATACTTATATTCTTTTCTCTTTTTATATATTTTCTATATAGTATGTATAATCTATATTATGGTTCTAAAAGTTCTAAATCAAATAAAAAATAAGACTATAATATAATAGAACTTATAATATAATATTAATATGAGTGTCAATCAATGCAATGAGTTAAATAATGTAAGCAAGGGTTTATATAATACAGATTCAAACACACCGAATTGTCCTGAGTTATCTGTATTAAATAATATTATAAATAGCAGTAATAATGGCAGTAATAATGGTAGTAATAATGGTAGTAATAATGGCAGTAATAATAGTGGAAATTTAAATATTTTCAATAATAATTTAAAAATAATGGATTATTCTGGTGCTCCTATTTATATATTGTTATTAATAGCCATAATAGCTAATATTTTCTTGGCAATTCCTTTGACGCCGGTATTTATCGCAGGGTTTTTGTATCTAATCATTTTGATTTTGATTTTGGCTATGCTATGTATATATCTAATACATATGCTTCTATTTCAAGAGAAGGTATAATAAGGTTATGAAAGAGTATATAAACCATCCCCAAGCCGTATCATATAAAGCCAGAGTAATTTCAAACTTTTCATAAATTATCAATGAAATTAAATTGTATATGCCATATATGCAAAATCCCACACTCCCACCATATATGATTGATTTATAGGCCTTCATTTGTAAATCGTCGCTATTGCTGATATTATTTAATGTCAAAGGTATAGCTATGTGTAATAATGATAGCAAGATTAATATATAGCAAATTATTATATAGACTACTCGTTTATATGTGATTTCCGTATGTTTTCCTTGTATTCTTATAATGTTTTCATTTTGCTCACGGATATTTAAAAATATCCATATTACATCTAAAACCAAATAGACGACAGAGACTATTAGCATTTTTATATTATTATCCATTATATGCAAGGCTCCGTGATATTCTCTATTATTAGGCAGTCAATTTATTTTCATTCCATTTGTCAGCAGCCATTTTCATCAAATCCTTATATTGCTTGTCGGGGTTTTCTGCCTTCAGTTTCAAAATCTCTTCCTTGACAAAAATGTTATATTTAGTAGGCTCCCTTTTTACAACTTCATCACCTGATTTGCTCGAACGCTTACTTGTTTTTTTAGAAGCTTCTTTAAAAGCTGCCGTAATTAGTTTTTTATATTCATCAAGAGTATAGCTATTTGTGCTGTCAATAGATTCCTTAAAATATTCAAGAACCTTGTTAGTATCTACATTTTTTGCGACTGCTTTGGATTTTTTGTCTTGGATTTCAGGGCTATCGCTTGAGATTACCGCGCCTCCGACATTATCCAATACATTATCCATTTTGACTACTTTAAATATATATTATGCCCATTGTTTTATATAATTTTTATCAATATATAATAGTATAGCGATTTTTGTATATAAATATGATTAATACAAATAAAAAGATACATATTTATAATAGGTTTAGAACCATATATACTTCTAAAAATAGATATTACATTAGACATAATAAAAAGTATATAGATTTATATACGATTATTAAAAAGGCTAATCTAAATGACAGACAGCGTGGTGGAGGAAAAAATAAAGATGATAAAGCTTTTTTAGTGCAGGAATTGAATGCTATAAAAGATAGTATTGTTATTTTTAAATTACTAATAGACGATAAGCAATCAGAAGCTATAAATATCTATCTCAATTTAATAGAGCTAATTAATTCTAAAAGAGAGTTGATTATTAATAAAATAAAAACATATCCTCAAAACTATTTTGATAACGAATTAAATAAATCGGCTATTATAACATATGTTAAAAATATGCTATATAAAAATATTTTTCACGATTATCTACTCAATATAATACCAAGAATAGATATAAATAATCTTATAAAAGAGACTGATAAGGATACTATAGAAAATATAATTAAATCCTTACTTCACTTAAATAATAATAGTGACCTAAGAATTTTGCAGGATACTATGCTTAAAATTCAAAAATATAACGAAATTATTGAATCAACTAGAAAAGACAACTGTACTAATTATGAAGCTTTAAAAAATATTATAGGTAACAAAATAGAAAAAGCTTTGGAGGCAGTAGAAGAAGCCGAAGGAGCCGATGAAGAAGCCGAAGGAGCCGGAGGAGCCGATGAAGAAGCCGAAGGAGCCGATGAAGAAGCCGAAGGAGCCGATGAAGAAGCCGAAGGAGCCGAAGAGGGAGCTAAAGGAGCCAAAGAGGGAGCTAAAGGAGCCGAAGATGGAGCTAAAGGAGCCGAAGATAAACCAAAAAAGGGTAAAGAAAATACTGGAAAAAAAAACAAGGTTACTAAAAAGAAGCAGGTCAATAAAGATGATATTAAAAAGGTTATAGATGAAGAAATGATAGCTATAAAAGAAGCTTTAGATAATTTGGAAAATAAGGATTATGTTGATAAATTATTGCCTGTGTTAGGAAAAGAATCAGAATATTATAAAATGTTTATAGATAGTGATGATGGTGTTTTTGATAATGATGAACTACATCAATATTTTAATAATATCCACAAGTTTTTAAAAGATTACAANGAACTATATGAAAATTATATTAACATTATGAATAAAGAGCTTGAAGAAAAAAAAAATGACAGGGATGATAAGCAAGAACGTATTAATACAATTGATAAATATATAAATATTTATGAGAACAAACTTGAAAGTTTAAAAACAAATCTTGATAATTTAAACAAAGAGCGTCCTGATATTGATAAAGAAAGAGAAGATGAAGAAGTTAATAAAGCAGGACAAGAAGAAGCTGTAGAAGCAGCTGCTGAAGATATGAGTTCTGTAAAAAAGGTTAGTGAGCTTAAAGAAAAAATTAAAGGGTTTGAAAATGACTATGCTGATTGTATTAGGAATATAAGGAAAATTAAGATAGAAAGGAATGATTTAAAGAAAGAGTTAGATAAGATTAAAAAAAGGATAGAGACGATTGAAAAAAAGATTAAACAATATATAGAATTTTTAGTTAAAATAAATGTTTTTTTTGAAACTATAAATAGTATATTGACAAAATTAACGGAAGGTAATTCTCGTGCTGAAAAAAATCTACAGGAATATAGTAATATAACTTTGTATAAAAATTATATTGAAAACATTATATTTAATATTAAAACAAAAATCCTATATTATTTTATAGCTAATTATATAGTATTTTGTAAAGATTTAAATGAATGCAAAAAAGTCAATAATAAAAAAGGGGAGAGCTATGATAAATTAAAAGGTTTAATTGAAACATTGGATGAAAAAAAAGAGTCAGATAAATCGAAAGCTATTGCTACTCAAGCTCATACTGGTCCTGCTGCTTCTGTTCCTAATCCTATTGCTGGTGCTGTTCATGTTGTTGCTTCTGCTGCTCCTGTTGTTGCTCCTGGTGCTCTTGCTCCTGGTGCTCTTGCTCCTGGTGCTCTTGCTCCTGGTGCTCTTGCTCCTGGTGCTCTTGCTCCTGGTGCTCTTGCTCCTGTTGTTGCTTCTGGTGCTGCTGCTGCTCCTGTTGTTGTATTAAATGGATTTGGAGGTTTTGGTGATGCTGTTCCTGTTACCGGTGGAAAAGGGAAACCAAGTGTGTGTGCGTATCTTACGGATGTTGAGGGTAATCTTGATTTTTTTGAAAAATATGTTAGAATATCAAAGGTTATTGAATGGGTAGATTCTAAAAAAAATAGATTACGCTTTAAACAAAAAGATAGTATGTTCGTCTTCGGGGGTGATTGTCAGGACCGCGGTATAGGTGATATAAGATTTGTCAATTTATTATTAAAATTTAAGGATGAATATCCGGATCGTGTAGAGTTTATAATTGGGAATAGGGATGCAAACAAGATACGCATATATTCTGAAATGTCTGAAAAAATAGACTCCGGTGATTTAAAAGCTAAAAGTAAATATTTGGCGAAATATGATAATTTCCCTTATTGGGTTAATAAGGGCGAGAGGATTACATTAAGAAAATATCTGAATGATAATAATTTAAAGATTAATGCTGTAAGCCGATTAAAATATATATTGGACTATACAATGGGTTCAAATGATTCCTTTGTCAAAAGGAGAAAGGAGCTTTCAATTATATTAAATAAAAGTCCTGATTCAATTAGCGATAATGATATAGTTACGAGCTTCTTAAACTCTGTCTCACCTAATCCTAAGAATATCAAAAATACGAATGATAACTATATGCTTAAATACTTAAAAAATGGGAAGATAGCTTATATATTTGGGGAACATATCTTTGTTCACGGTGCCGTTAATAAAAATAATATTGGTTATATTCCTAACAATAAAAATATAGTTGATGATGTAGGAAAATGGGTTTATGGTCTTAATAAGTGGTTTCAGAAAGATTTAAAAGAATATATGGCGAATCCTGAATATGGAGGAATAAGCAAGAAACGCAAAGGATATAAAATAATAGATTACGCCGTTCCTTCCGATAATAAAACAGTAGTTTATTCTGATAATCTTAAAAATGGGAATGGACGATATATAAATGTCAAGGTTATAAAGTATTTAAATAAGGGAGGTGTTCACAGTATTATATCAGGCCACAGACCGCACGGAGATTGCCCACTTGTTCTTCGTAGCAAAAAATTAACGGCTGTCAGTGCAGATACTTCATATAGCAAAATGGGTCATAGGTCTAAGTGGGGAATAGATAATCGCGGTAATGCCGTAAGCGAAGTTCTATTATATCTCAACGGAGACATACGAACACACGGTATATTACAAGACAACCAAAAATATGACTATATTATAAAAAATAAGGAGGTAAAACCTGCCAACACTGGCAAGCCAGACAAAAGCGCTCCCAAGTATGACAAATATGTTGGCTTACAATTAAAAAATAATTATTGGGTTAAAAATGTGAGGTATGATAAGAATGCTAAGAGTGCCAAATATCTCATATCATATGCCAAAGGTTTTGAATATGACGATAAATGGATAACCGAAACAGAGATGTTAAAATTACTCTGAGCTGTTAGGTTTTTTATAATATCTGAGGTAATACATTACTGTTTTATCAGACATATCTTTATATACGGGATATAAAACATATTTATTCCCCACTTCACCTGCAGAAATACACATACCTAATGGTATAGATTTAAACATATCAAATGAAAGTCTGTCATTAGCATCAAGCTCTTCTTTTTTCTTTTTGTAATGCGCGTTTAATCTTGTTGAAATAATATACCCCTCTTTCTCTATAAATGCACTTGGTTCCTTTTTAATATTTTCATATCCAGGAATAGTTTTCAAGTAATCCAGTGCTTTCTTAGGTGTCTTAAACGATACAGGAGCTTCTACTATATTATTTCCTTTTTTTGGCTCTTTTGCTTTTATTTCTGGAAGATTATTTTTAGCTTCATTAACAGCCATACAAATTGAATAGCCAATTTTAGTATTGCTTTCATCAACCATCGTGTTATGCCTTCTTATTTTTTGCTCTGTTTCTTCATCCATCCAATAATCAGTTGTGCCAGAATATTGCGGAGAGTTTCCTATATTTCCAGATCCTCGCCCCGATTTTTGCACCGCAGAAGCAATATTATCTATTCTTCCTAATATGATATCCGTCCAAACAAGACCGTCTCTATTTTTGCTAATTAGCTTACCTAATTTTGGAACACACTCAATAACTATCTCGTCATCATTATTAGGACAATAATGAAATCCGACGCCTCTATCTATTTTTTTACTACCAATAATAATAATTGGCTTATCATTTAGATTTAGCTTTTTATACAAATAATATAATAACTCGTTAAATTTGCAACCCTTTGTTTTGTAAACACGGATATCATTTTCATAACTATAAATTTTTATGCTTGTGCCACAATTACCATTAAAAACAATTGCATAATAATTATTATTTGAAATACAGTATTTTGCAAACTCATCCATATCTTTTGTTCTATGATTTGAAATGGCTATTATTTTTCTATAATAAATTTCTCCTGTAGGAAGAACAATAGGTGTAGTAAAATGTTCCTTGTTATTTTCTAGTATATCAATAGCATATGAATTGTGTGTGTGTTTTGATGTAAAAGGCATAATGTGAGTTATTGATTCTTCGTGATGAAGAGCGCGATAATTTTTTTGATCTTCAGGTGATATTTCTACAGGATATAAGTATGCATTTGAGCACTCTGGATAATCTTCGTCTAATAAATTACCATCGGTTGCTGTTACAAATCCTAATCTATAAAGTGCAATTGTATTGTCTACTGTAAAAGTTTTACAAGTAATAGTAGTATTATTTATAGTAAACGCTTTATCTCTTAGTTGCGAATAAGTCTTATCCGCTTCATCCCATATCATAGCATATCTAAGTTGCGAATTGTTTACAGAAACCTTTTTTTCAATATGCGCCAATAACTTAAGCATTTTTTCACACTGTTTATTATTACAAAGGAGTGTAATGATAGGCATAGAATAATCACCTTCTGTATCGCCTGCGTAAGCATCAATATATGTTTTAATATCGTCAAATGTAACCCTTGTATTACTATTGAGACTGAAAATCTTAACATTTATTTTTTCAAAATTTCTTGTAATACTATCAACAGATTGATCCGATAGAGTTTTATCATTATCTACTATGTAAAATGTCACTACCTTTTTTGTATTATCCTGAGCCCATCTTTTCAATTCAATAACAACAATCTTGGTTTTTCCTTTTTGTGTATTTTGCAAAATAAAGAATGTATGTTTATTTTTTATAAGAAAGAGTAGGATTGATTTTTTTATATTGTCTTCCATATTATTACATTCTTCCATTCTTAAACTTTTCTTGGCAGAATATAATACATTATCATTATACAAAGCTGTCTCAATAAACCCTTCGCAAATAAGCTCATCAATCTTCTTGGCAAGATAGTCATATTCTTCGGGAAAATTATCGTCGAAAGATCTTATATAGTCGTTTAAATCATCATAACTTTTCATTATACTTGACATTATAGTCTGCTAATAACTTATACTATTTCGCCGTGTATCAATTTTTATATTTTAGCCTAAAATATTCTTTTCATTTTTTAGAAATATCCAGTATCTTTTTAAGCCATCATTATGGTATTACAAATAGCCTGCGAGCTTCTCAATAGCCCGCGATAGCCTCTCAATAATTATTATAAAAATACTAAGATTATTACAGCAGTTATTGAGACACTGGAATATCTTTATTTTTTCATTTTTAAATTTGAGTACATCTCTTGATTTATTTTGTAATTTCTAAAAAACTTTTGAAATTTTTAAAAAAACAGAAAGATGTACTCAATTTTTAATTTTCAATTTTTAGAAAAACACAGTTCCTTTTTAGGGTATCATTATGGTATTATAAATAGCTTNCGANCCTCTCAATAGCCAGCAATAGCCCTTTCTATCACCCTCCATATAAAACCGCGTTGGAGAACAGGTTCCCCCCATCTATAAGAATAAAAATTGATTTAATATGATATATATTGTGGTAATACATTGTTATTGCAGTTATTATGAATAAGGATATTGCTGATATAGAGAATATTGTTAGGCATAATAATAATCACAAGAGCCGGACATATACTGATGAGGAATATAAGAGCATTTCGGTGGAGTTTTTGAAAAATATAGATACTATTAAAAAAAGCGACGATATTACGAAGTTTCAAAAGCATATTCAGAGAACTGTTAAAGTATCTTTGTCAAAATCTAACCTTATTTATTTCTATAAAGCTCTGAATATTGATAATCTTACTATTAAAAATCTCATTACCAAGAAAAAAAACAAGTCCAATTCAGGTGTCATAGTAATTACTATATTAACTTCGGGAACTCCAGAATATATAGACGATGAAGGAAATAAAGTCGTAGGCAAGTTCAGCTGTCGCCACAATTGCGCTTATTGTCCTAATGAAAAAGCGCACGCCGGCAATAATTGGGTGGATCAACCGCGCTCATATCTTTATACTGAACCGGCCGTTCTAAGAGCCAATGATAACAAGTTTGACCCAGTATTACAATTTAATTCGCGCGTGGATGCTCTGATTAATATGGGGCATATTGTAGATAAATTGGAAATCATCGTATTAGGCGGGACTTGGTCTAATTATCATAAAAATTATAAGGATTATTTTATAAAGTCTACTTATTATGCAGCAAATACATATTATGAAAAACGCGAGATGCTCTCGTTAGAACAAGAGATATCCTTGAATGAGAATGCCAAAATACATATTATAGGCCTTACACTAGAAACTCGTCCAGATTGTATAAGTCTCGCTGAAATAATAGAGTTCAGGAAATATAATTGTACCCGCGTTCAACTCGGTGTTCAGCATACACACAATGATGTTCTCAAAAAAATTAAGAGAGGCCATTCAATTGAAAANGTCTATCTTGCTATTAAACTTCTCAAGGATAATGGATATAAAATTGATATTCATTTGATGCCCAATTTACCATGCTCTTCTTACGAGATGGATAAAGAAATGCTTGAAGCCTCTTTGTATGACGAGAGATTACAGGTAGACCAATACAAAATATATCCGACAGCTATTGTTCCTTGGACACAAATCAAAGAATGGTATGATAGCGGAGAATATAAGCCATACGATGACACATTGCTTTACGAATTGATTAAGGAGTTTAAGAAAAAAGTACAAAAATGGAAGAGGCTCAACCGAATTATCAGAGATATCCCATCTACCTATATAACTGGCGGATATAAACACGAATATGTCAATATGCGCCAACTATTACAGGATGATATGAAAAAAAATAATTGGTGCTGTAATTGTATTAGATGCCGAGAGATTAAAGATTTGAGCGTAAATCCTTCAAGCATTAACCTTGATATAACATCATATATCGCGAGTGGCGGTACGGAATATTTTATATCATTTGAATCTGCTGGCAAATACTTAATTGGATTTATTAGGCTTCGCCTAACCTACATCACCGGCGTAGATAGCGTAGATAAAGCTACACAACTTCCTATATTGCACGATTGTGCGCTAATTCGCGAACTACACGTTTATTCAAATGTTAGTAATGTAGGTAATAATATAGAAGCCTCCTATCAACACAAGGGATATGGCAAGAGATTAATAGAAGAAGCTGAGAGAATCTCAAAAGAACAAGGATATACTAAAATTGCTATTATTAGCGGTACAGGTGTTAGAAATTATTATAGAAAGCTAGGATATACCCTTAAAGACACTTATATGTACAAAGAATTATAATTACACTATTATAATTTAATATATATGTGTTAAATAGAATTATATAAAGATGTCGGGTAAGTATCCGGCTTTTGAAAAATTGATACAAGAAACATTAGGTAATCATGTGCAATCAAATGAAGCTGGAACTGCTTTAAGAACCCCCAGTGTAGCATCTCAAAGAAATGCTTTTGGACAAATGTCGAGAACACCAAGTGTAGCATCTCTCGGAAATGCTTTTGGAAGAATGTCTATAACATCTAGTCA
>JGI25920J50251_10000335_pt1 | contig 15835 bp, 15 predicted proteins | sample LauGreBMM110DCMD_2_FD_50251 | JGI IMG/M metagenome (IMG submission 50251) | reverse complement strand
ACACCGACAGGGCCGGCGGGTGGCTGTGGGGCTCCAGCCCCTCGAGTTGGAACGTCTGCTCGGCCTGGTCAATCACCAGCAGGCGCGAGGCCTGGCCCCAGGCCGGATCCAGCTGGCTGGCCGCCGCCTGGGGAGCGGTTTCACCGGCGATATGAACCTGCAGGGGCTGGCCCGCCTGGCCCACCAGGCCCAGCACCAGGGGGATCACTAGCGGTTGCGGATCGGCCTGGCCCGGGGTGGGAGGGGTGTGCTGGCGCACGGTTAGCCGCAGGCTGCCGGCCTCCCCATCCCAATGGCGTTCAATCTCAAGGCGCGGCGTGCCCGCCTGGTGATACCAGCGGCGGAACTGGGCGAATGCGAAGGGGGCCTGCTGGCCAGGCCCCGCCTCGCCTGCGCTGGCGGCATCCTCCATGGCCTGCAGGAAGTCATCGCAGGTGGCCGCTGTGCCGTCATGGCGCTGCACGTAGAGGGCCATGCCGGCCATGAATCGAACGGGCCCCAGCAGGGTCTGCAGGGCCCGGATTACTTCCGCCCCCTTTTCATAGATGGTGGTGGTATAAAAGTTATCGATGGCCTCATATTGATCCGGCTGGATCGGGTGGGCCGTGGGGCCCGCATCTTCGCGGAACTGGCTATTGCGCAAAAACGACACATCCTCAATACGCTTGACGGCCGCCGAATGCAGATCGGCGGTGAAACAAGCGTCGCGAAACACCGTGAGCCCTTCTTTCAGCGAGAGCTGGAACCAGTCGCGGCAGGTGATGCGATTGCCGGTCCAGTTATGGAAATACTCGTGGGCGATCACACTTTCGATCCGCTCTAGTTCGCCATCGGTGGCGGTGGCAGCATCGGCGAGCACCAACTTAGAATTAAAAATATTGAGGCTCTTGTTTTCCATGGCGCCCATGTTGAAGTGGCGCACGGCAACGATGTTGAATTCATCGAGGTCGTATTCCAACCCATACACCTGCTCATCCCAGGCCATCGAGCGTTTCAACGACGCCATCGCATGGGCGGTGTAGGCGCTATCTCCCGGCTCCACGTGGATGCGCAGGGCCACCTGGCGGCCACTGGCGGTGGTGAAGTGGTCACGCACTTCCTCCAATTGGCCCGCCACTAGGGCGAAGAGATAGGAGGGCTTGGGGAAGGGGTCGTCCCAGATGGCGTAGTGGCGGTTCGGATCCTCCAGGGGTCCGGCGCCGATGCCATTGCCATTCGAGAGCAGCACGGGGCAGCGCGTCCGGTCGGCCTCGATCCGCACCCGGAAGCGACTGAGCAGGTCGGGGCGATCGGGGTGATAGGTGATGCGGCGGAAGCCCTCGGCCTCGCACTGGCTGGTCACCATGCCGCCGCTCACATAGAGACCTTCAAGGCTGCTGTTGGTCTCTGGCTGGATGCGTACCAGCGAATCCAGCTGGAAGGGGCGGNGCGGCGGATCCAACAACACCAATGCGCCGGGCTCCAGCCGGTAGGCGCTTGGGGGCAGGTCGCTGCCATCAAGCCGCAGCTCCAGCAGGTCCAGCCCTTCCCCGCAGAGGCGCAGGGGGCCAGGGGCCCCCGCCGGGTTGGGCTTGCAGTGGAGGCTGGCGGCCACCAGGGAGTAGCCGTCAAAGATCTGCACCGTCAGATCGGTGCGCTCAAGTAGATAGGGAGAAGGCCTGTAATCGGCTAAACGAACCAGGGTCACGGCGCCAAAAAGCGGTTCCCCCAGTGTGTCGCGCCACCACCGCCCTGGGGGCAGGTTGCCCTGGGAACAAGTCCCAGGGCCCTAGGCCCTCCCAACGACCCAGTCCGGTTAGGCCCCCAAGGGGGCCCAGCGCTCAGGGCTACTTGGTGGCGGCGGGCTTGGTCCCGGCAGCACCAGCGGCACCATTGACCTTCATCAGGTCGTTGACCTTCTTAGTGACCTCAGCAGGCACCTCTTTGGGGCAAATCTGAACCGCGCCGAGCACGGCCGAATTAATCGAGCCCTTGCGCAGTTCTTCGATCGTGAGGGCCTTGGCGCCCACCTGCTGAATCACGCCACCATGCTGGCCCTGGATCACCTGGGCGATGGTTTCGCCGGCAATGGCCACGGCCTTGTCGAACTCAATCCCGGCGCTGCGGGCAATGCAGACGTTGATGGCACCAATACGGGTGTAGAGGCCCATATCAGCCTCGGAGGCTGGAGCGGCCTGGGCCACGGCGGGCTGAACCAGAAGGGGCAGCAGCACCAGGGGGGCCGCCAACAGGGCCCGAAGTCGGCCGTTGAAGAAGGGCACGCAGATAGGGAAGAAGCAGACCTAATCCTGATGCACGGAGGCGAGTTCTGTCAGTCAGGGGAGGGCAGAAGGGAACCCGCACCCTCCAGGCGGATTTCATGGTGGATTTCCACCAGATCCAATTGGCCGTCGCGCCAGGAGTAGATGGAACGGCTCCGGTGCCGATCCTGGTCGATCAGGCGCATGTGCTCCAGCACATCCCACTGCTTGTATTGGGATTCGAACACCAACTCGTGCTCATCCACCTGGCGAATCTGGGAGCGATGGGGCTCGCTGTCATGGAAGCCAGCGCTGCGCAGCAACTGGTGACCGCTCAGGACGACATCCATGCTGCCCTCGCGGCTGTACTGGGGCTTGCTCTCATAGAAGCCATGGTCGGCCTCGGTCAACCAGCTGAAGTGATAACGGGCGTCCTGGCCCGGCACTGGCCCATAGGCCTCGACCCGCAGCAGCATGTCGAGCCGCAGCACTTCGTCATCGGGGAAGAAGTACTGGCGGCGCGAACGCCATAGGCCGAGATTGCGGTTGAACCAGCGTCGATGGGTGTTGTCGAGCTGGATGCGGCTGTCCGCTGGGCCGTGGCGGGCATTGGACGGAGGGACCCGGCTGGCAGGGTCGCGGGTCTGGGTCAAAACGGTGGTTCCTGGCTACGGCTGATCACAGTCGTCATAGCCACGTCAGCGAAAGCTGCCCCAAACCCATAGGGTGGCTAAAGACTTGCCCTCTGCGCTCCGGTGCCTGCTGCAGGGGAACCGCACCCCCAATCCTTTCCCAGATCGAGTGAACCCGACCGCCGGGCGGGCATCGATAGGCGGGCCTCCCTGGGGCCTGAGGCCCCTCAGCGCACCCTCGGCTTGAGGGACCAGGTCCAACGGGATGGCCCCGCGAGCCCGCGGCGCCAGTTGCAGCTTCTGTTGGTGGCAGCCCCCCGCCACCGGGCCACGCCAGACATCCGCAAGCTGGTGGACTTTCTCGAAAGCGAGGACTTCGGCTTTGACGTGAGCCTGGAGGTTGCCGATCCAGCCCAGCGGCCAGAACTCCTCGAACTGCATCGCCTCGTGGCCACACCAGCCCTGGTCAAACTCTCACCAGGGCCCAAACAGGTGTTTGCCGGCAACACGGTGGCCCAGCAGCTGCGCAGCTGGCTGCCCCGTTGGCAGCAGATGGAGGTGGTGAGCGCCCTGGGCATGAGCCTGCGTCCGCCCGAAAGCGATGGCAGCCGCACCCAGAGGGACTTGCAACTGGAAGACCAGCTGCTGGTGCTGCGCCAGGAGAACGAAACCCTGATCGAGCGGCTGCAGGTGCAGGAGCGGCTGCTGCGCATGGTGGCCCATGAACTGCGCACGCCCTTAACGGCCGCCAAGCTCGCCCTGCAAAGTTTCAACCTCGGCCAGATCGACCAGAGCAAGGCCCGGGACGTGCTCAGCCGGCGCCTGGAGGACATCCAGCAGCTCTCCGAGGACCTGCTCGAGGTGGGTACGACCCGCTGGGAGGCCCTGTTCAACCCCCAGCGCCTCAACCTGGGTGCCGTGGCCGCCGAAGCGATCCTGGAACTGGAAAAACTCTGGATCGGCCGGGGCCTGGAGTTGGTCACCGACATCCCCACGGACCTGCCCGACGTCTACGCCGACCAACGGCGCATGCGCCAAGTGGTGCTCAACCTGCTGGAGAACGCCCTCAAATTCACCCCCGACGGTGGCAGGGTGAATCTGACGATCCTGCATCGCACCAGCCAGTGGCTGCAGGTGAGCGTCTGCGATTCGGGCCCAGGCATCCCCCGGGACGAGCAAGATCGGATCTTCCAGGAGCGGGTGCGCCTACCCCAGACCTCAAAAACCACCTCGGGCTTCGGGGTGGGCCTGTCGGTCTGCCGCCGCATCTGCGATGTCCATGGCGGCCGCATCTGGGTGGTGTCAGAACCGGACGAGGGGGCCTGCTTTCACTTCACAGTCCCGGTCTGGGATGGCCAGAGCGTTTCTTGACGAAGGGCGGGTTCGCCCCGTAGTTTCAATAGATCGACCCCTGGGCAAGCCTTTGGCAACCTCCGGAGTTGTGGCCTCGCCCCCATCGTCTAGAGGCCTAGGACACCTCCCTTTCACGGAGGCGACAGGGGTTCGAATCCCCTTGGGGGTATGACAAATCCTTAAGTCTTTTGACCAAAGGTTTGAGTCTTTTTAGCAAGAATTTTAACGCCTAATCGGTTATTTCTCAACCCGTGCCCCAGGCACTAAGTCTGGAGTGGTGGCCTAGGCCAGGGCAGCGCGTCGTCGGGCTTCGCTCTCGACGGCGAGCAGGTTGGCCGCCAGGTCATCGCGCAGACGCTGCTCAATCAGGCCGATCGGCATGCCTATGCAGCCCTGAACCGTGAGCTCATAGAGAAGGGACGTGACGCCAGTTCGGTCGACCTGGAGCTGCCACAACCCTTCAAAACGACGGAAATCCCCCTTTCGCATCACAAAACTCAGCCGCCGCTCTTCGAGATGCTCGGTGAGCTCGAGTTCCACCTTGGCGCGGAACTGCAGGCCGATGAACTGCTGGGCCCCCTCCTGCTCCAATCCCACTACCGAACCCCGGCGCCAGAGCTGGCGGGAGTACAGCAGATTGGGGATAAATTGACTAAGATTGTTATAATCTGTAAGAACTTTCCAGATGCTGTCTGGCGCCAGGTTCAACCTCAGTTGCACCGCTAGGCGCCGGCAACCCTGGGGCAGGCGCTCCATCTCCTGCTGAATCGCATCAAGACCTAGGAGCCCTGCAGGCACTGGTTCAACGAGCTGGGCTGAAAGCTGCGCCAAGAACTGTCCGGTGCCGCCTGCGGCAAACATCTCCGTTCAACCTAACCTCTTCAACCGAATTTTGTGATCCTGGTGGGCGGTCGCCGGGCCGGGTCCCCTCGCCCCAGGCCAGCCAGCCCCAGGCCCTGCCCCCCAGGCCCAACTGGCCAGGGATTGGCGTTGCCTATGATCGCGCGTCTCCCGCACCACCCAGGCATCATGCGCGTCTCGACCGCTCCTGCCCGCCAGTCCGATACCCGCATGTTCAGCCTGGTGGTTCAGGGCTCCGGAGCCGGTAGCCAACGCCGCTCTCAGCGTCAGATCAAGGTGCCCTATACCCGCCTCCAAGCCCTGATGCGCTCGATCACCCTCATGGGCGGCCGCATCCTGGAGGTGATCCCAGCCGCAGCCGATACCCAAACCCCTTCAGCCGCGGCCCCTATCGCCCCCCCGTCCCCAGCCCCTGCCCCTGTGACCCCACCTGCTAGCCACGCCTCCGTTCCGGTCAACCTTTACAAGCCGAAGGAGCCTTACCTCGGCACGGTGCTCGATAACTACAGCCTGCTGGACGAGGGGGCCATCGGCCGGGTGAACCACATCACCTTTGACCTCTCGGAGGGCAATCTCCATTACGTCGAAGGCCAGAGCATCGGCATCATTCCCGATGGCCAAGATGCCAACGGCAAGCCCCACAAACTGCGCCTCTATTCGATCGCCAGCTCCCGCCACGGCGACAACCTGGAGGACAAGACCGTGTCCCTCTGCGTGCGCCAGCTCCAGTACGAAAAAGACGGCGAAACCATTAACGGGGTTTGCTCCAGCTTCCTCTGCGACATCGAGCCTGGCTCCAAGGTGAAAATCACCGGGCCGGTGGGCAAGGAGATGCTGCTGCCGGCCGACGAGGAGGCCAACGTGATCATGCTGGCCACCGGCACCGGCATCGCGCCGATGCGCGCCTACCTGCGCCGCATGTTTGAGCCGGGCGAACGGGCCCACAACCCCGACTACGCCTTCCGCGGCAAGGCCTGGCTGTTCATGGGCGTGCCCAAAACCCCCAACCTCCTCTACGAAGACGACCTCCAGCGCTACTTGAGCGAGTACCCCGACAATTTCCGCTACACCACGGCGATCAGCCGCGAGCAGGAAAACAGCAAGGGCGGCCGCATGTACATCCAGGACCGGGTGCTTGAGCACGCCGATGAAATCTTCGCCCTGATTGAAGATCCCAAAACCCACGTCTACATGTGTGGCCTCAAAGGCATGGAGCCGGGCATCGACGAAGCCATGGCCGCCGCGGCCGCTGCCAAGGGGCTCGATTGGTCCACCCTGCGGCCCCAGCTCAAAAAAGCCGACCGCTGGCACGTGGAAACCTATTGAAGTCAGGTTCCCAAGACCCCAGGCCCGCCTAACGGCGGGCTTTTTTGTTGGCAGGCGGGTCCACAGGCCGATCCGAGAACCCTCACAGAGGGTCCAGAGCGGGACCTCGGAGCAGCCAGAGCCCGTTCCAGCCGTTAAACCAGGGAGGACAGCCCCCCTCCCATGAACGCCATCCTCACCAATCCCCTACGGGTGGGGCTTCGCCAGGAGCGGGTGATCTCGCCCCAATGCATCGTCATCTTTGGCGCCAGCGGCGACCTCACCCACCGCAAGCTGATCCCGGCCCTATTTGAGCTGTTCCGCCAACGGCGCCTGCCCAGTGAGTTCGCCGTGCTCGGTTGCGCCCGCCGGCCTTGGAGCGATGAAGAATTCCGCAGCCGCATGGCCGAGGCCATGGCCGAGGAGGTGCGCAACCACCAGGTGGCCTGGGATCAATTTGCCAGCTGCCTCTTTTATGAGCCCGTTGATCTGGAGCAACCCGAGCACGTGGTGCGCCTCGGCCAGCGGCTCGAGGGGATCGACCGGCTCAAGGCCACCCGGGGCAACCGCACCTTCTACATGTCGGTGTCACCGGCCTTCTACGGCAGCGGCTGCCGCTCCCTGGCCGCCGCAGGCCTGCTGGCCGACCCCAGCCGCAGCCGGGTGGTGATCGAAAAGCCCTTCGGCCGCGACTACGGCAGCGCCCAGCAGCTCAACAAGGTGGTGGGCGCCTGCGCCCAGGAAAGCCAGATCTTCCGCATTGACCACTACCTGGGCAAGGAAACGGTTCAGAACATCCTGGTGTTGCGCTTTGCCAATGCCATCTTCGAGCCGATCTGGAACCGCAACTACATCGCCAGCGTTCAGATCACGGCGGCCGAAACCGTGGGGGTGGAGGAGCGGGCTGGCTACTACGAAACCTCCGGCGCCCTGCGGGACATGGTGCAGAACCACCTCACCCAGATGCTGGCCCTCACCACCATGGAGGCGCCAGGCCGTTTCGATCCCGAGGCGATCCGCAACGAGAAGGCCAAGGTGCTCCAAGCCGCCCGCCTGGCCGATGAACAGGAGCCCTGGAACTGTTGCGTGCGCGGCCAGTACAGCAGCGGCGGCAGCCAGGCCAGGCCCCTGAGCGGCTACCGGCAGGAACCGGGGGTGAACACCAACAGCACCACCGAGACCTACGTGGCGATGAAGCTGTTCATTAATAATTGGCGCTGGCAGGGGGTGCCCTTTTACCTGCGCACCGGCAAGCGCCTGCCCAAGCGCATGAGCGAGGTGGTGCTCACCTTCCGGGAGGCGCCCGTGCACCTTTTTGATGCGGCCGGCGGCAGCCCCACCGCCAACCAGCTGATCCTGCGCATCCAACCCGACGAAGGCGCCGGCTTCATGTTTGAGGTGAAGGCGCCTGGCTCCGGCATGCGCAGCCGTCCGGTGGACATGCACTTCTCCTACGACGAATCCTTCGGCGAACCCAGCGATGAAGGCTATGTACGCCTCCTGGCAGACGCCATGCTCGGCGATCCCACCCTGTTCACCCGCAGCGATGAGGTGGAAGCGGCCTGGCGCCTCTACACGCCCCTGCTGGAACTGATTGAGGACAGTCCCTGGCAGCTGCCGATCCACCCCTACGAATCGGGCACCTGGGGCCCCGGCGCCTCCGACAGCCTGCTGGCCAATGACGGCCTGATGTGGCGTCGACCCTGAGCGGCCTGCCCTGAGCCGGCCCGATCCCGAATCCGTTCCACCTCCGACTCCGTTCACCCCCTCGCCCTGCCATGGCCCCCCAGCTCACCCTTCAGGCTCCCCTGGGACTGCCCCCCAGCGAGGTGGCCCCCTACCTGAGCCAACTCTGGAGCCAGGGCCTGCAGGGCTCGACCGGCGCCTCCACCTTCACCCTGGTGGTGTGGGAGCCAGCCTGGCTGGAGCAGCACCTGATCCGCACCGGCCGGGGCGATGGCCCGATCACCGGCCTGGTGAGTGAGGAGCGACTGGAGGCCGCCCGGCTGGCGGTGAGCGAGTGCGGCCTGCCCTTCTCCACGGCACCGATGGCCCCCGATTTGGCCTGGGCCCTGGGCCAGCTGGGCGGCGATCACCAGGCCCAGGACCTGCGCGGCCAATTCGTCAGCGGCGCCATCAGCGCCCTGATGCCGCGGCGCCTGATCACCCTGGCCGCCACCCTCGCCGCTGACCACCCCCTCGAAACCATGGTGGCGGCCTATTGCCCCCTGCCCGAGGAGGGCGGCACCGGCGGGGCCTGCGGCGATGTGGTGGTGCTCCGGGGCGGCATGGGGGCCCTGCGCCAGGGCCTGGGCCTGATCTCGCCCCTCGTGGTGATGAGATGCCCTGCTGGGTCTGGTGGAACGGCTCCCTCGATGAGGCCCCAGAAATGCTGGACGCCCTGGCACCAATCCCCCGGCGCCTGATGGTGGACAGCTCCTTGGGCACCCCAAGGCGCTGCCTCGACCTGTTGGTGGAGCGGATCGGCGCCGGCCAGGCCGTGAACGACCTCAACTGGCTACGGCTGCGCAGCTGGCGCGAATCCCTGGCCATGGTCTTCGACCCCCCCAGCCGCCGCGATGCCCTCAACCACGTGGTGCAGCTCGACATCGATGTGGAGGGCAACCACCCGGTGAAGGGGCTGCTGCTGGCCGCCTGGATTGCCGACAGGCTTGGCTGGCACCTGGAGAACAGCTTCGTAGTCCCCACTGGTGAATCCAGCGGCGATGGTTTTGGGGCCGAATTCAGGCGCAGCGATGGCGAAACCGTGCACTTCCGGCTGATGCCGGTGCCGGTGGGCGTCCCCAAGGCCCACCCCGGCGCCCTGGTGGGCCTGCGCCTGATCTGCTCCCCCGGGGAGCAGCCACCCCTCTGTGTGATCCTNTGCTCCGAATCGGGCGGCTGCATGCGGCTCGAATCCGGCGGTATGGCCAGCATGGAACTGGTCGAGGAGGTGGTGGCCCTGCCGAACGAAAGCGAAGAGATGGAGGTGGCCCGCCTTCTCGGTGGCGGCCATGACACCACCAACCCCCTGATGGCNGCCGCCGTGCCCCTGGCTGCCAAGCTGCTTGCCCAGTAACCCCCAAGCCCGCCAATGCGGGCCCTAGACCCGATGGCCTGGCGGAACCGATGGCCTGCCTGATCGCTGCCCCCTGCAGCGGCAGCGGTAAAACCCTGGTCAGCCTGGCCCTCAGCGCCCTGGTGCGCCGGAGGGGCCAGACCATCCAGACCTTCAAGGTAGGGCCCGATTACCTCGACCCCCAGCTGCTGGCCCGGGTCAGCGGCAGGCCCTGCCGCAACCTCGATCCCCTGCTTTGCGGCGAGGCCTGGGTNCGGCGCAGCTTCTTGGGCTTCGGCAGCCAGGCCGACCGCTGCCTGGTGGAGGGGGTGATGGGGCTATTCGATGGCCGCGGCTCCAGCGCCGAAGGCAGTTCGGCGGCCGTGGCCCAGCAGCTGAAATTGCCGATCGTGCTGGTGGTGGAGGCCAGTCGCCAGGCGGGTTCCCTGGCCGCCCTGGTGCGGGGCTTCCGCGACCATGACCCCGGCCTGACGATCGCCGGGGTGGTGCTCAATGGTGTCGGCAGCGAGCGGCACCGGGCCCTCCTCGGCGAAGCCCTGGCGGCGATTGCCATGCCGCTGCTGGGGGTGCTGCCCCGCCACGACAGCCTGGAGTTGCCCTCCCGCCACCTGGGGCTGGTGCCCCCGGGCGAACTTGCCGATCTGGAGCAACGCCAGGGCGAGTGGGCTGCCCTTGGCGAACGGCACCTGGACCTGGAGCAGCTTTGGCCCCTGCTGGTCCCACCCCAAGCCCCCGCCGATGGCCTGGCCCCGATCACCTGGCTGCGCCAGCAGGGCGCAGGTGCGGCCCCAGCCGAGGCCGAGGCTGGGACTGGGACTGGGACTGGGGCCGGGGGCGCTAGCCCTGCTGAATTGGCCCCGGCCGGCGATCCCCTGCCCATCGCGATTGCCAGCGATCAGGCCTTCCACTTTCGCTATCCCGAGGCAGCCGAACTGCTGGAAGCCGAGGGGCTGGCGGTGCGAACCTGGTCCCCCCTAGCCGATGAGCCCCTGCCTGCGGGCTGCCGGGCCCTGGTGCTGCCAGGCGGCTACCCGGAACTGCATGGGGCCCAACTGGCCCACAGCCTGCGCAGCCTCGGGGAGCTGCGCCGAGCTGCCGCCGTGGGCCTGCCGATCTACGCGGAATGCGGGGGCCTGCTTCTCCTCGGCCAGGAGCTGGTCGATCCGGCCGGCCAGGCCCACGCCTTGGCCGGGATCCTGCCCTTCCGGGCCCGGCGCGGCAGCCTCAGCCTGGGCTACCGCCAGACGGTCGCCCAAGGGGACGGGCTGGTGGTGCGCCGCGGTGAGACCTGGCAAGGGCATGAGTTCCATCGCTGGCAGCTGGAGCCCTTGTCACAACCTGCAACAGCCTTGTGCGGGTCCCAGCCCCTGTGGCAGCTTGACGGCTGGGGTCATCCCGCGAGGATCGAAGGATGGAGCACAGCGACTCTGCACGCCAGCTGGGTGCACCTTCATTGGGCTGGATGTTCGATGATCCCTCGCCGGCTGCGCAACGCAGCCGCGCAAACCTCCGCCGCGACTGGCACCACGTGGAGCGGGGCGAACCCCGCTCGCCCACCGTCCTCGAGCGCTGGAGCCTGAAGGTGCGCGGCCAGGTGCAAGGGGTGGGCTACCGGGCCGCCTGTAACCGCCGGGCCCGGGAATTGGGCTTGAGCGGCTGGGTGCGCAACTGCGCCGACGGCTCGGTGGCCATCGAGGCGGAAGGGCCGATCAACCAACTCAACGAACTGCGCCTCTGGTGCGAGAGGGGTCCCAGTGGGGCCCAGGTGCAGGGGGTGACCTCCAGCCTGCTCTCCCCCTGCCGGGATGATTGGTTCGAAGTGCGCCCCTGAGCCGCCCCCTGCTCAGGGGCCTGACAAACCACCGCTGGCTAACCCCCTTTGGACACCCCTGAACTCTGGCTGCTGCGCCATGGGGCGACCGCATGGTCCCGCAATGGCCGCCATACCGGCAGCAGCGACCTTCCCCTCTTGCCGGAGGGGGACGACCAGGCCCGCCGCCTGGCCCCTGCCCTGGCCCATCGCCCCTTTGCCGCCGTGCTCACCAGCCCGTTGCAGCGGGCCCGCCGCACCTGCGACCTGGCCGGGCTCGGGGCCCAGGCCAGCCCCTGCGCGGACCTACGCGAGTGGGATTACGGCGCCTACGAAGGCCTCACCACCGCCGAAATCCGCCAAACAGTGCCGGCCTGGACGGTCTGGAGCCACGGATGCCCCCAGGGGGACACGGCCGAAACCGTGCAAGCCCGTTGTGACGCGGTGATTGGCCAGGCCCTGGCAGCGGCGGGCGACCGGGGGCCCGTGGCCCTTTTTGCCCATGGCCACATCCTGCGGGCCCTGGCCGCCACCTGGCTGGGCCTGGGCGCCAGCGCCGGCCGCCTGCTGGCCCTTGGCACCGCCACGATCAGCGTGCTCGGCTATGAGCGTGAGACCCGGGTGATCCAGCACTGGAATAGCCCCGCCAGCGGCTGGCGGACCGGCGATTAGCTGGCCGGCAGTGGGGCCGACCCAGCCGCTTGCTTAGAACCTTTGACAACCCCTGATCGAACCATGACCGGACCATGACCTCCGTTGCAACCCTCGGGGCCGAGCTTGTCGCCTACGCCGCTGCCGTCAGCCTTAGTCCGATCCACATCGGCCTGCTGCTGTTGATGTTGCTGGGCCCCAGCCCGATCCAGCGGGGCAGCTGGTTCGTGCTCAGTTGGATGGTCACCATTGGCGGGGTGGTGGTTGTGTTGCTCACCGTGGGCCACAGCCTGCTGCTGACCATGGACCAGGGCAGCGCCCACCGCACCGGGCTTGACCTGCTGGCCGCCGGGGCGCTCCTCGCCCTGGGGATTAAGGAACTGCTTGAACGGCGACAGGAGGGGGACGAACCGCCCGGTTGGACGCGCCAGTTGAATCGCTTCAGCGCCTTGCCCCTACCCCTGCTGATTGCCGCGGGAGTTGGGATCGAACTGGCCAGCCCCGATGACCTTTTCCTGTTCGCCAAAAGCGCAGGGGCAATCCTGGCGGCTGGGCTCAGCACCCGGGGGGAACTGGCCTGGGCGGCGGGCTTCACCCTGGTGGCCAGCCTGGCCCTGCTCCTGCCCCTGGGGGCCGTGGTGATCCGCCGCGACCGGGTGCTCCCCCTGCTCGAAGGCGGCAAGCAACTGCTCTTTGCCCGGGGCGATCTCCTAGTGGGCCTGCTCAGCCTCGCCCTGGCCACTTTCCTGGGCTGGGAGGGAATTGCCGGCCTGCGGGCCGCCTAAAGGGCAGCCGCAAGGGCCCATCCCAAGCCTTGGCAGGCAGGCGCCAGCCGCGCGCTAGCCGCGGGAGGTGGTCCAATCTTGAAACCAGCCCCGCCGGGACAACCAGGCGACCATCGACGCAGAAATGATGGCCATGAACAGGATGCAGAGGGGATAGCCGTAGGACCACTTCAACTCCGGCATGTCAACAAAATTCATGCCATAGATACCCGCCAAAAAGGTGAGGGGAGCAAAGACCACCGAAATAATCGTGAGGGTCTTCATCACCTGGTTCATGCGGTTGCCAACGCTTGCCATGTAGGCCTGGTTGACGGCATCACACTGTTGGCGCAGCCATTCACTCACTTCGAAAAGCTGGTTGAGATGCTGCTCAATATCCTGATAACGCTCCGCCGACTCAGGCGATAAATCCGCCTGATTTTGCCGTATGAACAAGCGGATCTGGCTCAGCAAAGGCCAAAGCTGACGGCGCACATGGCGAAGGTTGGAATGGATCTGNAAGGCCTTGGTCAACAGCTTGGGCTTGGGCGAACGCAACACCGATTCCTCCAAATNATCCAGCCGGTCCGACATNACCTCAAGCAGGGGAAAATACTGATGGAGAATCTCTTCAAAAAGGACATGGAGCATATCATCTAAATCATCAGCATTGGCAGCCGGNATCTTGTTTTGCAGCCACACAGCGAGCTTGTCANAGGTCTCCTGCCGCTCAAACTCNTCTACNGAAAGCAACAGGTTGGCGCGCAAATAAAAACCGGCCTGCTCGCTAATCAAATGGGAGGGATCCCGGCTGCACCCCAGGCGGTGCACGCACACGATCAAGCCATCCAAATACTCCTGAAGTTGGGGAGCCTGGGGGGTCTCCAGCAGGGCGGGATGGACCACATCTGGCACCTCCAAAATAGTCAATAGCCGCTTCAATTCACCCAGATCAGATAGCCCCGTCATGCGAACCCATAGGGGATTGCCCGCAGCCTGAATCATGGCCAAACCACTGGCCTTCACCTGCTCGTGAACAACCACGCCCTCCGGGCTAATCTCCACAACCGAACAACGGGTTGGCGCCAGGCCACCCTGGACATAGAGGGCAGCTGGCAAGTTGCCCGGTCGGCTTTCCAATCGACGTGACGTGAAGGTGCCTGGAAAGGCCTGGAGCTCCTTTTTCGTGATCACTGGTTCAAGGGAGAATGGTGGCATTGGCAACAGCAGGTGATGCTTTGCCTAGCCGCCTTGGCGGATAGCCCATGCTGGCCATGGTGGAAACCCTTTGCAATGGGGACAATCTTGATTGTTAAGCCATGGCAAGCCATCGCCCCGATGGCGCTCGCCCCCCTGGGCTGGCTTAGTCGCCCAGCAGGGCGCGGACGCTCCAGTTCATGGCAAAGGACTCCTTCAACCCGGCCACAAACGTCCCGTGATCCCCGAGGCCTTGCCAGTCGGCAATCGAACCCGCCAGGTCCCTACAGGTGCCTAGGTGGCTGACGGCCTGGCGATAGCGTTTGGCGCCCCCCAGCCAGAGGGCTTCTACCAGGAGCTGCCGGTAGAGCCGGGTGGCAGCCAAGGGGTAGGGACCACTGAGGCGCTCAGCGGCGGCAGCCAAGGGAGCCTGGTCTTCCCCATGCCAGCTGTCCTGGTCCCAGTGGCGGAGCACATAGGTGGAGGCCCGGGGCAGGGCCGGCCAGGCCACCAGGAAAGTAAGGGCCTCGATCGGATTGGGGTGACGCTCCACCAGGGCAAAAGCCTGCTCCTCAGCGTCCCCGTCCTCAAAAGCGGGCAGGCCCTGCAAATAGGCGCGCAGATAGGGGATCGAGAGGCTGCGCTCAAAGGCTTGCCAACGCAGCATCTGGGCCTCGTCAGTGCGGCCAAGGGCATCCAGCGTGGCGATGCGGCACTCGGTCCAACGGGGGGCCTGCCAGGCCTGGGCGGCCTGGACGGCTTGGTCGAGGATCGCCAGGGCCTCCGCCGCCCGGCCCGCGGCCAGGAAGCGGTCGGCCACGGCAGCGGCCCCATCGGGCCATTGCAGCTGCTGGGCCGGCACCCGGGCCAGGTAGGCATCGAGGTCGCCGCGGGCCTCGGCGATCTGGAGCATCACCCGCTGGCCATCGAGCAAGCCCTGCTGGAGGATCAACGCTTCCAGCCGGGCTAAACCCGGTTCCCCCAGGGCCGCGGCCACGGCGGGGAGGAGCCCATCGAACTGGCCGTAGTCGTTGGCCGCCAGCAACTCAAAGAGTTGGTCGGCGATGGCGCGTGGGTCGGTCCGGGCGGCGGCCGCCAGGGGCCCCAGGTCGGCCAGGGCGGCCCGGAACGGATCGGCCAGGGTGCCGCTGCCATCGGAGCTGCGGGCCAGCACACCATCGGCCAGGTCGAGGAAGCGCCAGAGCAGATCAAGGGCAATCGCCGGATCTGCCGCCGCAATCGGCCCGGCAATCGCCCGGTGTTGGGCCTGGAGGTCGCTGGCCAGGGTTTTGCGTTTGCGCCAATCGATGAAGGTGCCCGAGCGGGCGATGCTGGCCAGCCGTTTGCGCACCTCCTGGGCGGCCTCCTCCACACTGCTGCCGGCGGCCAGGGCCAGGCGCAGCTGGCGCTTGGCCGCCCCATTGCCGTTGCTGAGCTCCAGCAGCAACTCGGCCAAGCGCTCAGCCCCCAGGGCCTCCAGATTCTTGGCGTTGAGGGTGAGCTTGCTGGCCATGGGCTACCAGGGTTTAAAGGCTGACGCCCTCGAGCAGGGGAGCGGCGGCCAGCAGCACCAGGCTGCGGCTGTCGACCACGGAGGATGGCCCATACCAGGGCTGGGGCTGGCTGGGTAAATCGTCCCCGGCAGGCAGGGCCGTGTTGATCACCGCCAGCCAGCCTGGGGTGCAGGCTGGGCAACTCAAAGTGCATGGCCTGGTGATAGGCGTTCATGCCACACCAGAGCAGGGGCCCGCTGCGGTCATCGCTGAGGCACCAGGCCAGGCTGTGGGACCAACTGGCCCAATCGGGCCGGTCGAGCTGGACCCCATGCCATTCCAGCCGCAACTGGCCCGGTTCCAGCCGCCAAAGGGGACTGGCGATGCTGTGGGGCAGGGGGGGATTAATCAGGGCAGCCAGGTGCTGGCGGAGCTGCAGCAGCCGTTGCA
>JGI25920J50251_10000332_pt1 | contig 15854 bp, 9 predicted proteins | sample LauGreBMM110DCMD_2_FD_50251 | JGI IMG/M metagenome (IMG submission 50251) | reverse complement strand
AATGCCAACGCTAAATAAGATAGTTTAAATAGATTTTTCATTTTTTTCTGTATTAAAATTTAATATTAGCTCCAAATAAAAGCGTTCTTGGTCTTGGATAAATTGTATTATCGATACCATTATTTGTAATCTCAGGATCTAATCCACTGTATTTAGTTAATACAAATGCATTTTGTACACCTGCACTAATACGTAAACTAGCTTTTCCTTCTAACCATTTTGGGAAACTATAACCTAGAGTTATGTTATCCATTCTTAAGAAAGAAGCATTCTCGATATAAATATCAGATTGCGTTCCTAAACTTCCTGCTTGAATAAAGTTGGTATCCAAAACTGAGGTAGGAATGTTTCCTAATACCGTATTGTTTTGAACTAAACTATAGTAAGCACTTACTGAATTGATATTGTTGTAAATGTGATTACCCAAATTTGCTCTTAAGTTAAAAGAGAAATCGAAGTTTTTGTAATTAAAATTAGAAGCAAATCCGAAAATAAAATCTGGATCTCCATTGTATTTAATATATCTATCACTGTTATTTACAATACCATCCCCATTCAAATCAGCATAAGCTCCTTGAATTGGCATTCCACTTACATCATATAATTGTTTGAAAACATAGAATGAATTTGGAGTATATCCTTGGCTAAAAATTTGGATAGTTCCTCCAGTTCCACCACCAATTCCTCCAGTTAGAACATCTGATCCTAAAGCTAGTTCGTCAATTCTTCTTTCAAATTTAGTAGCATTGAAATTTACATTCCAGTTAAAATCATTAGTTTTAACAATTGCAGCATTTAAAGTAACTTCAAAACCTTTAGAACTCAAACTTCCAATGTTTTGGAAACCAGCATTACTAAAGTTAGATCCGTCTGAAATCGCTGCATAAGATAATAAATTTTTAGAAACCTTTGAGAAGGCTTCTACGCTTCCTGTTAATCTATTATTAAAGAAACCAAAATCAAAACCTACGTTAGCAGTAGTAGTTTCTTCCCATTTAATATTAACATTTCTAAATTGTGGCACTGCAAGGTTAGTTGGCACTGTTCCAAACACATATTGAGAATTGCTGTTTCCGATTGAATAAGGCTCTAAATATAAGAAGTTAGCCGTACCCATATCTTTTTGTCCAGTAACACCCCATCCTAAACGTAATTTTAAATCACTAAATGCTTTTGAATCTTTCAAGAAGGTTTCTTCTTTCATTTTCCATGCTAAAGCAGCAGCTGGAAAATTACCCCAACGATTTTCTGGACTAAATTCTGATGAACCGTCTCTTCTGTACGTTAAGGTCATTAGGTATTTATCTTTTAAAGTCATGTAAGTTCTTCCGAAGAAACTCACTAACACTTGATCTCCATAAGTAGTAACATCTGGTGCTTGAGAATTAGGATTTAATACGTTAAAACTATTGAAACTTTCTCTTTGGAATTTTTGGTAAGAATAACCTGCAGTAGCTTCAAAAGCTAAATCAGAGAATTTTTTGTTGTAAACTAAATAACCATCAAATAACTTGTTGGTTTTAGTTTCGGTTTGGTTTTCATTTACACCTTGTAATACAGTTCCATTATATGCCGATCTACTATTTGTATCGACTGTTCTCATACGATCACCATTACCGCTGTCGTAACCAACATTCACTACTGCTCTTACAGATGGGAAAAATGGTAATTTATAATCCAATTCTAAATTTCCAAAAGTTCTTCTATAAGTACCATGATCGTGCGTTTGCATTAATTGAGCCACTGGATTCCATGGTGCATTAGTTATTGGCAAACCATTTGGCGTAGCTGTGTATTGGAAATACCCACCATAATTAGTATTAGCAGGAGCATATACTGGCTGTGTTGGATCAAAACGAATGGCAGATCCTTCTACTCCGTCAGCAAATCTATTTTTCTCATTAGAGTAATTTGCGTTTAATCTAACCTTTAAGTGATCTTTCAAAAAAGTAGGGTTCATTGCTAAACCAACAGTATTTCTATCAAATTGATTTGTTAAACGTAAACCTTCTTGAAAAGTTTTACCTACAGTTAAACGAGTAGGTATTTTATCAAATAAACTACCTTTAACAGTAAATGATTGATCAACCATTTCGGCAGTTCTGTAAATTTCATCTTGCCAGTTGGTATTTGCAGTACCCAATAAATTTGGAAGGTTAACTCCAGTATTTGGATCTGCGGCAAGCAATTGATTTTGTCTAACTCCTACAATATTTCTGTATTCGTCAGCACCAAAAACACTCACTTGGTTCACTTTTCTTCCGATACCCAATTGGAAATTGTATTCAGCTTCAAGATTTTTACCTCCTTTTTTAGTGGTAATGATAATTACCCCGTTAGAAGCTCTAGAACCATAAATAGCAGTTGCAGAGGCATCTTTCAATACGGTCATTGACTCAATTGTTGCTGGGTTCAATGAAGATAAAATTGAAGTCGCACCCACAGAAGTACTATTGTCAATTGGCAAACCATCAATTACAATTAACGGATCGTTACTAGCACTTAAAGAAGCGCCTCCACGAATTCTAATTTGCGATCCTGAACCAGGAGCACCGCTAGTATTAATAGAAAGACCTGCCACTCTACCGTTTAATAAATTTTCGGCAGTTACATTGGCTCCTTTATTAAAATCTTTAGATGTTACAGTGGTTAAAGATCCTGTAGCATCCTTTTTCTTCACCGAACCGTAACCAATTTGAACTACAACTTCGTTCAATAAATTAGCATCTTCTTGAAGGCTAACATTTAGAGAAGTTTGATCAGAATAGACAATTGTTTCGGATTTGAATCCAATGAATGAAAAAACGATTTTGTCGCCTTTCACTACTTTTTTCAATTGAAATTTTCCATCGAAATCTGTTGCGGCACCACTAGAAGCACCTAAAACCATTACGTTTACTCCTGGCATTGGCTGTCCTGATGTTTTATCAAGAACAACACCACTTAAAGTATTCTGAGCCAGAACACTAAGCGGCAACAGTAAGAATAAAAATAACAACTTTTTGTAAATTGTTTTCATACATTTTGTTTAAGTTAAAAAATTTGTTTTTTGCTTATATTTATACTTCGAATAATAAATTTATATAAAATTTAACAACATCAAAGCATTAAAAAAAAATTAGGGTTACGAAAACGTAATAGTGTTGAAAAGTTTATGATTTATTCTCATATTTAAGCTTAAATTTACAAATAATTAAAATTAAAATTATCTTTAATAAGAATTATTTATTTATCATTTTCACATGAGAAAAAAAATCACACTCAAACAAATTGCAAGGGAACTTGATGTTTCCATATCTACCGTTTCTAAATCATTACGTAATAGCCAAGAAATCAGTGAAGATACGCGGCAAAAAGTTCAGGCTTTCGCAAAGTTTTACAATTACAAACCAAACAACATCGCACTGAGTTTAAAAAACAGAAAAACCAAAACTATTTGCATCATAATCCCAGAGATTATTCATCACTTTTTTACTACAATTATTAGTGGTATCGAACATGTTGCAAATGAAAATGGATACAATGTTATTATTTGTCTTTCCGACGAATCTTTTGACAAGGAAGTTATCAATATGGAAACACTTGCCAATGGAAATATTGATGGTTTTATCATGTCANTNTCTAAAGAAACNCAACAAAAAAAGGACTTTCATCATATTACAGAAGTAATCAACCAGGGAATGCCTGTCGTTATGTTTGATAGAATTACAAATGACATACTCTGCGACAAAGTTATCATTGANGATCATTTGGCCGCTTTCAATGCTACACAATTTCTAATTGATAAAGGATTAAAAAAAATCGCATTAATCACNACAGTTGATTATGTAAGTGTAGGAAAATTACGAACTGATGGCTATAAAAAAGCATTAAAAAACAATGATATTAAAATAGATGAAAATTTAATAATTAGAATTGAAGACACTGAGCATTTTGAAGATTCTATTGAAGAATTATTAAAAACAAAATCCGTAGATGCCGTTTTTGCAGTCAATGAATTATTTGCAGTAACCGCTATTAAAGTGGCAACCCGTTTAGGAATAAAAATTCCTGAAGAGTTGTCAATAATTGGATTTACAGATGGATTAATATCCAAATATTCTTCTCCAAGCATAACCACTGTTGGACAAAATGGTGTGAAAATGGGAGCCAAAGCTGCAAAAATGCTAATTGAAAGATTAGAAATGGAAGAGATTGAAAATGAAGATGGAGAAATTGAAGAACACTACAAAACGGAAGTTATCGAAACGGAACTTGTAGAACGAGAATCAACAAAATAAATAAAAATTATCCTAAAAAAAGTTTTGCTCTAAAAAAAATTATATATTTACCGCAGATTATCAACGCTTATATTTTTACTTCGAAAATTTAAATTAAGTTTTGATAAGCATCGCGCTTATCGTTCAAATCTTTAAAAAACGATAATGGAAAAGCGTAAATTAAGTTTCTGGGAAATTTGGAACATGAGTTTCGGATTCTTAGGAATACAATTTGGTTTTGCTCTACAAGGAGGATTCATGTCACGAATTTTCCAAACTTTAGGAGCGGAACAAGATGCAATCCCTTTACTTTGGATTGCGGCACCACTAACAGGTTTAATCGTACAACCCATAATTGGGTATTTGTCAGATAATACTTGGCATCCTAAATTCGGAAGACGAAAACCGTATTTTTTGATTGGTGCAATTTTGAGCTCATTAGCATTGCTTTTTGTTCCAAATTCACCAACTCTTTGGGTTGCTACCGGATTATTATGGGTTTTAGACGCTTCTATCAATATTAGTATGGAGCCGTTTCGCGCACTTGTTGCCGACAAACTTCCCAATTCTCAAAGATCGTATGGATTTGTAATGCAAACACTTATCATTGGTATTGGAACTTGGATTGCTAGCAATTTACCTTGGATTGTAAACCAATTTGGAGTTTCAAATGAAGCAGCAGCTGGCGTTTTGCCAATGTCTGTAAAAGTGGCTTTCGCAATTGGTGCATTTGTATTTATTACGAGTATTTTATTTACAATTTTCACAACCAAAGAATATCCGCCAGAAGATATTGCCGTTTTTGAAGAAGAGAAAAAACAATCNNATTTTTTTAAAGACATTACATTAAGTGTTAAGGAAATGCCGTCAACAATGAAAAAACTTGGACTCGTTCAGTTTTTCAGTTGGTTTGCATTTTTCACTATGTGGAGTATGGCAACGCCTGCATTAACAGAACACGTTTTTAAAGCGCCTGCTCCAATCGAAAAAAACTATGATTTATTAAATTCCAATCAAGCTGCTGCATTTAATGTTGAAAATACCAAATACCAAGATGCTGCTAATTTAGTAGGTTCGTCAATGGGAATTTACGGATTGTCATCAATGGCTTTTGCATTATTATTGACATTTTACACGGCTATGAAAAAAATTAATAGAAAATACATTCATATGCTTTCTTTAATTTTAGGCGGAATTGGATTTATTATCATGTTTTATGCAACTCCCGAAACATTACTTTATTCCTTTATATTAATCGGAATTTCATGGGGAAGTATTTTATCAATGCCTTATGCGATGCTTTCAAGCGCAGTAGATCCTAAGAAAATGGGGACAATGATGGGTTTATTCAATATGTTCATCGTTATTCCACAAATAATTGCTGCACTTGGAGCGATTAACTTCCTTTACAAGTTAATTGGAAATGAAACCATTCATTCTATGACATTGGCAGGAATTTCTTTGCTACTTGGAGGAATTAGTACACTTTTAATAACGGATAAAAACGCCATTACAGATTAATAATAATGAATATAAAAGCATTTATTTTCGATTTAGATGGAGTAATTGTTGATACTGCAAAATATCATTTTATTGCTTGGCAGCAAATAGCAACCCAACTAGGAATCGAATTTACATTACAGGACAATGAACTTTTAAAAGGGGTTAGCCGAGTCAGATCATTAGATATAATTTTAGAATTAGGAAAAGTGACTGCTTCTCAAGAAGACAAAAACAAATGGTTGTTTCAAAAAAATGAAACCTATTTATCCTTTTTGGTTACCATGGATGAAAGGGAATTATTACCGGGAATACTCCCAATATTAAAATTTTTAAAAGCCAACAACCAAAAAATTGCTTTAGGATCTGCGAGTAAAAACGCAAGGCCTATTTTAGAAAAAACAGGAATACTAAATTATTTCGACACAATTGTGGATGGAAATGATGTTACAAATGCCAAACCCGATCCCGAAGTTTTTTTGCAGGCAGCTAGAAAATTAGGAATTGAAAATGAAAAATCAATTGTTTTTGAAGATTCTGTGGCTGGAATTCAAGCCGCCAATACCGCTAAAATGATCAGTATTGGAATTGGCGAAAAAAAAATATTATTTGAAGCCAATTATATTTTTGAAGATTCAACTAAAATAAATGAATCTTTTATTAATGACTTAATTAACTCATAAAAGCCAAAAAAAATAACGCAATCAAAAAAATTATAGCGAAATAAAAATAAGTCTCATTGCAAAATGAAACTTTAAATAAAAAAATAAATGAACCAAGATTATATACAACCAAGCGATTGGTCGATCATAGAAAATGGATTTGATAAAAATAGTGTAAAATCATCCGAAAGCCTTTTCAGTATTGGAAATGGGGCAATGGGGCAACGCGCTAATTTTGAAGAAAAATATACCGGAAAAACATTCCAAGGAAGTTATATAGCGGGTATTTATTACCCAGACAAAACTAAAGTAGGTTGGTGGAAAAATGGCTACCCTGACTATTTTGCCAAAGTATTAAACGCACCAAATTGGATTGGTATTGACATTGAAATCAACGAGGAACAACTCGATTTAAATACATGCAAAACCGTTAAAAACTTTCGCAGAGAATTGAATATGCGAGAAGGTTGGTACCACCGTTCTTTTGATGCTACATTACAAAACGGAACTGAAATTGCCGTAAATATTCGTCGCTTTTTGTCATTAGACTTAAATGAATTAGGTGTTATAAATTATGAAATTACACCTTTAAATAAAGAGGCAAAAATCGTATTTAAACCTTATATTGATGCAGGAGTTTTTAATGAAGATGCAAATTGGGAAGAAAAATTCTGGGAGCCAAATGGCGTAAAAAATTCTGGAAATGCAGCATTTGTAACTGCACAGACTTTCAAAACCCATTTCATAGCAACGACATTTATGCAAAATTCTATTTTCATAAATGATAAAAATCAAAATTCCTATCCAAACGATTGCACTTCAACTTCAGAAAAAATTCAATTTGACTATTTTGTAAATGCCGCTCAAGGCGAAAAAATAACAATCCAGAAAATAGGAGGTTATACGGTTTCTTTAAACCACGAAAACACTCAAATTGCAGCAGAAAATGTAATCGGAAAAGCATTAGAATTAGGGTATAACCAATTGTTGGAAAACCAAATTCAAGCTTGGGCGAAAATCTGGGAAATGTCAGACATTACTATTGATGGCGATATTAAAGCACAACAAGGTATTCGTTTTAATATTTTTCAATTGAACCAAACCTATTTAGGAAAAGATTCTCGATTGAATATTGGTCCAAAAGGGTTTACTGGCGAAAAATATGGAGGTTCAACTTATTGGGATACTGAAGCTTATTGTATTCCATTTTATATGGCTACAAAAGACCAAAAAGTAGCTCGAAATTTATTGACGTATCGCTACAATCAATTGGATAAAGCAATCGAAAATGCAGCAAAATTAGGCTTTACAAACGGCGCTGCTTTGTATCCAATGGTTACAATGAATGGCGAAGAATGCCATAACGAATGGGAAATTACATTTGAAGAAATTCATAGAAATGGAGCCATTGCCTTTGCAATTTTCAATTATCATCGATTCACTGGTGATTACTCTTATATCCCCGAAAAAGGATTAGAAGTATTGATTGGAATTGCCCGTTTTTGGAATCAAAGAGCTACATTTTCATCCAATTTAAAACAATATGTAATTCTTGGAGTTACAGGTCCAAATGAATATGAAAACAACGTAAACAATAATTTTTATACCAATTATATTGCAAAATGGTGTTTGGATTATACTTACGAACAAATTCAAAAAGTGGCCCTAGAATATCCAGCAGATCACAAAAGAATTTCTGAAAAAGTGAAAATCTCAGATTCAGAATTGCAATCTTGGAAAAAAGTGGCTGATGGAATGTATTTCCCCTTTTCCAAAGAATTAGGCATTTACCTTCAACAAGAAGGGTTCTTAGATAAGGAATTAGTGAAAGTTGCCGATTTAGATAAAAGTCAAAGACCGATTAATCAAAAATGGTCTTGGGATAGAATTTTACGTTCACCCTATATAAAACAAGCCGATGTTTTGCAATGTTTCTATTTCTTTGAAGAACATTTTTCTAAAGAAGAATTAAAACGAAATTTTGAGTTTTATGAAGCTTTTACCGTTCACGAAAGTTCGCTTTCGCCTTGCGTACATTCTATTCAAGCAGCAGTTTTAGACAAAATGGATATGGCCTATACTTTCTATTTGAGAACGTCTCGATTGGATTTAGACGATTACAATAAAGAAGTGGAAGAAGGCTGTCACATTACGTCAATGGCGGGAACTTGGATGAGTATTGTAGAAGGTTTTGGAGGAATGCGTGTCAAAAATGATGCGTTACATTTTGCACCAAAAATCCCAAAGGAATGGGAAGGTTATTCGTTTAAAATCAATTTCAGAAACCAAATACTTAAAGTTGTAGTCAATAAATATGAAACTGATTTTTCTTTAGAAGGAAACCATAGTATTTCGGTTTATGTCAATGGAAAAGAAGTAATTGTTGAACCAAATAGTTTAGTAACTGTTAAATAAAAACCTAAAATGAAAAAAAATATCGTACTACTTTTCGCCTTTCTTTTGGCTGTAAATTATGTTGAGGCACAAGAATTAAAATCGCCAAATGGAGATTTTACTATGAATTTTTCATTACTAAACGATGGAACGCCAACGTATGAACTTACCTACAAAAATAAAGAAGTTATAAAACAAAGCAAGTTAGGTCTTGCGCTTAAAAACGACAAAAAATCTTTATTAAATGACTTTTTAGTTTCTGATTCAAAAACGGCAACATTTGATGAAACATGGAAACCAGTTTGGGGGGAAGTCGCTCAAATTCGAAATCAATATAATGAATTGACGGTGACATTGAACCAAAAATCAACCAATAGAATAATTGTTATTCGTTTTAGATTATTTGATGAAGGTTTAGGATTTAGATACGAGTTTCCTGCACAAAAAAATCTTGTGTATTTTGTAATAAAAGAAGAAAGAACACAATTTGCAATGGCTGGAAATCATACCGCTTATTGGATTTCTGGCGATTATGATACTCAAGAATATGATTATACGACTTCAAAATTATCTGAAATTAGAAATTTATCAAGCAAAGCAAGATCTGAAAATGCTTCTCAAACTTGGTTTTCTGACACTGGCGTTCAAACTGCTTTAATGATGAAAACCGATGATGGTTTGTATATCAATTTACACGAAGCAGCTTTAATTGATTATTCGTGTATGCATTTGAATTTAGACGATAAAAATATGGTTTTCGAATCGTGGTTGACACCAGATGCTAAAGGCGATAAAGGTCATATTCAAGCGCCAAGCAATTCGCCTTGGAGAACAATTATGGCGAGTGATGATGCGCGTGAAATTTTAGCTTCAAAAATGACTTTAAATTTAAATGATCCTTGTAAAATTGAAGATACATCTTGGATTAAACCTGTGAAATACGTCGGTGTTTGGTGGGAAATGATTACTGGAAAAAGCTCTTGGTCTTACACTAACGATTATCCTTCGGTTCAACTTGGAGTAACCGATTATTCTAAAGCGAAACCAAGCGTAACACACGCTGCAAATACAAAACACGTTAAAGAATATATAGATTTTGCAGCAAAAAATGGTTTTGATGGCGTTTTAGTTGAAGGTTGGAATGAAGGCTGGGAAGATTGGTTTGGTCACGAAAAAGATTATGTTTTTGATTTTTTGACGCCATATCCAGATTTTGATGTAAAAGGAATTCACGAATATGCAAAATCGAAAGGGGTGAAAATGATAATGCATCACGAAACTTCTGGCGCTACTCGAAATTATGAAAGACACATTGATAAAGCATTTCAATTTATGAAAGACAATGGATATGACGCTGTTAAAAGTGGTTACGTTGGAAATATTTTGCCAATTGGCGAACATCATTATAGTCAATCTATAATAAATCATTACCAATATGTAGTTGAAAAAGCGGCTGATTACAAAATTATGGTCAATGCTCATGAAGCGGTTCGCCCTACTGGAATATGCAGAACTTATCCAAATATGATTGGAAATGAAGCAGCTCGTGGAACTGAATTTCAAGCTTTTGGAGGTTCAAAACCAAATCACGTTACTCTTTTGCCCTTTACAAGATTAATTGGGGGCCCAATGGATTATACCCCTGGAATATTTGAAATGGATGTAAAAAAATTCAGTCCAAACAATAATTCACACGTAAATAGTACACTTGCAAATCAATTGGCTTTATATGTTACAATGTACAGCCCTTTGCAAATGGCAGCCGATTTAATTGAACATTACAATCAATTTCCAGATGCTTTTCAATTCATAAAAGATGTTGCAATTGACTGGGATAATAGTGTTTATTTAGAAGCTGAACCTGGAGATTATATTACCGTTGCTCGAAAAGCTAAAGGAACAAATAATTGGTTTATTGGAAATGTAAACGGTGAAAATCCAAGAAATTCAAACATTAAACTTGACTTTTTAGATAAAGGGAAAAAATATACCGCTACTATTTACGCTGATGGAAAAGACGCTAATTACAAGACAAATCCACAATCGTATGCAATTCGTAAAATGACCGTAACAAATACTACAAAATTAACTCAATTATCTGCTTCTGGTGGTGGTTATGCAATTAGTATTATTGAAAATAAATAATTTTTTAAACAAATTGAACCAAATGAAAAAATACATTTTAGCCCTTTTAATACTTTTCAATTTCGTTTCAAACGCACAAATTGACCGAGTTGAACCTCCATTTTGGTGGAGCGATATGAATCTTTCTGAGGTTCAAATTATGTTCTATGGCAAAAATATTGCTCAAAATGAAGTTGCTGTTTCAAGTGGATTGGTAATCAAAACCATTCAAAAAACAGAAAATCCAAATTATTTATTTGTAACAGTTGACACAAAAAATGTAGCTGCACAAGATTTTGTATTTACATTTAAAAATGGCAAAAAATCATTTACACAAAATTATGCTCTAAAAGCAAGAAGAGAAAATTCTAAATATCGTAAAAGCTACGATGCTTCGGATGTGATTTATCTTATTATGCCCGATCGTTTTGCCAATGGAAATCCAGATAATGACAGTTCGAAAAGCACTTCTGAAAAATCTAATCGCACAAATCCTGGTGGAAGACACGGCGGAGATATTGAAGGAATTATCAAGAACTTAGATTACATCAAAGAACTTGGCGCGACAGCACTTTGGCCAACGCCACTTTGCGAAGACAATGACGAAGGTTATTCCTACCACGGATACGGGCAATCTGATGTTTATAAAATGGATCCACGTTATGGAACCAACGAAGATTATGTGCGATTGAGTGCTGAATTGCATCAACGCGGAATGAAAAATATTATGGATTATGTTACCAATCATTGGGGTTGGAAACATTGGATGTACAACGATTTACCAACGTATAATTGGATTCATCAATTTCCTGGTTATTCGCAATCTAATTATAGAATGACGACGCAATTTGACAAAAATGCTTCTAAAATTGATACGAAAAACTGTATGGACGGCTGGTTTGTTCCTTCAATGCCCGATTTAAATCAATCGAATCCTTTGGTGTTAAATTACTTGACGCAAAATGCAATTTGGTGGATTGAATATGCCGATTTAGATGGTTTTAGAGTGGATACGTATTCGTATAACGACAAAGAAGGAATTTCAAAATGGACCAAAGCTATTACCGATGAATATCCACATTTTAATATTGTAGGTGAAGTTTGGATGCACAATCAAGCGCAAATGGCCTATTGGCAAAAAGAGAGTAAAATTGGAGCTATCGAAAGTTATAATTCCAATTTACCAAGTGTAATGGATTTTACTTTGCACGATGCAATTGGCAATGTTTTCAATCAAGATAATGCATCTTGGGACAGAGGAATGATTCAGGTTTATGACAATTTTACTAATGATTTTCTATATCCAAATCCGGATAATTTATTGGTTTTTGTAGAAAATCACGACACAGGACGTTTCAATGAAATTTATAAAAATGATTTCAAAAAATACCAAATGGCAATGACCTTAATTGCAACAATCAGGGGGATTCCACAGTTGTATTATGGTTCGGAAATTGGGATGAATGGCGACAAAGGAAAAGGTGATGCCGATATTAGAAGAGATTTCCCTGGAGGTTGGAAAGGCGATTCTAATAACGCTTTTACAAAACAAGGAAGAACCGCAGAACAACAAAAATTCTTTGATTTTTCCTCTAAATTGTTCACTTGGAGAAAATCCAAAGAAGTAATTCATTCAGGAAAAACGACGCATTATATTCCTGAAAATAATGTTTATGTCTATTTTAGATATAATGAAAGAGAAACGGTAATGGTTGTAATCAACAACAATTCTGAAAAACAAATTTTAAAAACGAATCGATTTAAAGAAAATATTCAAAATTTCAAATCTGGAAAAGAAGTGTTGTCGGGCAAAATAGTTGATTTAAATACTGAAATTGAAATTGAAGGTAAATCAGCTTTGATTTTAGAATTGAAATAGTATGAAAAAGTTTCTGATTCCACTTTTATTTATGACTTTACTATCATTTGCGCAAAGCAAAATGGAGATGAAACAACTAATTGATTCAGAGAAATTTCAAGGAACAATAAATAGAATCGACAGTTTTCCAACAAAATTTATTTCGCCAAGAACGGTTGATATTTGGTTGCCATCAAATTATTCAACAACCAAAAAATACAGCGTAATTTATATGCACGATGGGCAAATGCTTTTTGACGCCACAACCACTTGGAACAAGCAAGAATGGAGGATTGACGACGTAATTACCAAATTATCAGTTGAAAATAAAATTGAAAATGTTATTGTGGTTGCCATTTGGAATATTCCAACTTTGCGCCACACCGATTTATTTCCAAAAAAACCATTAGAAAATTTAACGCAAGAACAGCACGATTTAATTTTAGAAAAAGCGAAAAAATTCGGTTATATTTTCACTTTTGAATCAGTTAATTCTGACAACTATTTGAAATTTATTGTCGAAGAAGTAAAACCATTTGTTGACACGAATTTTTCAGTTTACACCGATGTAAATCATACCGCAATAATGGGTTCAAGTATGGGCGGATTAATTTCGATGTATGCCATTTGTGAATATCCACAAGTGTTTGGAAAAGCCGCTTGTTTATCAACGCATTGGATTGGTTTTCGGGAATTTGAAAACAACCCAATTCCTGAAAGCTTTTTTTCTTATATGAAGGAAAAATTGCCAAATCCAAAAAATCACAAACTCTATTTTGATTACGGAACTGAAACTTTGGATGCCGGTTATTTAAAATATGAATATCGAATTGACGAAATTTTAAAAGAAAAAGGATACAATCAAATGAATTCTAAAAATTTGAAATTTGAAGGCGAAAATCATTCGGAGACATCGTGGCAAAAAAGAATACATATCCCCATAGAATTTATGTTTGGAAAATAATTAAATAAAAATTAAAAGATGAAAAAATTACTTTTATCAGCATTCCTACTTTCAACTTTAATTAGTTGCAAAAAAGAAAGTCCAGAAAATTCAGCTTCAACAGCGCAAATTGTAGCTTTTCAACCAGAAATGGCAGAAAATTCAGTGATTTATGAAGTCAACATTCGCCAATATTCCCCTGAAGGAACATTCAACGCTTTCACAAAAGACATTCCACAACTTAAAGAATTAGGAATTAAAATCCTTTGGGTAATGCCAATTTTTCCAATTTCACAAACCAAAAGAAAAGCAACTGGTGGCGATAACAGCAAATTTGCAAGTGAAATGCCTAAAGAAGAACAATCAAAATATCTGGGAAGTTATTACGCCGTTTCTGATTTCAAAAAAGTAAATCCTGAATTTGGAACCATTGAAGATTTTAGAAAAATGGTAAAAACAGCCCACGAAAACGGCATTTATGTAATTTTAGACTGGGTTCCAAATCACACAGGTTGGGATCATATTTGGATAAAACAACATCCAGAATATTACACGCACAATGAAAAAGGTGAAATAATTGACCCAATCAACCCTGAAAACGGAAAATCTTGGGGCTGGACAGATGTTGCCGATTTGAATTATGATAACAAAGGACTTCGTGAAGCAATTACTGGCGATATGTTGCATTGGATTAAAAACGAAAACATTGACGGATTCCGTTGCGATGTGGCGAGTAATGTTCCAACAGATTTTTGGCAAGATGCGATTCCAAAATTGCGAAAAGTGAAAAACCTCTTTATGCTTGCCGAAGCTTGGCAACCTGAATTGATGAAAACGAATTTATTTGATATGTGTTACGGTTGGGAAGCACATCATATTATGAACAGAATTGTGAAAGGTGAAAATACCGTTGCTGACTGGGACAAAAACATAAAAGAAAATTCTAAAAAATATGAAGCCAATGATATTTTGATGAATTTTGTTGACAATCACGATGAAAATTCTTGGAACGGAACTATGAAAAGTCGTTTAGGAAATGCCGAAGAAACAATGACTGCTTTGTCTTATTTAACACCTGGAATGCCATTGGTTTATAGCGGTGACGAATATGGATTGGATAAAAGTTTGAAATTTTTTGAAAAAGATTCTATTCCAAAAACAAAAGGAAAACAATGGGAATGGCGTGCAAAATTAGGCAAACTTAAAAATGAAAATAGCGCTTTAAACGGTGGAAAAAATCCAGCTTCCTACACACGAATTTCAACTTCTGATGATTCCAAAATAGTAGCATTTGAAAGAGCAAAAGGAGCTAAAAAAGTAATTTATCTTGGTAATTTATCTAAAGATGCAATGGCATTCTCAGTAGCATTTGATGGAAATTACACCAATTATATGACAGGTGAAAAAATGAGTTTTTCAAAAAATCAAAAACTAAATTTTAAACCTTGGGAATATAAAATTTTAATTGCCAAATAAGCATTTCAAAATACCTAAAAAAGCACAAATCAGTTCGGTTTGTGCTTTTTTTATTTTATACCAATTACAATTACTAAATAATCCGAAACGTTCTGGTATAATGCAGCGAATTATTTCATTTAGTCCATTTTATTGGACTATTTTGAAATAACAGGCGGTATTAGCTACCTTTGCACTTTATCAAAGTCAAGCACTTTGAAAAATTAAAATATGAATCAGAATTACGACCTAATTATTGTTGGTGGAGGTGCCGCAGGATTTTTCACGGCAATTAATATTGTTGAGAAAAATCCCAAGTTGAAAGTTGCCATTTTAGAACGAGGAACCGAAGTACTCAACAAAGTACGAATTTCTGGCGGAGGCCGATGCAACGTGACACACGCCTGTTTCGAACCCAACGAATTAGTCAAATTTTATCCTCGTGGCGAAAAAGAATTACGAGGTCCGTTTCATCAATTCTGCTCTGGCGATACCGTAGAATGGTTTGAAAAATACGGAGTGGAACTAAAAATTGAAGCCGACGGACGAATGTTCCCAGTTTCTAATTCATCGCAAACCATAATTGATTGTTTTCAAGATGCCACAAAAAAATTGGGAATTTCCGTTTTAACGAATCAAAGCGTACAATCTATTTTCAA
>JGI25920J50251_10000329_pt1 | contig 15869 bp, 14 predicted proteins | sample LauGreBMM110DCMD_2_FD_50251 | JGI IMG/M metagenome (IMG submission 50251) | reverse complement strand
GCGTTTGGAGATTGTACCGCATTTCAGGTAAAAGGTGCAAATTATTCTACTTATGCGCCTCTCCTTGTGAAAGAAGGTTTTCATTCATCAGGTAACCAAATTTTGTATAATGGAATGACTGGAGATCAGTTATCGGCGGACATTTATATGGGTCCTACTTATTACATGCGTTTAAAGCATATGGTTAAAGATAAAATTAACTATCGTGCTAGAGGCCCGAACACCTCTTTAACAAGACAGCCTGTTCAAGGTCGCGCTAATGATGGAGGGCTTCGAATTGGAGAAATGGAACGCGACGGCGTTCTAGCACATGGAATGTCCTATTTTTTAAATGAATCCTTTTTAGTGAGAGGAGATGAATATTATATGGCAATTTGTAATAAAACCGGATGTATTGCTATTTATAACGAATACCGAAATTTATTTTTAAGTCCATATGCTGATGGGCCAATTAATTTTGTCACAAATCCGGATGGATCGCAAAATATTAAGAATTTAAGCAGGTTTGGCAGATCATTTAGCATATTGAGGATCCCTTACTCTTTAAAGCTTTTAATACAGGAGTTACAAGTTATGAATATACAAATGCGTATTATAACAGATGAAAATGTGGATCAACTCTTAAGTATGTCTTATTCAAATAATATTAATAAATTATTAAATAACAAGGGTGACTTAAAAACAGCAACGAATGATTATATTTTTTCTGTTAGAGATGCTTTAAAAGAAAATAAAATGGCTGAAGTTCCAGAAGAAATTCCTGTATTACCTGAACCAATTCATATTGAAGAATCGCCTACTGATATTAGTATACCTATTGAAGCTCCTGGTTTACCGCCTTATGCTTCTGAACCGGCTTATATTCCTGGCTCATCTGATTTAATACCTGAATCACCTAGTTCGCCCGGGTATGCGCCTGGATCTGCTCCTGGTGTTGTGCCTGGTTCTGTGCCTGGATCTGCTCCTGGATCTGTTCCTGGATTAGAAACTAGTTTTGTTCCTGTATCTGAAATAAAACAGACACCTCCAGTTCCAACTATTTTAGAAATTGAAAAACCAAAAGAAGAAAATAATCCCGAACCTGAATCATCAGACAAAAAAGTGGTAATTCAAACACCGGAAGAAACACCTACCGAAACTACCAAATCAGATGGAACTAGAAAAATAATATTATAAATAATATTATAAATAAAATTGAAATAAAAATAAATCAATATGTTAATATTATAAAATAGAATGACCAGCCAAAACTCAAGTGTTATTATTTCTCAAATTTTTAATTCTAGAAAAAATATTCTAGAACTAATGGAAAAACAAGGCTATAATGTTTCCGATTATTCCAAATTTAGCATCAATGAAGTTAATTCAATGAAGCTAAATAATCAGTTAGATATGCTTTTAGAAACAAAAGAGATTGAATCTGATCCGTCAAAAATAAAGAGGAAAATTTATATTCGTTATTATTTAGGTAAAGCAATTAGACCTGCAAATTTACAAGAAATGATTGATGATTTATTTATATTGACTGAAACATTAAAAAAAGAAGATACCTTATTTATTATTATAAAAGATGACCCAAATGAAACATTAATAAACGAGTTAAAACATATTTGGGAATCCGATCATATCTTTATTGTTATTGAAAACATTAAACGATTACAATTTAATATTCTTGAACACTCTCTTGTACCTCCTCACCGTGTGATGGATGATAAAGAGGTTATTGATGTTATGTTAAAATATAATATTACAAATAAAATTCAATTTCCAGATATTTCTAGATTTGATCCAATCGCACGCGTTATTGGTCTCAGACCAGGTCAAGTGTGTCATATTATTAGGTCAAGTAAGACAGCTATAGAAGCTAATTATTATAGAGTTTGTGTGTAAAAATATTATATATGATAAAAATATTATAATTATATAATATTATAAATAAATGGAATTTGATCCACCGTCCAATTCAGGGTTTACAGTCTATAGCAAAAATGGTTGTGGTAAATGTAATAAGATAAAAACATTGTTAACTGAAAAAAATATAGAATTTATTGTTATTGAATGTGATGAATATCTAAAAGAGAAGGAATCTTTTTTATTGTTTATTAAAGAACATGCCCAAAAAGAATATAATTTATTCCCGATGGTTTTTAATGATGGTCTATTTATTGGAGGATACAATGACACAAAATTGTACATAGATAAATTATTTTTATCTTTTGAAGACAGTTTTATATAATTATTTTACATAATTATATATATAATGCCTGAAATAGAAAATGAATTTATATTGGATGACATGTATGGAAAAGCAGACAGTTATATGACACAATTACAAACATTACAACAACAGTTGCCATCTATTTTAGATGAATTTCAAAAAGCTTATTTATTTTATAATAGTAATCCTCAAAATAATGAATACCAACAAACATTTAATAATATAAATGGTAACTTAAATAATTTAAATTCGCAACTATTTATGTTATCTAATGAAGTTCAATCAAATACTGATGAAATAAATAAAAAACTTTTTGAAGTAGATAAATTAATTAAGAGAGAAAAAACTAAAAATAATAAATTAAACCGTAAAGTTAATGTAGTTGAGGATAAATATAATGCTTCTCATGAAATGATTAGTGATTATAAACAAACATACGATATAGGATATTTAANAAATTGGGGGTTATTATTAAGTATTGTAGTTGCTGGATTCGCCATATCTAAAGTATACGCGAATAAACATATTTTAATTAAATAGTAAATTTTTATTCTTTTTTTGTGAAACTGTAATAAGATATTATTTATTCTTTTTTTGTGAAAATGTAATAAGACCATGAACACTTTTTACATTTTTTGTCTCTTCACTATATACGCATTGAAACCTAGCTGACTCCATCCAAGAATAATTTCCTAACGCACAAGGCATTGACCGAAATTTACCAATATTATTATATTTCTCTAATCCTTTTTCTTTCCACAATTGTATATCTTTAGCACAATCAAACATAGTATGTAAGTGCCATTCTCCTACACTACTATGTATTACACGAGTTTCTTTTGCATCAACTCGTATACACTCTTGCATATTTGAGTCATCTATCCACGAATCAATTAAAATTGGTAGATCCGTGTTATTGCAAAATTGAATATATTTAGTTTGATCGGTTGTCATTTTTTGGTAAGATACGTTACTATTTAAAATACTTTTTACAATCAATTTTTTTATTTTATTTTAATAAAAAAAATAAAAAATATAGTTTAAAAATAAAAAAATATAGTTTAAAAATAAAAAATATAGTTTAAAAATAAAAAAATATAGTTTAAAAATAAAAAATATAGTTTAAAAATAAAAAAATATAGTTTAAAAATAAAAAAATATAGTTTAAAAATAAAAATTTTATTCTTTTTAATTTGTAATATGTTTTCATTTTTATATAAAAAACCAATAATAAATGATACAGTAAGAAAGTATTTAACAAGTTCAACTAATGACTTTGTTAAAAAAGCTGTAGAAAAATGTGAAAATGAAAAAAAAACAATCAACTTTAATCTAGATAAAAACAAGTATGTTTCTATTTATGATGAATTAGATAATCAAGGAACCACAAAAGTGGTGGTTTTTCTCTCTATATCAGCACTTTTATATTATTTTTACAAACTGAATAAATAATGTTCAATAGTATATATACATGCCTATATCCATGTTCCCTAATTCATATAATAAAGATCTAAATAATAAGGATTTAAATAATAAGGATTTAAGTGATCAAGACTTCAGTGTAAAACCTATAAATGATGGTTCTAAAGGGGTTGTATTAAATTTAGAAACTTTAAGTGCTACATATAGTAATCTTTTAGTTCAATATAATAAAGCGTCTAAAAATTACATTAGTTATTTAAAACAAAGCTCAAATACACCTTGTGGTAGATATGGAGCAGAAAGCACAGGCATTAGTCAAGCATGTTATAACTATATTTGGCAAAACGCAAATTGTACTACACAAACACCAAATGTTTCGGCAAATTCTACATTAGATAGTCTTATTGAAAATGCTTGGCAAACCGCCACTCAAACAGATTATAATTCGAGAGAAAAATGTTACGGCAATTCAGGACAGCCATATACTATTATAGGAGTTGGGGTTGATGGATTGCTGTATTCAAGACAAGGGTTAGATGGACCTTGGACGCTTATATCTGATAATACGAACGGGTGTATAGCAATATGTACAATAAATGATGGGCAAGGGTTATTAGGAGTTGGAGGTGATTATAATGTATATCAAAAAACTAACTATTTATCTAACTGGGCGTCTGCAGGGAATGGATCCTGTTGTGTAACTTCTGTGGCTATGGGTCAAGACGGCATGATTGTAGGTGTTGGATTGAACAATGTATTATGGTCTAAATTTGGGTTAGGCGGCGATTGGAATCAAACATCCAGTCCTGGAGAATGGGTATCCTCCGTTTGTATTGCTCCAGATGGGTCTATTTTTGTTGTTGGTGGAGGTGGCACTATATGGAAAAAAAATAGTTACCTAAATTTATCAAGTCAACAATGGCAATATGTAGCTGATGGCGTAATAGCAATGACTATTGCTCCAGACGGAACTTTTATTGGTATTGCGGAGAATCAATTATATACTAAAGCAAACTATCAAGATATGTCCAGCCCATGGCAAGGACCTTACAATAGCGAAAATAGCAGTTGTTGTGTTATTGGAATTGCAACCGTTGCAAATCCAAATTACAATGCGTCCGACTATAATACAACCTCACAAGCTAATTTTAATATTGATCAACCATTAACCGCAATCAAAGGCCAAGCTTTTTGGGGAAGTGAGCAAGCTGGAACTCAAAATGTGTATACAGATATAAAAACAGTCGGTGAATGCCAAGCTCTGTGCTCTAATACGGATAATTGTACAGGCGCTACGTTTAATCCTACTGCTCATGGGAAACCAATGTGTTGGTTAAGAAGTGGTGAAGGACAACCAATACCTGGTTTAGAAACAGACAATGCTATCATTCCTCAAGGAAAAAATTTGTTAAACATAATGGAAAATATAAACCAACAATTAATAGATATAAATGGTCAAATATTACACAATATTAACAACGGACAACCTGCGTATAATAATGAATCCGCTTCAAGAGAACAAAAGGCTCATGAACTTTTACAAAATTACAAAAGTCTTCAATCAGAAAGAGAGAAAATAGTAAAAATGGTAAATGATTATGAAAATGTAAATCAAGCAGATGTTGATGGAAATATAATGATAAATACAAATTATTATTCATTTGTATTACTTTTTGCTTTAGTAATAGCTTGTATTTTTATTTTGTATAAATTCTCAAGTAGTCCATCTTCATTATCTGGCGAAAACTTTCAAAAAGGCGGTGAATTAGGAGGAAATGTTTGGTATATTATATTTTTAATTATCATCTCCATTTTATTAGTTTATTATTATTCAAAAGTGTCAACCTTTATTTCTACTAGTATTTAGAGAGTATTTAGAGAGTATTAGAGAGTATTAGAGAGTATTAGAGAGTATTAGATTTTCTTAGATTTTCTTAGATTTTCTTAATTTTTCTTATTATATTTATATATAATGAGTAATCAAACACTTAGTGACCAATTTAATAGTATTTTAACGGAATATCAAAATACATATAAAGGGTTTATTAATAGTATTAATTCATCAAATGATAGTTTAGTTACAGTTCCAAATACTTTATTTTCATCTCAAACATCAATCAGTTTAACTCCTAATTCATCCACAAAACTATGTCAATCATCGTGTAGTTCTAATAATTCTTGTACTGGTGCTACAATTGACACAAATAAGAACTGTACTTTAAGCAGTGGAGATGGTACTCTTATTGCTTCTAACACGACTTCTATTGTGCCTCAAAGCATTTCATATGTTTATCAATTACAACAATTAAATAATCAATTGCTCTCAATTAATCAACAAATGATGAATACTTCTAATACTGATACTAACAAATATCAAGTAAACCAAACAAATATTAATCAAAAACAAAATTTGCTTCTAAAAAATTACAAAACTTTAACACAAGAAAGAAATAGTCTTGATAAAATGATAACTCAATTTGATTCTCTTGATTCCGCTTATGATAATGGGTCTATTAATCTAAACGCAAATTATTATAATTATATTGCTTTGTTATTCATATCCATATTATTAGCATTTTTGCTAATGAAATTTTCTGTGACAGGACAACAAACTGGCGGTGGTAACGGAAACAATTTTAAAAGAGAGGCCTTGTTTTTATTGGGCATCATGATTGTGTTTTTAGGGTTATCTAAACTATTTAAAAACCTAAATAGTTTTATTTTTACTGCTGTATTATTAATTGCTTATTTAGTTGCTAAAATTAAATTAAATCAATAAACCAATAATAAAATCAATATATTAAAATCAATATAATAAGTTTTTGTATCTCATTATATTATTATGACAACTATAACAAATCTGTTTTCTAATTTAAATGATTTAACAAAAAGTAAATCTGTAACAGATGGCGCTTCAGAATACAAAGATAAAGTGTTTGATTCCTCTTCTCTCACACCTGCTCTAAATCAAGGCGAAAAATTTAAAAATTACCAAAAAAAAATTAAAAAGAATTTAGAGAAAAACGCAAATAAGTTAAGTGGAAAAGAAGGATTTGATGGATTGAATTTAAATAACATGAATATAGGTGCTCATGGGTTAACTAGAGAATCAAATAATATTATCAAACAAAATAATTTTTCATCAGACAAACAAACATTGACAAATTTAAAAGATCAATATAAAAATACTTTAAATAAATTTGAAACGTTGATGTCTCAAATCAGTGGCTCATCAACCGCTTATATAAATAGAGTTAGTTCAAGCAATCCTTATTTAGGGAAAAATGTAAGATTCTCTGATGGAGCTATATGTTATGTAACTCAACAGGGAGTCGCCAAATGGTATGAAAATGAAACCATATTCCAAGCCACTGCTGGCCAAAATGGTTGCCCTAGTTCAGCTAATTTAGTTCAATTAGAAATTCCTTTTGCTCCCTACAAAGTTAAAGGCACCACTATACCAACAACTCCAAAATTAATAACCGGAACGCCTATGACACAGTCTCAAAGTTGCGGCAATGAAGGATCTAATATATATGTTAATTCGCTTACAAATAATACAGATGCCTCCTATACAGGATGTTATAATACTCCTAGTAGTATGACGACCACAGAAGAGTTGACATTTGCTCAATGCCAAACAATGGCTTTAAATACTGGAAACCAATATTTTGGATTGCAAGGCGTAAACAGTTCTGGGGTTGGAATGTGTGTAATTAGTAATAATTCAACTCAAGCAAAAGCAGACGGTGTTGGGTACAATTATTCATTGACTCCACTATGGGCTTCTAATACTGCTTCAAGTGAAACAAGCAATCCTGGTGCCACTGCTAGTGTATCTTTGAGCGGCTCATTAAGTGTTCTTAATTCTAATGGGTCAGCTGTTTATAATAGTCCATCTACAAATGCTACTCCTCCAAATTATTTAGGTTGCTATGGAGATGGTCCCAATAGAGCTATTCCTTTAATTAATACAGATGGCTCTCTTTCAACTGTTTGGGGAGGCGACGATTGGTCAATTAATTATGCAACCGCGTTTTCAATTGCCACCAATTATGGTCATCAATATTTTTCCATTCAATGTGCGAATGGTCAAGGATATGGTCAAGGCGGATTTACAAATGATTTAGCACAAGCTATGTCATATGGCGCTGCTGCTAATTGTCAAAATGTAGGAGGTTATATAGTTGGCGGTGGATGGTCTAATGCTATTTATTCAGCTAANGGAACAAGCCAGTATTATTTGGTTTGTCAAGATGACGGCAATTTGGTAATGTATAGAGGATCCGGNCCAGGAGATAATCAAGGTGTTATATGGGCAACAGGTACAAATGGGAAACAATTGTCGCCTAATCCAAATTATACCGCAGCTAAAGGCGCTGGAAATGTGTTGAATGTGAATGAAAATTTGCTCCCGGGCGGATTCATTGGAAATACGGATGGTAGTATTTTTTTACTTATGCAAAACGATGGAAATCTAGTTTTATATACAAGTACCCAAACTTCCGGTTGTTCGACATCATCCGCCGCTAATAATAATTATGTTGGTAGTGACAATATTAATTCACTTTATCAAATCAATCAAATGGGAAATATGGCTGATTATGGGCAAGTAGCTTATGTCGATCAAAATTCTACTTTACATCCTTACCCACAAAATAATATTGAATATGGTAATACATATACTTCAATTGAGGGCGTCGATAGTCCTGGTAATGATATTCCTGGTGCGGCATATAGTGGTACTACTTTAAGCAATTGTCAAGCCACTTGCGGCACAACTGCCGATTGCGCTGGATTGGTATTTGATGCTTCTAATAAATCGTGTTTTCCAAAAACATCGGGTATTTATCCCAATACTAATATGCCCTTTAATTCCAATCTTAACGTATATGTTAGAAATCAAGTACCCATTAAAACTCCTATTGGCGTTTCTAATAACATAAATAATATTGATAGTGTTTTATATACAAATTATCTTAATGGAGGAGCCCCTAAAAAAGAATATGGTTTAGCAAATGCTACAAGTGTTCAAAAACAACAACTTGAACAACTTCAAGACCAATTAAATATGTTATCTAGTCAAATAACAACTTATACTAATCAATTTGGCGAAGGGTCACAAGAAGCTGAGGTTCAGATGAATAAAAATGTAAAAGGAGTTGGTAATTATTTAAAAAATTTAAATAAAGCAAATAAACAAATAAATGGGTTTAATACACATATTGACCGTATTTTAGACGATAGTGATATTGTAGCATTACAAAAGAACTATGACTATTTATTTTGGTCTATTTTAGCCGCAGGAACTGTTTTAGTTACAATGAATATAGCAAAACAATAATTTTAATTAAGATTTATATTATATAATTATCTTCTTATATTTTATATAATATGTCTGGCTTACCTGATGTTCAACAAAATAATGAGCAAATTCTTAATGATATTCAATCTTTACAACAAATGGAACAGCAATTATTCTCTAGTTTAGAAACAAATCCTAATTTGACTACACAACAACAAGAACAAACTGTTTTAAAAATGAATCAACTGTCAAATATGCGTATTAATTTATACCAAACATTAAGCGGAGTTAACAATTTTTTTCAAAATGCTTTAAGTTCTTCTATTGGAACTTTACAAGAACAAACCGCTGCGATTGCTATTGTTGAAAGTGAGTTGAATAGAGCCAAAGAACGTTTAGAAATTTTAGAATCAGAGAAAAATAATAAAATTCGTCTTGTCGAAATTAATGACTATTATGGAGATAAATATGCGGAACATGCTACATTAATGAAGATTGTTATTTTCACATTAGTGCCAGTTATTATTCTTGCGCTTTTAAATAATAAAGGAATCTTACCCAATATGCCTTATTATATTTTAGTTTGTATTGTTGCTATTATAGGTTCTTTCTATTTCTGGCATCGTTTGGCGTCTGTTATTATGCGCGATAATATGAATTACCAAGAATATCAATGGCCTGTACCGCCTGAAAATACAGGAGGCTCCACAAATTCTTCGGATCCTTGGTTAGGCGTACCTCCCACGTCATGTGTCGGCAATGCTGCTTATTCTAAGCTTCAACAATATAATACTTCATTAGATAAATATGCAGGTAATGTTATTGCCGAATCTTTTGTTACGGGATCGGCTACAGAGTCGGCGGACACAGAATCAATGGTTACTGAATCAATGGTGAACCATGTTCTTACCAAGACATCTGGAAACCATAAACCTTCTTATACACTAAATGCTGAATCTAAAATTAGACCTAATAATACGGATAGTTTCATTAATTATCGTGCTCAAAAATAGTGAAAATATTATATATAAATTATTTTAGATATATAATATAACAATGTCAGATACATTTAATATAAATAATTTTAATTCTTTTATAGATCAAGCCTCACAGGTTATTAATTGTGGAACAGAATGTCAAAAGAAAAAAAAAACGGAAGAACTTAAGCAAAATTATTTAAAATCGCAAACTAATTTAGCTACTGCGTCTAATCAATTACAAGTATCTGAAAAAGAATATGTTACTTTTGCTAAGGGTGAACTAGCATATAATGAATTAGAGCAGGATCAAATAAATAGTAACTCTGGACAAATGGCTACTATGTTTCAACAAAAATTTAATGAAGAGGCTGTAAAGGTAGATTCACAAATTGATACTTATAACGGACTTTTATTAAATTTTAAGAATATTGTTGAACTATATTTAAAATATAAGAAAGAAAATGTTGAATTATACAAAGAATTAAAAGACGATACATCTGATATTTTGACTAATGAGAGAAAAACATATTATGAAGACCAAGGCATTGATAATTTAAAATTTATTTACCATTACATTTTACTTACGGTTTATATAATAGTCGTGGTTTGTTTTGGAGTGTTATCCTTTGTTTATCCATCCACCATTAATTGGAAGTATAGATTAAGTATTCTTGTATTTTTAATTGGGCTTCCTTTTATTTCTAGCTGGTTATTAGGTTATATAATTAATTTTTCATATTATCTTTACAGTTTATTACCAAAAAATGTGCGTTTATCTAATTGAGGGTTTGATTTGGTTTGTTTTAATTTGTTTTGATAAAAAAAAATCATCGTTTTACACCTTTTTACATTAACTCTTGATTATTTTATAAATTTTCTATGTCCTCTTCTTCCTCAGGATAAATAACTTTTACACCAATCCATCCTTTTTTACTACATGCGCCAAACTTTTTATCCATATAATTTGTCAACTCTTCACCCTTTGGTTTTTTTCTACCTCCTTGATTTTCTTCAAACCATTGTGTGAACTGTTTAGATATTTCAAGCTTTTTAATAATATTCTTAGGATCATTTGTTTTAATAATATTTTGACTAATAAAAGCGGCAATATGATCTTGTCCATTTCTGTATTTCATGGACGCCTTCATCACCGTCTCACAGTTTTCAACAATTCCATCAGTAACGAAAACACGTTTTACAAGCATACTTGCAAATACAGGAGCCAATAATGGCAATTTATCTTTTAAGTCCTTGTCTTTCACAAATAAATAGGGCGTATCATCTGTATGCTCTTCACCTGCGTCCATAAATTTAGATACAAAATCTACTTTTCTAATACGTCTCCAAGTGCCGTCATCTTGACTTTCTATATCAAACAAATTATTTGTACAGACTACTAAGTTGAATTGAGGTTCGAATATTTCTGATTCGGAATATAACCCTCTTGCTTGAATTGGATCACCACCAGTAAGCTCTTTCATAATACCCTCATTCAATTTAACACCTTTTGTCGGTTCCTGCATAACAGCATATCTTTTACCTTTTAGCTTAAGAACTTCGTCTGAAGTTCCGCCAATTAAACCTCTCTTTTCCGTAACAAGAGTGATCGGAACGGTACCTTTATATTCGCCCAATGTAACTGACATTAAATCAGCCACTATTGATTTACCATTGCTTCCACTACCATGATAAACATTGAATGTTTGGTTTTTATTAGCACCAATTAAACATGAAGCTAAATGATCCCACATATATTTATTTAGATCAGGAATAGGAAACAATTTTTCCATAAAATCAATTATTTGGTTGGCAGTTTCTGTCATTTCTGTATTTTTCTCATCATATGGCGTATAATTTATTCTGGTAGTCATTGTAATGTAATCCTCTGGATACCCTTCTCTAAAAGTTTTATGCTTAAAATCAACTACTCCATTATTAAAACATAATAGATGTTTATTTGTATCCATACTTTTAATAAATTCGCCGTCATAAAAGATCTCCGCTGCCTCACGCATAATATGATCTTTATCGGTTGTTCTTTTTAGTTTAATTCTTATTTCACCAATAATCTTTATTTTCTTTTGTAAATACGATTTCCTGTCATCATCATCTTGATATTCAAATAATTCACATTGATACTGATCTATTTTACCTAAAAATAAATCATAAATCTCTTTTGATATTTTTCTTCTCAATGTGAGACCTTTATCTATATTCCATCTATGATTATCAAATACATACCATATACCTTTTTTGTCATAACTAACACATACATATTTATCTTTAAACATTTGCTTCAGAACAACAGCTAAATCATATTCAGTTGCTGTTTCAATAGCCGCTTCAATATAATGATCAATAGATTCTTTCTTGATTTTTTCATATTCTTCGAAATTTTCTTTTCGCGACCAATACATAATTGAACGCTTTGTAACCCCTTCTTTTGAGGTATTGAAATATTTCTTCCACTGGTTTAATAAATCTGGAATGGATCTGTAATCAAAATCAGACGCTTTACTTCTCAATGAAACCCACGATAAGAATAGATTATCATCCGTATGTTTTAAAGCAAAAGCTACTTGTCTATTTAATAAATGAGAACCTGGCTCATAATATTTTTCTGTCAAGAGTTGACTAAATAAATGCGCCTCTTTTGCGTCAAAATTGCTCGCTTTTTCAAACGATTTTAACATTATACCAACAGCTCTTTCTAAAGTTTCTTTATCTTTTATTTCATTTACCGCAATATGATTCTCATCTTCATTTTCATCCTCAACTAATAGATTCATTTTAGTTTTTGATGCGGGCTTTTTTAATTTAGTCCCATTTTCTAACCTCTTGTTATAAGCATCTATAATTTTTGGGTTTATTTCAAACTTAGGATTAGAATTACATTGAACAGATAATTTTGCAAAATTATTTTTAAGATCAAACTCAGTTACTTTCATTTCATCCATCATAAATTCGCCGTCTGCTGCGTCATAAGTAATTACAAAATGTTGCGTTAATTCATANGCTTCATTNCCTGGTTTTCTTGAACCAAATAATTGCCAATTTGTTTTTCCTTTACTAATCCCTTCATCTAAAACAGAATCCCAGGTATTTACTAAGGGCAACTCCCAAATCTCCGGCAATTTCGTAAGCATTTTATCACGAATCATCATCTGTATGGTATTATCTATTTGACAACCAATCATCATATGTATTCCGTCTTTTGTTACAGATTTATCAGCTAACCTATTTACGTTTGGCTTTTCAAAAATAAAGATATTAAATGGCTTGTTTTCTTCAAAGATGAAATATTCCTTAAGTTCCTCTAAATATAAAAGTATCATATCTTGGATATGTTCTTCAGTGTGCTGCCTTTTTTCTACATCATAATTGTACCTAAAATCAAAATCAATTGCCATTGGACCACCTGTTTCTAATTGTTTCTCCGTTAAATATTCTCTTCTTTTTTTAACAAAAATGCTATCATGATATAGCTCGTAAAATACAGGTAATTCTTCCCTTGGAATTATATAAGCGCCAGCATAAATATTCAATTCCTTGTCAGGAATCCTTGTGTGTGTTGCTGGTGACGATTGACCTTTTTCATTCTTAGCACTATGCTTTGCTAAAAACTCATTTAGGTCTTTAAATTGAGATGATGTCATATTTTTATTCATTATTGTTATAATATGTTAATATTTTTCTATTTCATTTTTTTAAAAAATTAAAATTTAAATATAAGGTTATATTATTTCAAATATAGCTTAAACAGATTTACCTCATATTATATTTAAAAACTGGTTTAAAAACTAAAACAATTAACAATATAAAGAATGACTACATTTATATCAAAAGAAACTATTTCCAGATTATTGAAGGATGTTAAAGATATTTTGAAACATCCGTTAACTGATAATGGTATATATTATATACACAATGATACAGATATGTTAAAAGGGTATGCTTTAATTATAGGCCCTTCAGATACACCTTATTTCGGTGGGAACTATTTTTTTGAATTTACTTATCCGTCTGATTATCCTCACAGTCCTCCAAAAGTGAATTATTGGACAAACGGGAACAAAATACGGTTTAATCCGAATTTATATATTTGTGGTAAAGTTTGTATTTCAATATTGAATACATGGCGTGGAGATCAATGGACTTCTTGTCAAAATATATCAACGATTCTTTTAACGCTTTGTACATTGCTTTGTAATGAGCCTTTATTGAATGAGCCCGGAGTTAGTAAAAATAATAATGATATGAAACCATATGATGAAATTATTCAATTCGCCAATTTAGATATCGCTGTTTGCGATATTGTTTGTAAAAAGCCTGGCGTTTTTATGCCTTTTTTTGACAATTTTTATCCATTTATTAAAGAAAATTTTAAAAAGAATGTGGCTCAATTGATTGAATTAGCTGAAAAAAAAAATGCGGAATTTGATAATGAAATTGTAAATTTTAAAACGGGGTTTTATAGCATGAATATATTAGTTGATTATCAAAAAGTAATATTCAAACTAAATGAATCTAAGATTATTTGTGAAATTATGTAGTTTTTTTTGGTTTACATATCAATATATATTTTAAAACAAAATTGAAATAAATAAATAATGTGAAAGTATATTATATACTAATCATGCATTTCTGTACTAACTGTTCTAATATGTATTATATCCGTATCAATAGTGACGACCCAAACAAGCTCGTATATTATTGCCGAAATTGCGGAAATGAAGATAAATTGTTAGCCATCGAAAATGTGTGTGTATCTAAAACACAAATTAAGAAAGGTGAAAAAACATTTAATCATATAGTTAATAAATATACAAAGTTTGACCCTACACTACCACGAATCAATACTATTTTATGTCCTAATCCTGATTGCGCAACTAATACAAAAGATAAAGCTAGAGAAATTATTTATATTCGTTATGATGACACTAATATGAAATATATATACATGTGTTCAGAGTGTGATGAAGTGTGGCATACTACTGACCAATCTTAATTATTTATTTGTTTTATTTGTTTTATTAGTTATAAGTTTAATTAGTTATAAGTTTATTAGTTTTATTATTTTATAAAAATTCTTTTTATTTATTTTTTAAATAAAAAGAAAATTGAATTTTATTATATTAAAAGTATCTTTAGTAAATATATTAACAATGAGCGATAACGAAAGCGATTATTATTCTGGAACTAATTCTGAAAGTGATGATTCAGATAATGAAATAGAAATAAAACCAAAACCTTTAATATTCAATCCTAATACTATTGAAGCGTATGATTCTGATGAAGAAGAAGACGCTGATATCGAAGATGTTGACGCTGAAGACGTTGACGTTGAAGATGATGAGCAAAAAGGTGGCGCAGATGATCTAGCTTATGTTTCTGAAGAGGAGGAGGATGAGGATGAGGACGATGATGATGAGGATATTGAACTTGATGAGGATGGCGAACCAATTCAAAAGGGTGGGCAAAAGAGTGTAAAACCTAAAAAAATAACCCCTGCAATTATTGACGATAATGATGAGGATGAAGACGATGAATATGATGAAAATTATTTACAAAAATTTGATAGTGAAATTACTAAAAGTTATATTAATGATTTCCACCCGGAATGTTTGCTCAATAATTATGACGAAATATCTAAATTAACTGTTGTTGTTAGAAATAGTGACAATATTATCGTAGATCCTTTACATAGAACTATTCCATATTTAACTAAATATGAAAAAGCTAGAGTTCTTGGCCAAAGAGCTAAACAAATTGAAACAGGCGCAAAACCACTCGTTAGAGTTCCTGAAAATATTGTAGATGGGTACATTATTGCAGAACTTGAATTAAGAGAAAAAAAAATCCCCTTTATTATTAGACGTCCTATCCCTAGCGGAGCATTCGAATATTGGAAACTTGCCGATCTAGAAAACATCGATTTTTAAAA
>JGI25920J50251_10000323_pt1 | contig 15909 bp, 17 predicted proteins | sample LauGreBMM110DCMD_2_FD_50251 | JGI IMG/M metagenome (IMG submission 50251) | reverse complement strand
CCCGGGCGGTCTGGCGGTGGCGATCTGGACCACCACCCCCTGGACCCTGCCGGCCAACCTGGCGGTGTCGGTGAACGGCAGCCTCGACTACGCCATCTGCCGCGTCAGCGTTCCACCCGCAGCCCTAGCCCCGGCCCCAGCCGGCGAAGGGCCCGAGGCGGCCCCGAGCGCCCGCCCCAGCCACCTGCTGGTGGCCAAAGACTTGATCGCCAGCCTGGAAACCAGCCTGGGCCTGGGCCTGGAGCCCCTGCTGACGCTCAAGGGCAGCGAGCTGGAAGGCATCGTCTACCAACACCCGCTGTTCGAGCGCAGCAGCCCAGTGGTGCTGGGCGGTGACTACATCACCACCGAAACGGGCACAGGGCTAGTCCACACCGCCCCAGGCCACGGCGTCGATGACTTCAACACCGGCAAGACATACGGCCTGCCGGTGCTCTGTCCTGTGGATGAGGCCGGCAACCTCACCGCCGAAGCGGGCCCGTTTGCTGGCACCAACGTGCTGAAGGACGCCAACGGGGCGATCATCGCCGCCCTCCAAGAGGCAGGCGCCCTGCTAGCTGAACAGCGCTACGCCCACCGCTATCCCTACGACTGGCGCACCAAAAAACCGACGATTTTCCGGGCCACTGAGCAGTGGTTTGCCTCCGTGGAGGGCTTCCGCTCCCAGGCCCTGGCCGCGATTGATGCCGTCACCTGGACCCCGGAAAGCGGCCAGAACCGGATCGAGGCGATGGTGCGCGATCGCGGCGACTGGTGCATCTCGCGCCAGCGCACCTGGGGGGTGCCGATCCCGGTCTTTTATCACCGCGAAACCAGCGAGGTGCTCGTTAACGCCGACACCCTCGCCCATATCCAGGCCCTGATTGCTGAACAGGGCTCCGATGTGTGGTGGCAACGGGAGGAGGCCGGCCTGCTGCCGCCCGCCTACGCCGACCAGGCCCACCTGTGGCGCAAGGGCACCGACACCATGGATGTGTGGTTCGACTCCGGCTCCTCCTGGGCGGGGGTGCTGGGGGGCTTGGCCGCTGCCAACGTGGGCACCAGCGCCAGCAACATCGCCCGGGCTGCCTATCCGGCCGATCTCTACCTGGAAGGCTCCGACCAACACCGGGGCTGGTTCCAGAGCAGCCTGCTCACCTCGGTGGCGGTCCATGGCCAGGCCCCCTACAAGCGGGTGCTCACCCACGGCTTCGTGCTCGATGAAAAGGGCCGCAAGATGAGTAAGTCCCTGGGCAATGTGGTGGATCCGGCGATCCTGGTGGAGGGCGGCAACAATGAAAAACAGGAGCCGGCCTACGGCGCCGATGTGTTGCGTCTGTGGGTGAGCTCGGTGGACTATTCCGCCGATGTGCCCCTGGGCCCCGGGATCGTCAAACAGCTGGCCGATGTGTACCGCAAGGTGCGCAACACGGCCCGCTACCTGCTCGGCAACCTGCACGATTTCGATCCCCGGCCCCAGGCGGAGGGGGGCCATGCCATTGCGATCGAGGAGCTGCCCCTGCTCGATCGCTGGATGCTGCAGCGCACCGCCGCCCTGATCGATGGGGTGCAGGCCGATTTCGAGAGTTATGAGTTCTATCGCTTCTTCCAGGCCCTGCAGAACTTCTGCGTGGTGGATCTCTCGAATGTGTATCTCGATATCGCCAAGGATCGCCTCTATGTGAGCGCCGCCGGCTCCTTGCGGCGCCGCAGCTGCCAAACCGTGCTGGCCCTGGTGGTGGAGCGGCTGGCGGGGCTGATTGCGCCGGTGTTGTGTCACATGGCGGAAGACATCTGGCAGAACCTGCCCTATCCGGTGGCCGAAGCCTCGGTATTTGAGCGGGGCTGGCCCACCGTGCCAAGCAGCTGGCGCGACACCAGCCTGGAGGCTCCCCTGGGCGAAATCCTCGCCCTGCGGGCCCAGGTGAATCGCCAGCTGGAGGCCTGCCGCAAGCAGGGCGGCAAGGCGGCCGGCATCGGTGCCTCCCTGGAAGCCCAGGTGCAGCTGGAGCTCGCCCCGGGCGAAGGCACGGCCGCCCTGCGGCAGGCCCTGGCCCTGCTGGAGGCCAGCCGCCACCAGCGTCGACAACCTGGCCGACTGGCTGCTGGTCTCAGCGGTGCAGTTCGGCGGCCAGGCTCCAGAAGCCCTGCTGGCCGAGGCCAGCGACAACGGCGTGACCGTGCGCATTGCCCGGGCCGAAGGCAGCAAATGTGAGCGCTGCTGGCACTACGAAAGCGATGTGGCCGAGCACCAGCTCAGCGCCACGGCGGCCGGCCAGATCTGCGGCCGTTGCCGCAGCACCCTGGAGGGCTGAAGCCAAGGGATGGCATCGGAGGGGTGCTGTCCCCCTGCTGCCCAACCCGACCTCACAGCCAGGCGACGGGATCGAGGAAGTGCTCCACCGCCACCGGGCCAGCCAGCCGATGCTCCTGGCTGGGTTTGAGGGGGCCGAGCAGCAATTCGGCGGCCCCAATCTTTGCCGTGGCCGGCAGGGCCGGCTGGTCGGGATCAAAGCCGGTGGGGTGGCTGAGGCTGCTGGAGAAACCCCGGAAGATCAGCAGTTCAAAGGGCTCGACTGGCCGCTCGGGCCCTAGGCCAGACCCCTCAGGGCTGGGCAGCTCGCCCGTGAGACGCAGCACCCGATCGGGCCGGTCGCGGCTGATCGCTTCAAGGGCCGCAAGCAGGGCGGCCACAGCAATAGCAGCCATGGGGTTCAGAAGCCGCCCGCCACCCGACCCTGCTTGGGCAGGCGCACCAGTAGCCACTGCAGGAAGCCCACCACAAAGCCCACCAGGGCTAGATAGCCCACAAAGGCCGCGATGGCATTGGTCCAGGCGCCGCCAAACAGGAACGAGAAGAGCCGGTCGACATGCAGGTTGAGGCCCCGGGGCGCCTCCAGCCAGACAGCACAAAAGGGCCGGGTGACGGACCCCGAAAAGCAGCCGAAGGCCGTGGCACTGAGGCCGGCCCCCAGCAGACCCAAGGCGGTGGTTCCCCATCGCCAGGCCCTCAGGGTGAAGGCCAGGGGCCGCCAGGGGGGCTGGTCGGCCAGCTCCTCATTGAGATCAACCCAGAACCACAACGACGCCACCACCAGCAGCTGGGCCGCTCCCGCCAGCAGATAGCCCAGGGGGCGCCCATCGGTGAACAGCAGGGCTGTGATCACCAGCAGGCTCGCCACCTTCCAGTAAATGGTGAGCAACCGCACCATCGCGCCATCGCGCCGGAGCGCGGCCCAGATCAACAACACCAGGGGCAAGCCAAAGCTGAACATCGCCGCCAGGCGATAGTCCAGCCACACCAGGCTGCGATAGAGCAAATCCTGCACGGACGGGGGTCGGGGTTCCGCCATTATCCGTGGCCCTGAGCATCCCTTGGCAGCAGTAGGGTCCGGCCATGGCTGGCCCCTCCCCCTTCCCCTGGCTGCCCGGAAGACTCCTCCTTGGCAAGGTCCTGCCGGGCGGGCGACCGCCGGGTGAAATGTTGTCTGACGGTTCTGGGCCTGGCGGGCTCCCAGTGGGCCAGCCCGAAGCCTCCCGATCCAAACCAAGCTTNTCCCTGGCTGGTGGCNCCTGGCGGCCNGACCANTGGCTGCGGCGGGCAGCCCCGACGGCCAGTTGCCGCACGGCCCTTTCCCACAATGTGTCCCTCGAGGGGGCAGCCGCCGAGGTGAGTCGCGAGCTCCGCTCCGGCGCCGGAGCGGGCGGCTGGGCTGGCGGTGGCGGCGGCAGCGAGGCGGATCTGGCCCTGGTCTTCTGCTCCACCGCCTACGCCAGTGACCTGCCCCGGTTGCTGCCGCTGCTGCGCCAGAGCCTGAAGGCGCGCCACTGGATCGGCTGCGTCGGCGGTGGCGTGGTGGGCACCGGCGCCGATGGCAGCCCCCACGAAATCGAACAGCAGGCGGCCCTGGCCGTGACCCTGCTGCGAATCCCCGGCGCCGAGCTGCAGCCCTTCCTGCTCGATGCCAAGCAACTGCCCGATCTTGATGGCTCGGCCCAGCCCTGGCTGGACTGGGTCGGGGCCGACCCGGCCCTGGCCGCATCGATGCTGCTGTTCATCGACCCGGGCTGCCCCAACATCAATGACCTGATCAGCGGCCTGGACTACGCCTATCCCCAGGTGGACAAGCTGGGCGGCATTGCCAGCCCCCATAGCGCCAGCGGCGGCTCCCTACTCTTCGATGACCAGGTGGTGGAGGGGGCCGTGGGCTGCCTGATCGGCGGCAGCTGGCGGCTCGATCCGGTGGTCGCCCAGGGCTGCCGGCCGATTGGCCCGGTGTTTGCGGTCGAGCGCTCCGAGCGCAACGTGATTCTGGAATTGACGGACGGCAGTAAAAAAGCCACGCCCGTGGCCTGCCTCCAGACCATCCTCGAAACCCTCAGCCCGGCCGAGCGGGAGCTGGTGCGCCATTCCCTCTTCCTTGGGGTGGGCCGCAGCAATGTCCAGCTCAGCGGCTCCGAACCTTCGGCCTTCCTAGTGCGCAACCTGCTGGGGGTGGATCCCCGCAACGGCGCCATCGCCGTAGCCGAGCGGCTGCGACTGGGCCAGCAGGTGCAATTCCAGTTGCGCGATGCCGCCACCTCCCGCCAGGAGCTGCGCCAATTGCTGGAGCGCCAAAGTCTGGCCGGGCCCGAGCCCCTGGCGGCCCTGCTGTTCGCCTGCCTCGGCCGAGGCAAGGGCCTCTACGGAGTCCCGGATGGCGATGTGGGCATCTGCCAGGGGCTGTTTCCAGCCGTGCCCATCAGCGGCGCCTTCTGCAACGGCGAGATCGGCCCGGTGGCCGGCACCACCCATCTCCATGGCTACACGGCCAGCTGGGGCTTCCTGGTGCCCAGCCCGGCTCCAGGGGCAAGCGATGCTGGGACCTCCTCCGATCCGCCTGCCTGAGCCGGCATGGTTCGTCAGCACGTCAATCCGCTCAGCCGCTTTTTCCAGCTGGAGCGGTCCCTGCCCCCCCCCGGCGAACTGTTCGCCAACCCAGCTCAGCCCATCCAGCTCGACATCGGCTGCGCCCGCGGCCGCTTCCTGCTGGCCCTAGCCCAGCAGCAAGCAGGCAGCAACCATCTGGGCGTGGAGATCCGCCGGCCGCTGGTGGATGCCGCCGAAGCCGATCGCCAGCGGCTGGCGTTGACCAACCTCCACTACCTTTTTTGCAACGCCAACATCAGCCTGGAAACCTGGTTGGCCGCCCTACCGGCAGGACTGCTCGAGCGGGTGACCATCCAGTTCCCCGACCCCTGGTTCAAGCTCAAACACCACAAACGGCGGGTGCTGCAACCGGCTGCTCTGCAGCCTGGCCGGCGCCCTGGCCCCCGGGCGCGAGCTGTTTCTGCAAAGCGACGTGCTGGCCGTGATTGAGCCGATGGTGGCCGTGGTGGAAGCCAGCGGTTGCTTTGCCAGGCCCGAGGCGGACGCCCGGCCCTGGCGGCAGGCCAACCCCCTACCGGTGGCCACCGAACGGGAACGCCTGGTATGGGCCAGGGGCTGCCGGTCTACCGGGTCCTTTACCTGCGCAACGAAGCGCCCGTGCCCAGCCCCCAGAGCCTGGAAGACGGGGCCGAGGGCGTCGATAATCCGGCCACGACCCCGGCGCCCGAGCCGGCCGCAACGCCCGGCAGCCCATGACCCCCGCTCCCGCCCCTACCCCCTGGCTGCTGCGCTGGCAGGGCCTGCTGACGCGCGGCAGCGATGGACCCCTGGCAAGTCGGCTGACCAGCCTGGCGGGCCTGGTGCTCTGCGCCCTGATGGCTGGCCTGCCCCTGGTCACCCGAGGCGGCCTCAGCCTTTTGATCCTCTCGTGTGGCCTGCTCTGGCTCGTGATCGCCCTAACGCGCCCCAGCAGCGGCCGGCTGAGCCCGATCAGCGTCTGGATCCTGGTGGCCCTGGCCGTGGCCTTGGTCGCCACCGGCTTTTCCCCCGTGCCTAAGGCGGCCCTCCATGGCCTGTTCAAATTGCTCAGCTATCTCGGGGTCTACGCCCTGATGCGCGAGCTGCTGGCCGAGGCACCCCGCTGGTGGGATCGCATCGTGGCGGCCCTGCTGGCCGGGGAACTGGCCAGCGCCGTGATCGCCATCCGCCAGCTCTATGGCGACACCAGCGAACTGGCCCGCTGGGCCGACCCCAACTCCGTGGCCGACGGCACGATCCGGGTCTACGGCCCCCTGGACAACCCCAACCTGCTAGCTGGCTACCTGCTGCCGATCCTGCCCCTGGCGGTGGTGGCCTTTCTGCGCTGGCGCGGCTGGGCCGAGCGGCTCTACGCCCTCAGCGCCCTCGTTCTGGGCAGCGCTGCCCTGGTCCTCAGCTACAGCCGCGGCGGCTGGCTGGGCCTGGTGGCGGGCCTGGGCTCAATCGGTCTGCTGCTGGTGCTGCGCCAGACCCGCCATTGGCCCGTGCTCTGGCGCCGCCTCTTCCCCTTGCTCCTGGTGGCCGGGNCCGCTGCGGTGCTGGTNGTGGCCGTGACCCAGATCGAACCCCTACGCATCCGGGNCATGAGCCTGGTGGCCGGCCGGGAGGACAGCTCCAACAACTTCCGGATCAATGTTTGGATGGCGGCGCTCTCGATGATCCAGGACCGGCCCTGGCTGGGGATCGGCCCGGGCAACACCGCCTTCAACCTGATCTATCCGCTCTATCAGCAGCCCCGTTTCAATGCCCTGAGCGCCTATTCGGTGCCCTTGGAATTGCTGGTGGAGGGCGGGGTGCCAGGGCTCTTGGCGGGCCTGGGGCTGCTTTTGGCCAGCCTGCGCAGCGGCTGGAGCCAGCTCAAGGGCGAAAGCCCCTTCGCCCTGCCGGCCCTGGCGGCCGTGGCCGCGATCGTGGGCCTGGGCGTGCAGGGTGCCACCGACACGATTTTCTTCCGCCCGGAGGTGCAACTTACCGGCTGGTTTTGCCTGGCCACCCTGGCGGTGAGCGGCAACGGCGTCCCCAGCGCCGCCGACCCCCAGGTCGACCCAGCCAGCGAGGCCCCCTAGCCCCATGCCAAGCCCAGCCGAGGCCCCGGCAGGGGAACGACGTCTGCTGGCGGGCTTTGATGCCGGCCAGACCCATACCCGTTGCCTGCTGGCCTGGGCCCAGGCGCCTGGTGCCCCTCGCCTGCATGAGCCTGCTTCGGCCGGGGCTTTCCAAGTGCTCGCCGAGGGGGAGGGACCCGGTGTCAGTCACCTGGCGGCAGCCGGCGGCCCGGAGCGTTTCCAATCGGCATTGGCCACCAGCCTGGCGGCGGCCCGCCAGCAGCTGCCCCCCGCCTGGTGGCACCTGCCCCTGGCAGCCGCCGCCATCGGCGCCAGTGGCATCGAGACCGGCAGCCCCGTGCAACACCAGGGCCAAGCCCTGGCCGCCGCGGCGCTGGCCCTGCCGCCCGGGCGCCTGCTCGTGACCGGCGATGAACGCACGGCCCTGCGGGGCGCCTGCGGCCCTGCTGCCGGCATCCTGGTGATCAGCGGCACCGGCTGCATTGCCCTGGGCCAGGACGGCAGCGGCCGCGAGCACCGCTGCGGCGGCTGGGGCTGGCTGCTCGATGGGGCGGGCTCGGCCATGGATGTGGGCCGCGATGGCCTGGCCTTGGCCGTGCAGATGGCCGATGGCCGCTTAGCCGAAACCGAGCTGCGCTCCCAGCTCTGGCAAGCCCTCAGCGCCAAAACCGCCCAGGAAGTGAAAGCCCTGGTGGTGGCGCCGGAGTTCGGGCCCGCCGGCTTTGCCCGCCTGGCGCCGCTGGTGAATCAGCTAGCGGCGGCTGGCGACCCCCACGCCAAGGCCGTGATCAAGACTTCAGCCGCAGCCCTCGCTGGCCTGGTGATAGGGGTGGCCCGGGCCCTGGAGCTGGCCGCGCCGCAGGTGTGTGGCGTGGGCGGCGCCCTGACGCACCTCGATCAACTGCAGCTGGGCTTTGGCGCTTGCCTGGCCCGGGCGCTGCCCACTGCAACGTTGGTGGAACCCCGGGGGGACGCCTGCTGGGGGGCCCTAGAGCTGGCCGATCAACTGGCGCAGGAGCCCCTTGACCAGGAGCCAGCCGGCTTCTGATCCCCGGTCAACTCCCTCTCCGCCAAGCCGGCCAGATGGCCCGCCCAATGGTCCACGTCCGCCTGGGAGGCCGCTTCCACCATCACCCTCAATAGGGGCTCGGTGCCGCTGGCGCGNACCAGCACCCGGCCATGGCCAGCCATCGCTGCCTCGGCCTCGGCTACGGCATGGCGCAGGGCATCGCATTGCTGCCATTCGGTGCGGCGCTGGCGATCGGGCACGGTCACATTCACCAGTTTCTGGGGATAGGGCTGGAAGCTGCTATCGAGCCACTGGGCCAGGGAGCCCCCCTGGGCCTGGATCAGCACGGCCACCTGCAGGGCCGTGAGTAGGCCATCGCCACTCATGCCGTGGCGGGCCGACAAGATATGGCCCGATTGTTCGCCACCCAGGCCGGCGCCTAGCTCCTCCATGGCCTGGTGCACGTATTGGTCGCCCACGGCCGTGCGCTCGAACAGGCCGCCCCTGGCCTGCCAGGCCTTCTCAAAGCCCAGGTTGGACATCACCGTGGCGACGATGCGGTGGTCGGGTAGTTGGTTCTGGGCCATCAGGGCCTGGCCCCAGAGGTAGAGGATCTGGTCGCCATCCACCACCCGGCCGCGGCCATCCACGGCGAGCATGCGGTCGGCATCGCCATCGAAGGCAAAACCCATGCTGGCCCCCTCGGCCAGCACGGCCTGGCGCAGGGCCTCCAGGTGGGTACTGCCGCAGCCCAGGTTGATCCGCTCCCCATCCGGCTCGCCATGGAGCACGGTGAGATCGGCGCCGAGGGCCCGAAACACGCTCTCGCCGCAGGCCGTGGCCGAGCCCCAGCAGAGATCGAGCACCAGCTTGCAGCCATCGAGCCGGGCACCAGCCACGCTGGCGATCAGGCTGTCCCGATAGGCGGCCAAGAGATCGGGGCGATGGCGCACCAGGCCCACGCCACTAAAAGGGCTGCGCTCGCGGCCTGCGCCATGGAGGCCCGCCTCAATCGCCTGCTGCTGCGGCTCCTTGAGCTTGGCGCCGCTGGCGCCGAACACCTTGATGCCGTTGTCGTGGGGCGGGTTGTGGCTGGCCGACACCATCAGCCCACCGGCGCAGCCCTGGGCGCGGATCGTGCCTGGCACCGCCGGGGTGGGGCATAGGCCCAGGTCCCACACCTCGCGACCGGCGGCGGTGAGGCCGGCGCTGAGGGCCGCCACCAGCATCGGCCCGCTGCTGCGCGAATCGGCCCCGATCACGATCGGCCCCTCGTCCGGCAACACCTGGCCGCACCAATAGCCCAGCTGCATGGCCAGGGACGGGGTGATCACGGAGCCAACCCGGCCGCGGATGCCATCGGTGCCGAAGCGGGCCTGACCGGCCGCAAGGGGCTCACCCAAGGGGAAGCGGGCCAGCTCCGCCATGGGGAGGTCTCCAGAAACCATTGGAGCCCAGGCTAAGGGGTGGCATCGGGCGCCCCTGGCAGGGGGCCTCCATGTAGCAGCCTAATTAAGGCGCCAGCCGGGCTTTGTGCAGCCGGGTTTTCTCATACCAAGCCGCAATCTCAGGCGCCCAGGTTTGAAAATGGGGCCACATCAAATCACAGAGTTCGCGGATCTCCTGCTGGGCATCGAGCTTGGCGCGCAGGTCCATGAAATGCAGGAAGGCCCGCAGGCTGAAGCTCACCACAAAGTGCTGGCGGTAGTCAAAGGGCAGGATGCCTCGGGCGTGCTCCTCGGCAAAACCGGCCGCCAACATCTCGCGATAGCGCTCCGCCGCCATGCGGCAAAGGGCCAGATCCTTGGCCCGCTCCTCGGGCGTGTAATCGTATTTTTTGCCCTGGCGATCGCTATAGCTACCCACCGGCCGCAGGTAGAACACCTCTTCGAGCTCCAGTTCACCACTGGCGGCCCGGGAGATGCGTTCGCCCGTATAACGCATCGACTGCACATCGAAACTGACACCGACCCGGTGGGTGCGGGCCTGCTGCATCACCGAGTGGGGAAACCAGCCCACATTCAGGGTGATCTGGGGGTGTTCCAGGGGGCCGTAGTGGCCCCGCTCCCCGGCCAGCAGGCGTTTAACGCAAATCTCACCGGCCTTGGCCTCCTCGGGCCACTGCTCTCGCTCCGAGGCCACAAAGCCTTCGAAGTAGTCCTGGTGCATCGCCGCAAAGATGCACTGCTGGGGGTTGGGGGTAGCGGCGATCAGCTCAACCCGGAAGCGCTTCATGGCACAAGGAACAAGGGACACATCGGGGCGAACCAGGCTCAGCCGTGGCTGCGGGGACCGGCTAAGGCTGCAGGGGGCCCGGAGCCGCCAGCAGCCCCACCCGCCAGGCTGCTGACGCTACCGACCCCCGCCAGGTCGGGCAGGGGCGTTTCGGCCAGCAGGGCGGTGGTGAGGGCCTCCAATTCCGGCCGGCTGCGGGCCCCCAGGGAGCGGCCCACGGCATCGCCCGCAGCATTGAACAGTTCCAGCTGGGGGATGCCGTTCACGTCATAGCGGTCGATCTCCGGCTGCCAGCGGGGGTTATCGACGTTGAGCAGCACCACATCGAGGGCGCCGTGGTGCTGCTGTTCCAGCGAGGCCATCGCTGGGGCCATGGCCCGGCAGGCCTCACACCAGTCGGCATAGAACTCCACCAGGGTGGGGCGGCCGTCAGCTAGCGCCACGGGCAGGTCGAGGGACTGGCGGGCCAGTTGCTCCAGAGGGGCCGCCGGATGGAGCCCACCCCGCACCAAAAAGAGCATCAGGGCCAGGGCCGCGGCCACGGCCGCCAGCAGCATCCGTTCGCGCCGCCCAGCCAGGGGACCACCGGTCCCCGCCAGGGGCAGGGGAGCCCCTGGACCCGCGGGGGCCGGAGCTGGGGCTGGCGAAGGCTCGGACACGGACAGTGGCATGGGCTTCGCCTTCACTTTGCCAGCGTCCTCCAGAAACCGCTGGGGATTGGACTGGCGCGTCCTCCAGAAACCGCTGGGGATTGGACTGGCGGATGGAGCTCGTCGATCAAGCTTGGCAATGGGCTGGCCCGGCCCACTACCAGCTCTGGGATCCGGAGCCACCAGCCGGAACAGCGCATCAGCCGGCACCCTTGCTACGGTCAACGCGGGCGAAGGTCAAAGCGGGCGACGGTGCACCCTTGAAACGCCGGATCACGCTCCATTTCCCCCGGGAAGCCGTTCACGAGCCGATCACCTATCGGTTGGCCGTGGAGTTTGACGTGGCCGCCAAAATCCTGCGCGCCCAAATCGCACCCAACCAGAGCGGCACCATGGTGGTGGAGCTCTCCGGTGACATCGATGACCTAGCCGCTGCCGAACAGTGGCTGGAGGCCCAGGGCCTGGGCATCAACCTCACGCCAGGCCAGATCACGATCAACCCGGATCTGTGCGTGGACTGTGGCATTTGTTCCAGTCTCTGCCCCAGTGGCGCCCTGGCCAGCCAGGCTCCCACTTGGCAGCTGCACTTCGATGCGCAACGCTGCCTGGTCTGTGAGCAGTGCATCCCCAGCTGTCCCCTGGGGGCCATTGCCCTGGAGCTGAAGGGACCCTGAATGCCAATTCTGCGCCTGTTGCTGTTGCCGTTTCGGGCGCCAATGCTGCTGGTGCTGCTCATGGTGAGCACCTATCTGGGTTTGAACTGGTCAAGCTTGGCTGCCCAGACCGTGGCGCTGCCCTGGCTGGCGGGCAAAGGCCAACACGTCGTCTGGCTCCAGGACCTGATCATGCCCCTGGAGTGCCTCCAGGCCGTGGCGGTGGTGGTGATTTGCACGGTGCCAGACCTCTTACTGAGGGAAATTTCCTTCTTCATGGCCCGCAGCAAGGTGCTCACCCTGGTCACGACCCTGTTTCTGATGATCACTGGCGTGGTGTATCTGATGCATCTCAATGTGCTCACCGATGTCTTGCTGCTCGGCGCGGCCGTGTTGCTGGCCCGGCTGGATCTGATCCGCCTGCGCCTACCGATGAACCCGATTGGGGTGGCAACGGGTCTCAGCGCCCTACTTCTGACGGGGGTATGGATTGGCCAGCAGGTCCACCGGTCCGGCCTGGCCCCCTTCCATCCCTGAGCGGCCCCTAAAGCGGTCCGGGTTGCGCCCGACTCGGGGATAGGAATGCAGCTAACAGCCGGAACCGGCTCCCTGGTTCAGGCGTCGGTAGCTCCAGAGGTTCCCCAGCACCTTCTTGGTGTACAGCCGGGTTTCCGGGTAGGGAATCGCTTCGATCCACAGCTCAGGATCCCGCTCCAGACTGATCGCGCCGCTGGCTGGTTTCGGGCTATCGCTACCGAGACCGGCCTTGAGCCAGTGGGCGACGGCCCCAGGACCAGCGTTGTAGCTAGCCACGGCCAACACCGGATTGCCCTGCCATTGCTCCAGGAGCTGGCGCAGGTAGCGGGCACCGAGGCGGCTGTTGAGGGCCGGATCCTTAAGGCTGGCCGCCTCCAGCCGCCGGCCCGCCAACTCATTAGCGGTGTCGGGCATCAGCTGCATCAGCCCCAGCGCCCCCACCGGCGACTCAACCCCAGCCGTAAAGCGGGATTCCTGCCGGGCTACAGCCTGAAGCAGGGCCGGATCTAGGCCCGCCGCCGCCGCCGCCTCGCCAAAGAACTCGCCGTAGCGAAGGGGATTCAGCTGCCCTTCCAGGTCGGCCTGCTGCTGGCAGCTGCCCTGGGGAAGCCGCAGGCTGGCCTGCTCCAATTGGCCCAGGCCGATCCAGTCGTCGCCCACCCCAGTGCGCAGCCGGCCCTCCAGCCGCAGGTCCGAGGCGACTTGGGGCGGCCGGCCGCCCCGCCAGAAGCGCCAGCTTTCCCAGGCCTCCAAGGGCTGGTTGAGGCGCCAGAGCCGATCCAGGCCCGCATCACCACTAGCCAGGGGCTGCCAGAGGGGTCGGGCCAGGGGAGCCGCCGGCGCCCCAGGGGGGCGCAACAGATCAAGCTCCTTCTCGCCTAGGTGCAGGCGGGCCCGCCAGCTGTAGTAGCCGCCGGGCGCCAGGGCCAACACCTGGCGCCAAAGGCGCTGGGCGCCAACGCCATCTCCCAGCCGCCATTGGCAATAGCCCAACCAAAAGAGCTGGCGGGCGGCCAGGGGCGGTGCCAATTGATCGGGGGCAAGGGCCTGGAGGATCAGGGCGGCCTGGCTCCAGCGCTGCTGCAACAGCGCCTGACGGGCCAATTGCCACTGCAGCTCCCAGCTGGCCGGATCCCGGGGCCAACGCTTCAGCACCCCTTGCCAGGGGCGCTGGCCATCGAGGGCCAGCCGGGCCTGCACGGCGGCGCTGTCCTGCAGGGAAGCGGGCAACTGGACCAACCAGGCCCTGGTCTCCGCTCCCTCCCGCTGGCTGAGCAGGGCACTGGCCTCCCGGGCGGCGGCCGTGGTGGGCCAGCGCTGGGCCAGGGCCAGCAGCCGACGATCCGCCAGACCCTGCTGGCTGAGATCGCCCTTGAATAAGGCCTGGCCGAGGGCCAACTCCAGCGCCGGATCCCCCGAAAGGCCCCTAAGGCAGTCCAGGGCGGTCTGGCCGCGGCCTAACTGGGCCAAGCCCAGGGCCAGCTGGCGCCGTTGCTGGGGCTGCAGGGCCCCATCCCGTCCTCGGCAGGCTTGCACCAGCAGGACCTCGGCCCCGGGCCAGCGGGGGCCCCAACGGGCCAGCTGCAGGCTGGCCGCCAGCCGGCTAGCGGGGGAGCGGCCCAGCTCTAGGGCCGCCGCCAGGGCCGCTGGATGGGCCGGGAAACGCTGCAGCAGCAGCTGGCGCCAGCGGGGTTGCTGGCGGCCGAGGCTATAGAGGGCATCGGCGCTGGCCGGACTCCCGGGAAAGCGCTGCCAAAGGCTTTGCCAGAGGCCATGGGCCTGGTCGGCCTCGCCGGCGGCCTCGGCCGCCTGGGCGGCCCGTTTCAGGACCAGGGCAGCCAGGGGGTCGCGGCCCCAGCCCTGGCCCCAGAGCCCCTGGCGTTGCCTGGCGCTGCCGGTGGGCTCCCGGCTGGCAAGCAGCAGGCTGACCTCGCGGCGCAGGGCCGGATCGGGGCTGAGCAGCCGCCAGGCCCGCAGGCTGGAGAGCGGCGTGTCCGGCGTCAGCGTCGGCGTGAGCTGGAGCAGCAGGGCCCGGCCGGCCAGCAGGGCCAGGGCCGTGCCCAAGCAGGTGCCAAGCAGCAGGCGCAGGCCTTGGGCTGACGGGGTCTGGGGCGATGGGCGCTGGGGCAACAAGGGCCGGAACATGGCTGTTGCCATTGTGGGGAGGTTTCTCCCCAACCCATCCTGCCCACCGCCATGGCTCTGCCCCAGCTGCGGCGCCCGACGCTGCCGCCATCCCTCACCAGCCTGCCGGGCTGGCGCCAGCGACGTCGGGCCCTGACGGCCCTAGCCGCGGCCGGCCTGGTGCTGCTGCTGCGCCCCTGGTGGCCCCTCGTGCTGCTGCCCGGCTGGCTGGTGGGGCTGGTGTTGCTGTGGACCGTGGTGGAACTGGTGCTGTGGGCCTGGTGGCCGCGCCGCTGGAGCTAAGCAAGCCAGCGGGTGGTCGTCAGACCCGCGCCAGGGTGACCCGTTCGGCCTGATCTTGGTATTTGCCCTTGCGATCGCTGTAGGTGGTTTCGCAGGGATCACCCTCAAAGAAGAGCAGCTGACAGATGCCTTCATTGGCATAGATGCGGCAATCGGCGCCGGAGGAATTGCTGAATTCCAGGGTCAGATGGCCTTCCCAGCTGGCCTCGGCCGGCGTGGTGTTGACGATGATGCCCAGGCGGGCATAGGTGCTCTTGCCCAGGCAGATCACCGTGATGTTGGCCGGCACCCGCATGCGCTCCAGGGCCACACCCAGGCCATAGGAATGGGCGGGCAGGATGAAATAGGCGCCATCGCGTCCTCATGCAGGGGGGCCGGCTCCAGGTTGGCCGGGTTGAAGCGCTTCGGATTCATCACCGTGCCCGGCACGTGGCGAAAGATCAGAAACTCCTTAGCCGACAGGCGTAGGTCATAGCCATAGGAACTGCAGCCGAAACTGAGCACCGGTGAGGTGCCCTGGTCGGGGTCCAGATGGCGCACCAGCTTGGGCTGGAAGGGTTCGAGCATCCCCTCCGCAGCCTGGGCATTGATCCAGCGGTCGTTCTTGAGCATGGGACTGCCGCAGGGGCTGGTGGGGGCAGGCTAGAAGCCGCGGCGCAATTGGGTCACCTGGTCGGCCATGGCCATCAGGGCCGCCGGCATGGCCGGGCCGGTAAGGATCACATCCACATGGCTGGGGCGGCGCTCCAGGGTGGCCGTCACCTCGGNTGCGCAGAGGTAGCCCAGGTCCACGGCCAGACCCAGTTCATCGAGCACGAGCTGGTCGAGCTGGCCGCCCAGCAGCTGGTCGCGGCTGTAGGCCCAGACCGCTTCCACCGCCTCCCGGTCGGCATCTCTGGCGGTGGCCAACGGGGACCCTGGGGCGCAGAGATCAGCCGGGGCGCAGGGATCCGACAGGCAACCGGCCACGGCGGGACGCAGCCACTGCAAGCGGCCGCAGAGCCAGAGGCTCGCCTCGAGCCCCTGATCGACCCCACCCTTGAGGAACTGGGTGATCAGCACCCGACTGCCCAGGCCGGCACTGCGCAGGGCCTGGCTGAACACGCCACCGAAGCTGCCCCGAAAGGGGGCCGTGTGGATCTGGATCAGGCCCTCCTGTTGGGCCACCAAACGCAGGCTGTGGCTGGTGCTGGACCGGGCTGCCGCCTGGGGACGCCCCGCCGGGCCGAGGGTGCGGCCCGGTTCCCGCCGCGGTTGGTGCTGGATCAGGCTGGCCGTCATGGCTGCCCACCCCTGGACTGGCCAGCCTGCCAAGCGGCAGGCCGCCGGGACCCAGCCTCCAGCCAAACGGCCTGGAGCCGCCTAGGCCAGCAGCCTGGCTTAAGCGAACGATCTGGCTTGGGGGGGCCGTCCATCAACTGGCTTGTTTTCAACGGATTCGGTA
>JGI25920J50251_10000311_pt1 | contig 16115 bp, 13 predicted proteins | sample LauGreBMM110DCMD_2_FD_50251 | JGI IMG/M metagenome (IMG submission 50251) | reverse complement strand
CAGGCCAGCCAAATGAACTTCAAGGTGGGGAACAGTGATGATCCCGGCTCCCTGGGCTTTAGCTACCGCATCTCCGTGCAGGGTTGTACCGGCGTCTGACCCATACCCAGCGGTCCTAAGGACAGAACCTCTCTGCCGGGCTGCTCAACGGAGGGCCAGTCCTTTTTCGGGCCAGCTGGGTCCTGACCCGGTTGGCCTTTTTTCTGCGAATAAGAGCGTGTCCAGCCATACCCGGAGCCAGCCCTTTCGCTCCCTAGGGTTGGGGTGTGACTATCCCGATCCGACCCCGCAGCCTGGCTCTCCTTGGTGGGGGGGTTGTGGTGCTGTTGCTGCTTACCCGGGGCTGCTGGCCCCAGGGGGATGATTCCAAGCGCAAACCGGCGGTTTTGGTGTCCCTGGCGCCGGTGGGCTTGGGCGATTTCGATGAAACGTTCCCGATCACGGGCGAGGTCAAACCGCTGGCTTCTGCAGCGATCCGCTCCCAAGTTTCGGGGGTGGTGCAGAGGGTCTATTTCCGCGAGGGCCAAGAAGTGGAAGCCGGCCAGCCCCTAATTGGCATTGACCCCAGCCCCTGGCAGGCGGCCCTCAACCAGGCGATCGCCAACCGCAATAAGGCCATCGCTAAGGAACGGGTAGCCCGGGCTGAAGTGCAACGCAGCCGGGCTGAAGCCCGCCTTGCCCGCCAACGGGCCAACCGCTATGGCTCCCTTGGCACCCAGGGGGCGGTCAGTGTTGACCTGGCTGAGCAGTTCCGTAGCCAGGCCCTCTCCCTGGAAGCCACGGTCACCAGCCGCGAAAGCGAGGTGGAAAGTACCCGGGCCGACCTGGCGGCTGGCCGCGCCGCCGAAGCCAACGCCCGGCTCAACCTGGAGCGCACCACAATCCGCTCACCGATCCGGGGCCGGGCCGGCCAGTTGCGGTTGACCGCCGGCAACCTGGTGCGCGAGGCCGAGGACCGGCCCCTCCTGGTGGTCAACCAGTTTCGGCCGATCACGGTGCAATTTGCCGTGCCCCAAAGGCTGATCCCTCGCCTGGAGCTGGGGCTCAAGGTGAAGTTGGCTGCCGGTGATTGGGGCCAGGTGAGTTCGATCGATAACGCCGTTGACCCGAGCACGGGCACCACGGCCGTTAAGGCCACCTTTGCCAACCGCTCCCAGCACCTGGTGCCCGGTGCCTATGTGAAGGGTTCCCTTCAGCTGGAGCGCCTCCTGCAGGTGGTCTTCATTCCCCAGGTCGCCATCCAGAGCGGCCAAAAGGGTCCGTTTGTCTATGTGGCCCAAGCCAAAGAGGCCCAAGCCAAAGAGGCCAAAGGCATGGTCGCCCAGCCCCGCCAGCTCCAGCTCGGTCCCACAAGTGGTGAGCAGGTGGTGGTCAAGGCCGGCCTGCGCCCGGGGGAGATGGTGGTGGTTAAGGGCCAGTTTGCCCTCAGCCCTGGCTCCACGATTCGCCTGGCCAAACAACAGAGCGGGCAAGGTTCGAAGTGATGGGCTCGTTTAGTGAGCGGCTGATTCGCAGACCGATCACCACGATCCTGTTAATGGTCGCCCTAGTGATCTTTGGAGTGGTGGGCTATGCCCGTCTGCCGATTAGCGACCTGCCCAGCATCGATTTTCCCACCCTGCAGGTGAATGTCTCCCTGCCGGGGGCCAGTCCCACCACCATGGCCACCTCGGTGGCCACCCCCCTGGAGCAGCAGTTTTCCAGCATCGCCGGCATTACCGAGATGGGCTCCAGTAGCGGCCAGGGGAGTAGCCAGATCACCCTCCAGTTCAACCTGGATCGGGATATCGATGCGGCCGCCCAGGATGTGCAAACGGCCATCAGCCAGGCAGCGCGCCAGTTGCCGGCAGATTTGCCCTCGCCCCCCTCGATTCGCAAGGTGAATCCGGCTGAGCAACCGATCCTTTATTTAGTGCTCACCTCCGACCTCTTGCCCCTCTCCGAGGTCACCCAGGTGGCCCAGGTGCGGATCGCCCAACGGCTCTCGACCCTCGATGGGGTTTCCCAGGTGCAGCTCTTTGGCGCCCAGAAATATGCCGTGCGCATTCGCGTTGATCCCCAGGCCTTGAGCGCTAAAGGCATTGGCCTCGACCAGGTCAATGCGGCGGTGCGGGCCGGTAATTCCAACCAACCCACCGGCAACCTCTTCGGCAAACGCCAGACCGTCAGCGTCCAGGACAACGGCCAGCTCAACAATGCTGCTGCCTACCGCCAGCTGGTGGTGGCCTACCGCAATGGATCGCCGGTGCAGCTGGGCGAGGTAGCCGAAGTGCTGGATAGCGTCAATAGCGATCGCAGCGCTAGTTGGTATAACGGCAGCCGCTCGATTGTGGTGGCGGTGCAACGTCAGAGCGGCAGTAACACCGTGGCGATTGCCGATGCCGTGCATGCCCTGCTGCCCAGCTTGCGGGCCCAATTACCAGGCGCGATTGAACTGCAGGTGTTGTTTGACCGATCTGAAGGGATCCGCGAGGCGATCCACGATGTGGAATTCACCCTGGTGGTGACGGTCGCCCTGGTGGTGGGTGTTGTCGCCCTTTTCCTTGGCACAGGCATCACCACCGCCCTGCCGGCCCTGGCAATTGCGGTGTCCCTGATTGGCACCTTTGGGGGGATGGCCCTTTTGGGCTACTCCCTCGACAACCTTTCCCTGATGGCCCTCACCCTCAGCGTGGGCTTTGTGGTGGATGACGCGATCGTGATGGTGGAGGCGATTGTGCGGCGCCAGGAGGAGGGCGAGAACCGCTGGCAGGCGGCTTTACAAGGCGCCCGGGAAATCGGCCCCACGATCCTGTCGATGACCCTGTCCTTGGTGGCAGTTTTTATTCCGATCCTGTTTCTCGGTGGCTTGCTGGGCCGCCTGTTCCGGGAATTTGCCGTCACCCTCAGCCTGGCGATCCTGCTTTCCGGCGTTGTGGCCCTCAGCCTCACGCCGATGCTGGCGGCCCGACTGCTGCCCGAACCCGGCGTTGCACTGCGCGGCAACCCCCTGCTGCAGCGGTTTGATCGTTTGTTTGAGCAGCTCAGCCGCGGCTATGGCCTCAGCCTGGCGACGGCCCTGCGCCGTCCCCGGCTTGTGCAGATGGTGTCGGCCGGCCTGCTGTTACTCACCATTGTGCTGTTCCTGCTGGTGCCTAAGGGGTTCATTCCCGATGCCGACACCGGCCAGCTCACGGTCAACACCCAGGCGGCTGAGGGCACCTCCTTTGAGGAGATGGCTGCCATGCAGACCATCCTGGCCCGCAAGCTTCAGGCCAACCCAGCGATCGCTGGGGTGAACAACACGGTGGGTTCGGGTGGACCCAATTCCACGGCCAATAACGGCCGGCTTTTCCTTAAATTGAAGCCCCGCTCCGAACGCAACGAGTCAGCGGCGGCCCTGGCCCGCAGCCTGCGCCGGGAGGTGAACAGCATTGCGGGCCTGCGCGGCTTTGTCAGAGTGCCGGCGGCCGTGAATGTGGGGGCCGTGCAAAGCCGCGCCCAATATCAATACAGCCTGCAGGCGATCGATCAAGACGCCCTGCTCGAAGCCTCTCCCGAGTTTGAGCAGCGCCTGCGCAGGCTCCCAGGCCTCAGTGATGTCAGTAGCGACCTGCAATCCCATAACCCCCAGCTCGAGATCACGGTTGATCGCGATCGGGCCGCCAGCCTGGGCGTTGACGCCAGCGCCGTGCAAACGGCCCTGCGCAGTGCCTATGGCGACCAGCAGGTATCTACCATCTACCGCTCCGATGGCCAATTTCCGGTGATTTTGGGGGTCAATCTGGACGCCCAGAACAGTCCAGCCGACCTGGATCTGTTAACGGTGCGCAATGCCCAGGGCCGCCTGATTCCCTTTTCCACCCTGGCCAGTAGTCGCCGCACGGCCACGGCCCTTACGGTTAATCACACCGACCAGCTGCCATCGGTCACCTTCTCCTTCAATATCAATCCTGGAGTCTCCCTCGATACGGTGACTGCCGAAATTCGAGCCCTTGCCGAGCAGTTGTTACCCGTTGGAACCACCGGCGCCTTTGTGGGGTCAGCCAAGGTGTTTGAACAGTCCGTCTCGGGTCTGGGCTGGTTGCTACTCGCCGCCGTGCTGGTGATCTATCTGGTGCTGGGCATTCTCTACGAAGACCTAATCCATCCCCTCACCATTCTCACCAGTCTCCCCTCTGCGGCCGTAGGCGGGCTGGCAACCTTAATGCTATTTGGCTCAGAATTAAATCTCTACAGCACCATCGGCCTGGTTTTGTTGATCGGCATTGTCAAGAAAAACGGGATCATGATGGTGGATGCTGCTATTAGCAAAAGGCGCCAAGGGGCTGGCCTCAAACAGGCGATTCTCAGCGCTTCGATGCTGCGTTTTCGTCCGATCACGATGACTACTCTTGCGGCAATTGTGGGCACCCTGCCGATCGCAATCGGTTGGGGAGCCGGCGCTGAAACCCGCCGCTCGCTTGGCCTTGTAGTAGTGGGGGGCTTGATTCTCTCCCAGCTCGTTACGCTGTATATCACCCCCGTGTCCTATGTGCTTGCGGAACGGTTGGCGCGGCGTCTGGGGCTCCGTAAGAGCCAGGAGCAGGGCTTGGACCAAACAAGCTGATCGTCCAGCCATTGTTTTGCGCAACCCATTGGTTTGCGCAACCCATTGACGGATCCGCAAAAACTGAGCTTGCCCTCGTTCAATCCAAAAAAAAGCAGGGTATTGCTACCCTGCGGATCCCCATCTTGATGATGCTGGGGCGTGGATCAGCTCACCAGCGTTTCGGCAAGTTGGCCACCACCAGATGGCGCTGGCTATCAATTTGCAACCAGCCTTCCTCGCGCAGCTGGCCGAGCACCCGGGTCACGGTCACCCGGGTGGTGCTCAGGGCGCTAGCCAGATCCTGGTGGGTCAGGCGCAGATTCAGCTTTAAGCCTTCATCGCAGGGTTGGCCATAATCTGCTGCCAGGAGTTCGAGAAAGCCGCGCAGGCGCTCTTCAACCCGGCGTAATCCCAGGAGACCGATCAGGGCTTCCGATTGGCGCATGCGACTGGTGGTAGCCCGAAGCAGGGCCATGGCCAGGTAGGGGGTTTGCTCGATCTCATCGAGGCTGAAGCAGAGCAAATCGCTATCGGCCAGGGTGCTGGCCTCATAGGCCTCCACATTGCTCATCGGCTCACCGAAGGGTTCATTCGGTCCGGCGAGGCCCAGGAGCAGTTCGTCGCCATGGATGGAAATGGCGCCCAGTTTCACCATCCCCCGCACCACTAGCCAGATGCTGTTGCGCAGTAAGGGAACCGCGCTTCCAGCCGAGAGGTGGACCAGGTTGCGCTTGTGATAAGGTGTCTTCCAGAAGGACACGGAGCTGGTCTTGGCGGCTGGAGTCACGGGGTGGCGTGAACACCATGGCGCATCCTTGCAGTGGGATCGTAAGACTGTATGGAACAACACTTCTATCTGAGCAAAGCCCTGGTGTGCGCCTGGTTAAGTTCTGGTTAGCGCTTCAAGGTAAATCTACATGGCCAATAAAAAAGGAGCCATTGAAGGCTCCTTAATTGAAGGATGGATCCGTTAAAACTTCCCGGGAAGGAAAAAGTTTGCTAAGCAGCTATTTAGGAGCTGGATAGATTCAGATCCACTTGCAGATCAGGAACCAACGTTGCCGATGGCAGCCTTGGCCTTCTTGAGGATGTCACCGCGCAGGGGCACGTAGCCGAGGTTGTCAGCGAGCCCCTGGGACTTGTTGTTGAGCATGAACGCGAACGCCTCGCGGAGATCACCAGCCTTAGCGCCGTTGCCGGTTTTGTAGGCCAGGATCCAGGTGAGAGTGCTGATCGGGTAGCTCTGGGCGCCGGCAGGATTGGGATCTTCTCCAGCCAGGTCTTTATCGAGGATGATGCCGTTCAGGGCAGCGCTACCACTCTTGAAGTTAGGCTTCACGAAGTTGCCAGCTTTGTTTTGAACGGCAGCTGCCTTGATCACANCCCTGACATAGGATTGGTTNACATAACCGATCGAGCCTGGGGTGGTGCTCAACACACCGGCAACGCCTTCGTTACCCTTGCCGCCCACGCCCACGGGCCAATTCACCGATTTGCCAACTCCAACCTTTGTTTTGAAGGTGGGGGAGAAATCAGCGAGGGAATTGGTGAAGGCAAAGGTGGTACCGGAACCGTCAGAACGGTGGGCAACGGTGATTTTGCCGCTGCCGCACTTCAGTTGCTTCCAATCATTGATGGTGCCGAGGAAAATATCGGCGGCCTGCTTCTGGGTGAGCTTGAGGTCGCAGCCAGGCTTGTTGTAGGCGATGGCGATCGTGCCACCCACGGCGGGGAACTGCACCACACCACGCTTCACCTTGGCGGCTTGGGCCGCGGTGATCGGTTCGTCGGTGGCTCCGAAATCAACGGTGCCAGCAACGAATTGACGGATGCCAGCACCTGAACCCACACTCTGATAGTTGGTTTTGGGGCCACCGCTGGCGGCCAAATCAGCGAACCAACGCTGGTAGATGGGGGCAGGGAAGGTGGCTCCCGCGCCATTGAGGTTGGTGGATTGAGCAGTGGCAACACCGCCGCCGGCGACGGCAGCCAGAGCTGTCAGGGTCAGGGCCTTCTTCGCGAAGGTCATGGGATCGGCCTTTTGTGAGCTCCATATGTTTACCCTTACTTGCCTGCATCTGTCGTTATGGATTGCTTAAGACTGCTTAAAAACTGCTCCTAAGCTCACTTTGCTGGGTCAGGGTAGGTTTCGGTGCTTAGGTTGGCGCTACTACTTCAGCCGTTCTGAAACGATCCGGTGCCAGTATCCACTTTGCTCTGGAGTCAAGCGTTGCCGGTGTTTGGAGGCGGATTCGGGCCAATCCAGCCCCTGCCGAGCAGGCCGTGCAGCTCGTTGCGCCCCGGTTCACTCAGCATCAAGCTGGCCTGACCTTGCCATTGCTGCCAGAGCAGGCGCTTTTGCTGTTGCAGCCGCAGGCTGAGTTCCGGCAAGGCCTGGGCGAGGTCGCCGACCAACTGCTCTTCGATCGCCTGCTCCAGCACCTGTAGGTCGTTGAGGCCACCAAGGGTGTCTTGTTGGATTTTAAAGCGCTCCATCCAGGTCCCTAGGGAGTCCCCTGCCAGCTCCTTGAGATTGGCCATGCCATAGCGGGCCCGCTTGATTTTTTTGCGCAGGTCGTGCAGGCAGGCTCGATCGCGATCCGGATCGCTGGCGCGCCAGCCGGGTTGACTCAGCAACCCAGCCAGAACGGGGGTCTTCCATTCGACCAGCCAGTCCCTGGCATCCTCTTCACCAAGGGCCGTCCAGGTCGGCTGGCGCAACCAGGCCTGAAGCTTCGCCAGTAGGCGCAGGTAACGGCGGCTCCGCAGCTCTTCCACCATCTCCGCAAAGGCCAGCTTGCGGCTGCGAACCAGGGTTTTCAGCACCGGTTTCAAGCGACTTAGTTCATCGGCTGGCAGCGCGAGGCCAAGTTGGTGCTGCAGCTGCCCAGTCAGTACGTCTAGATCGCGGACCAGGCCTAGGCGGCGGCCGGTTTTGGCCAAGGTTTGCTCTGTCACCCGCTCGGGTAACTGCAGGGCTGGCCCAAATTGCAGCAGCAGGGTGCCCAAGCGGCGGAAGCGCACCCGCAGTTGGTGCAAGGGTTCCGGGTCCTGGTCCTTCAGAACTCCGGCCTGAAGGGAGACGATCGCCTTGAGGTGCTCTGCAAGCAGGCCCGTCGCGTAGGCGCCGGCACTGGAACCGCCTGCCATGTCGCTCACCTCAAGGATTTGGTCGAGCCTGGATCATCACAGCCAGCCCTAACGTCACTCTGGGCCCCGGATCAAATCGTGGGATTAACGTTCGGTTATGGATGGGGCAAGTTTGGCTGCCATCGTTCGGCCCCCTTCATTGATTAGGGAGTCCTGGAGTTTTGGCTGCTGGCTGGTGGCGGTAACCCTTCCCCTGGCCTCGAAGCGTTGGCTAGGCCCCAGTAAAAACCCCACGATCAAAATCGACGCCTGGATGGCTAGGCAGGATCCCACTGCGCCAGACCAGCGTGGTATTCCGCTCCCCATGGCATCGGCCCAACGAAAGCCCACCATGGGGCCAAAGCTCTTGCCACAGTTGTCTCGGTTAAGACCGCTCGAGTGTTAGCCAGCGCACCCGATGCAGCCAGGGCTGGGGCGCCTAGGGGCTAGGGGGACCCGGTAGGGGCTGGGCCAGGGGACCAAAACCCACGAACTGCAGCCGCACGGATGGACGGCCGCCTCGCTTCAGCTGAACGGAGCCCAGGGGCGTTAGGGGACCCACCTCCTTTGGCCATTCGATCCGATCTTCCGGATGGTTGGGATCCTCGAGGGCAAAAATCACACCGCGGGCTCCCTGGTAGCCATTGGCAGGTTGCCAGTAGGTGAAGCCCCGGGGATCACCACTGAAGCTGGTGTAAGTAGCCCGACTGTGCTGTTGCAGGGCCAGGGCCAAAAAGCCAGGCAGTTCATAGCGACGGCTGGCGATCAGATCGGCAGATCCCAGGGCCGCCCAGACGCGGGGATTGCTTTTAAGGGCCTGCCTCAAGCTGGCCGCTGGCATCAATTGGTTGGAGGTATCGACCCCCGCCGGCAGGACTTGATCCAGCACGCCAAAGCGCATTTGCAACGCCGCTACCGAGAGCAGGGGTGGCAGCACTGCCAGCGTGACGATTCGGCTCCAGGCCAAACCCTGGGGCCAGGGGCTGGGCCTGCGGGCTAGCCAGTCGCCAGCAAGGGGCAAGAGGAACCACCAGGCGGGTACGAGCCAGCTCGATAGCACCTGCATGCGCCCCGATAGCAACGTAAAGGTGACCAGGATCGGCAGGGCCAAGGTTCGCAGCAGTTGACGTGCTTGTGGGTTGGCCGCCGTTCGCTCCTGGGGCCCTAGGGACGCCCACAGCAGTATCCCGATCGTCGGAAACAGCAGCAGCAGCTGGGTCAGCAGGAATAGGGGCGGCCCGGACAGGTTGTAGGTGTGCTCGGCCAGGGTTCGGCCGCCATGGAACAGGAAGGAGGCCCAGTGGTGCTGCAGGTTCCAGATCCACAGGGGGCTGGAGACGCCCGCCCACACCAGACCCAACCAGGGCCAGGGCCTAAGTAGGGCTGCCCGGCGCTCAGCCGTTCCCAGGCACCAACCCAGCAGTGCTACTAACACCAGCAAGGAGTGGTATTTGCACAGGCTCATTAGCCCCAGCAAGAGTCCCAGGCCGGCGGCCTCCCTGGCGTTGGTCGGTACGACTAGGGGATGGCGCGATAGCCACCACATCAGGGCCGCCAACACCAACAGCAGCGGACTATCTGGCAGCAGCAACAGGCCACCACAGGCAAACAGCAGGGGGGACGCACTGCCCACGGCCACAGACCACAAGCCCGCCTTCGGCCCAAACCAGCGGCCCGTCGCCGCAGCCAGCAGGGCTAGGGCGGCCGTGTAGGAGAGCAGCGAGGGCACACGAAGGGCAAAAATCGACCCCCCCAGAGCGTTACCGATTAGGGACCAGATCCCCACCCCCACCGGGTGATCCAGGTAGCTGAGGTTGGGATGGCGTCCATAGAAGAGGTAATAGGCCTCGTCGTAGCCCGGCGGCAGGACCAGGGCGAGCAGTCCGCGCACCAGCAGCCCCGCCAGCAGCAGCTGGCCCAGGGGGGGGAGACGCCGCAGAAAAGTAACCATGGCCCAATCCTGTCAAGGCGAAGCCCATCTTGCCGGCTGCCCGTGAAGTGTCCAAGGCAACTCCGTTATCCGCCCTGATCGGGCCTGAGCAACCTCGTACTCGAGCGATTGGGTGGTTTGGGTTCAAGGCCACGGGCAAGGGCTTTCCCCTGCTCTTTTCAAGGGGCATCTTGGGATCTAGAGGATTTCAAGACCCAAAATTGAAGAACTTAGATGTCAGGCATCTGGCTTGATTTGCTGGGCTTTTTTGTCCTGTTCTAACAGCAATTCCACAGCAAACTTTAATAGCAACGACACCAAGGCCACCGCCCCTAGTACGGCAGCAGCGCCAAAAGCGAGTTCTGTTTGGTATTGCTTGTAGGCATCCTCCACAAACAAGGGCAAGGTTTGGGTTTCGCCGCGGATGTTGCCGCTCACCACCGAAACGGCGCCAAATTCTCCCAGGGCCCGGGCCGTTGTGAGGATCAGTCCATAAAGGGCTGCCCAGCGCACAGAAGGCAGGGTGACCATCCAGAACACCTGCCAATTATTGGCACCCAGGGTTTTGGCGGCCTCCTCCTGCTCCCAGCCTTCCTCCTCCAGCAAGGGGATCACCTCGCGGGCCATGAATGGAAATGTCACGATGATCGTTGCCATGACAATGCCGGGCCAGGAGAAGATAATTTTCCAGCCAAAGCTATTGATTAGCCCGCCAAACACCCCATTGCTGGGGCTATAGAGCAACACCAGCATCAAGCCCACAACCACTGGTGAAATTGAAAAGGGCAAATCGATGATGCTCAGCAGCAGGGCCTTGCCTCGGAATTTCTTACGCGCTATGGCGGTGGCGGCCGCCAGGCCAAAGATCGTATTGGCGGGCACCGCTATGGCGGCAGTTATCAAGGTCATCTTGATGGCCGATAGCAGCTCTGGCGAAGTTAAGTTGTCGAGAAAGGGTTGAATGCCCTTGGCAAAGGCCTGCACGACAATGCTGAGGGCCGGAGCCAGGATCACCAGGCCCACGTAGAGGCAGGCAATCAGTGGAATAATTGCTGCTGCTAGTTTCTTGCCCAGGTTTGTATGGGCACCCCCCTTGGGCGGTTGAGGTGGCTCGTATATCTCGAGTTCAGGAACTACGAAGGTCATGGCGTCTAGGGGGAGTGGCGTTGTAGGGAGGCTTGAGCAGATGGCATCTCATTTAACCCACAGCTGTGCTAGTGGCCTGATAACGCTGGCCCCACACCTGAATTAAATTAATGACGAGGAGGCTAGCTAGCGAAAAAAGCAACATTACAGAGCCAATCACGGTAGCGCCGTCGATATCATATTCTTCCAGTTTTTGAATGATTAAGGTGGGTGTAATCAAATCCACAAAAGGGATGTTGCTAGAGATCATCACCACCGATCCATATTCGCCAACGGCACGGCTGAAGCCTTGGGCGATCCCCCCAAGGAGGGCGGGAAGTAATTGGGGGAATACCACCCGGAAAAAGGTCTGGGCCTGGGATGCCCCCAGGCACCAGGAGGCCTCTTCCTGCTCCTTCTCGAGGGAGCGCAACACCGGTTCCACCGTGCGCACCACAAAGGGAAGGGAGATGAACACCATCGCCACAGCAACGCCAATGGCGCTGAAGGCCACCTTGATGCCAAACAGTCGATAGAGCGGTTCGCCAAGCCAGCCGTTCTCACTGCCGTACACGGCGGCGAGGGCCAGGCCCGCCACGGCCGTTGGCAGGGCAAAGGGCAGGTCGATCAGGGAATCGAGCAGGCGTTGGCCTGGAAAACGGCAGCGCACCAGCGCCCAGGCAATCACCAGGCCGAACACGCCATTGATCAGGCTCGCCACCACGGCCAAACCAAAGCTGATCTGGTAGGAGGCAATCGCCTCAGGGGTGGTGGCCAGCTCCCAGAACCCAGCCGGACCNACTCCGGCCGCCTTTAGGGAGATGGCGCCGAGGGGCAGGAACAGCACTAACCCCAAGTAGAGCCAGGTGAACCGCCAGGGCCAGCTGGGTAGCTTCAGGTTCGGCAGGGTTCCGGGGCGTAGCCAGGCTGGTGCCATGGGCTTGTAGGGGCCAACCCCAGCAACGTATCACCCGCAGCGGGTAAAGACCCCTTAAGTCACTCGGGATAGGCGCCAATCGAACTGGCTGGCTCGTTTGGCTCGGGGCTGAGCGATCGGCAATGATTGGCCCATTGGGCCAAACGAATAGCCGCCATGGGCATCCGGGTTGAGCAGGTCAGCAAGCATTTCGGCGAGTTCAGGGCCGTAGACAACGTCAGCCTGGATGTGGAAACGGGCTCCCTGGTTGCTTTGCTAGGGCCTTCGGGCTCAGGCAAAAGCACCCTGTTGCGCCTGATCGCCGGCTTGGAGGGCAGCGATAGCGGTCGCATCTGGATTACCGGCGAGGAGGCCACCGAACGCTCCGTCCAGGATCGCCAGGTGGGCTTTGTTTTCCAGCACTTCGCCCTGTTTAAGCACCGCACCGTGCGCCAGAACGTGGCCTTTGGCCTGGAGCTGCGGCGCTGGAAGCGGGACGCCATTAAACGCCGCGTCGATGAACTTCTCGATCTTGTTCAGCTCAAGGGCTATGGCAGCCGCTTCCCTTCCCAGCTCTCCGGCGGCCAGCGCCAACGGGTGGCCCTGGCCCGGGCCCTTGCCGTGCAGCCGCGCGTGCTGCTGCTGGATGAACCGTTCAGCGCCCTCGATGCCAAGGTTCGCAAGGAGCTGCGCGCCTGGCTGCGCAACCTCCACGATGAAATGCATGTCACCACCGTGATCGTCACCCACGACCAAGAGGAAGCCATGGAGGTGGCCGATCGAATCGTGGTGATGAATGAAGGCCGGATCGAGCAAATCGGCAGTCCGGCCGAGATTTACGACCAGCCCGCAACGCCCTTCGTGATGAGCTTCGTCGGCGCGGTCAATGTGGTGCCCCGCTCTGCCCTACTGGCTAAGGAGTCCGGCCAGGTCAATTCACCCCTCAATCGCCAAAGCGAGGCTGAGCCAGAGCCAGTGTTCATTCGGCCCCATGATGTGCAGGTTTACACCTCCCCCCAGGCGGGTAGTGTGCCGGCCAAGCTGCGGCGCCTACGCCACATGGGCCGGGATCTCCAGGCTGAATTAGTGCTGGCCGATGGGGAGGTGCTGATGGCCCAGTTTCCCAGGGAGCAGATCGATTACCAGGCGATCAAACCCGGCGATGGCTTGCATATTGTCAGTCGCCAAGTGCGCAGCTTCGAGCCGGATTACATGATTTAGCCCGCATGGGCTACCCCTAGGGTTGGCTCTTGGATGTTAAGGAGCAATCGCCGAGAGGCCTACCGATAGCACGATGTCCCACTCGGTCTGGTGCCTTTTATTGGGGGTTCAGATGAAATACATGCTTTGGGCCTGCAGCAGGCCATCGCGGCGATCCAGCAGATCCTGAAGGCTGGTGGATTGCACCAGCTTCAATCGAGCCTGCTCCAGCTGGCTGGCTAGGGACTCCAAGACCTGATATTCAGGCGTTTCCGGGGCGCCATCCCGGCGGGTCGGATCCCCCTCTAGGCACTGCACCACATCGGCCACCGCCACTTCGGCCGGCGGCCGCAGTAGCTGATAGCCCCCGCGTGGGCCGCGGATACTGCGCAGGATGCCGCCCCGGCGCAGGCTGGTGAGCATCTGTTCCAGGTAGCGATCCGGAATTCCCTGGCGGAGAGCGATCTCGGCCACCTGCAGCACGCCCCCGCTGGAATAGATGCTGGCCAGCTCGATCAGGGCCACCAGTCCGTACTCCGTCTTGGAACTGAAGGCCACGGCGAAGCAGACCGGCTGGTGATAGCCGGATTGTGGCAGCAAGGCCCCTGCTCGGGAATGGGCAAAAGACTTGGATCAAGGCCCCTGGCCTGGATGGGGGATGGCATGCCGGCCACGCCGCAGCAGTCTGCTTTAATTCTCCTTGTCTTCCATCGGGTTTAAGTGGTTTACTTCCCCTCCCGTCTGTCCCGCGGCCTGGGTGCCGGTGTCGCCGGGGTGGCCTTGGCTTGCCTGGGTCCCACAGGCTTGGCCAGTACCACTGCCCTGGCAGCAACCAACAAGGCTCCTGTGGCTGCCCCCCAGTCGATCCTCCTGGTCAGCTACGCCGTGACCAAAGCGGCCTACGACCGGATTATTCCCCTGTTCGAAGCCGATTGGAAAAAGAAGACTGGCCAAAGCGTCCAGATCAAAACCAGCTATGGCAGTTCCGGCTCCCAGTCCCGGGCTGTGATCGATGGTTTAGGGGCTGATGTGGTTAGCTTGGCCCTCAGCGGCGACATCCTCAAGATCCAGGAAGCTGGCCTGATCCAGCCCGGTTGGGAACGGGAGAATGCCAATAACTCGATCATCACCAATTCGGTAGTGGCCTTCTTAGTGCGTGCAGGCAACCCAAAGAAGATCACCAGCTGGAAAGACCTAGATAATAAGAATGTGGATGTGGTTTCTGGCAATCCCAAGACTTCGGGTGGTGCTCGCTGGAACTTCCTAGGCCTTTATGGCTCTGTGACCCAGGCGGGCGGCAGCGATGGCGATGCTCGTAAGTACGTCACAACTGTGTATAAAAATATCGATGTTCTGCCCAAGGATGCCCGCGAAGCTAGTGATACTTTCGTGAAGCGTAAAAAGGGTGACGTGCTACTTAACTATGAAAATGAGGCGATCCTTGCCCGTAAGACGGGTGAGTGGAGTGTGCCCTACAAGTTGCCCTCCCCCAACATCCTGATCGAGGGTCCCATCGCTATTGTCGATAGGAACGTGGACAAGCACGGCACCCGCAAAGTAGCCGTAGCCTTCGCCAAGTTTCTCTACAGCCCGGTGGCCCAGAAAGCTTTTGTTGACAATGGTTTCCGTCCCGTGACTGCCGCAGGCAAGGCATTTGCCAAAGGAAAATTTCAGCAGGTGAAGACCTTCACTGTTGCTAAGTTTGGTGGCTGGGCCAATGTCAACAAGAAGTTCTTTGGTAAAGCAGGTCTCTGGGATCAAATCTTCGCCAAGAGCCGCTGATCTGTCCCCTCGGCCTGGACCCGAGGTGCCCTAACCAAGGCTTAAGGCACCAGCTCCCTTGCTGGACTAGCGGCCTGGGCTTCTTCGTAGGCGAGCCCGGCTTGGGTCTGGGGGTTTACTTCAGCCTGATTTGCAGAGCTGCTGGCTGTAAACTGAGCAAATAAGCCCTGCCCTGGCAAGCCTTCTCGCCGCGTTGATCGGATCGGGCCAGATCATCTCTCAATTGCAAGCATGTGTGAATTGCTGGCCCTCAGCGCCAATACCCCCACCGACATGACCTTCTCCTTCCGCGGCCTGGCCCGCCGTGGAGGAGCCACCGGTGAACACGGCGATGGTTGGGGACTGGCAACGTTTGATCCCTCTGGCCAGGGGGTCACCATCTATCGGGAAGAAAATCCGGCAGCCTTCTCAAAAGTGGCGGCCGAGGTTGCCGATCTGGACCTCAAGGCCCATTGCTCGATTGCCCATATCCGCAAGGCTACCCAGGGGGTGATTGCGCTTGAGAATTGTCATCCCTTTTACCGCCAATGGCAGGGCCAGGAATGGGTGTTTGCCCATAACGGCGACATCAAGGGGCAGCTGGATGGGGCTGGACCTTTTCAGCCCTATGGCAGCACCGATAGCGAGGCAGCCTTTTGTTGGATCCTCAATGGTCTTGAGCGGGATTCCATTGATCCCCATAATCCCGCCGCCCTGTTTGGAACCCTGAAAGATCGGGCCAACCAGTTGGCTAACTTAGGCATCTTTAATTGCCTGATCAGCAATGGGGCGTGGTTGTTTGCCTATGCAACCACTAAATTGCATCGTCTCACCAGGCGGGCCCCCTTCACCACCGCCACCCTGGCTGATGACGATCTAACTGTTGATTTTTCCCAGGTCACTACGGATCGCGATGTGGTCACGATCGTTAGTACCGAACCGCTGACAACTAATGAATGTTGGCTTCCCATGGCGCCTGGCGAAGCTCTGCTGCTCCGTTGTGGTGAATTGGTGGCCCACCATGATCCGTCAGCCTGGTTAGTGTCGCCGGCATCTCCTTGATTCCAGGATCTTCTTGACCGCGTTAAAACCTTCTGACTTCTGAACTCTTACTTGCAATCCATGCTCAATCCTTGGGCAAGGCCGTAGTTGCTTGTAAGTTTCAGCCGCGAGTGGATATCCATTTGTGGCCCCAAGCATGGATTGTTGATCTCTTAATCGTGTTTAATTGTGAGGCTGCTAATGCACTGCTATTGTTCCGGGCGTTGTAGCAGATAATCAGATGGTGCCAGGTTTTGCGCCATCTAATCGATAGCCAGACCTAATTTTGCGCGTTCAACCCGGTTTGCAGCGGCAGGTGGCAGTCAGCCCACTCATCAGCTTCGCGGACGTCCTCAGCACCGTTCCCATCCTTCGTTTGTTGTCCAGTGCCTCGGTGCCCAGTTCCACGATCGAATGACGGGCTTGACCAGCCGGCAACGGAA
>JGI25920J50251_10000303_pt1 | contig 16303 bp, 18 predicted proteins | sample LauGreBMM110DCMD_2_FD_50251 | JGI IMG/M metagenome (IMG submission 50251) | reverse complement strand
AAATCTTTTGGTAATGATTATGCAAAAACTTTAAAACTTTGGAAAGAAAGCTTTAATAACTCTTGGGATAAAATTTCAAAACTTAATTTTGATTATAAATTTAAAAATTTATGGAACTACTATTTAAGTTATTGTGAAACCGGATTTGCAACTGGGCATACTAATGTTAGCCAGTTTTTCGTAAAAAAAGTTGCATAAATTAATTTAAATTTTTTAATTTATATTCCCAATCTCCTTTAAGTGTAAATTTCATATCAACCCATTTAAGGTCTTTTTCGGTATAACCAATATTTATATCAAGATTATCACCTTTTATATTATAAAAATTTACCACCTCATTTTTTTCATTAATTTTTTTGGTTTCCTTTTTTAAAAAAGTTATTTGAGTTTTTAAATTTCTACAACCCTGCCCCAAGACGTAATTATTGTTTAGTAAAGATTCATGATTCCACCAAAGCGCTGGATAAAATTTTGTCAGTCAGCTCATAAATGTATTTTTTATTTTCTGTCATTCCATCAAATGAGTACTTTCCATCTGAAATTTTTTTAATATTACAATAATCATTGTCGCTGCCATCTTGTGTTTTTGATTTAAATTCTATCAATTCTTCATTTTTATAAGTCTCAACCCCGTAAGATTTATACGTATGGACCTTTATTCCAAGGATTTTAACCTCAATTAATATATCTGTAATTATCTCTTTTGTATTATCGCCTTTTTTTTTAACATTTACTTTGTGATGTCCAACAAGATCATTATTTCTATAAATATCAAATTCAATCCGCTGTAGATTTTTGTAATGCTGAACATGCGTGTTAGCAATTGTTGGAAATAAAATATAACTTACTAAAAAGATAAGAAGACGTAGCATTTTATTTATCGAAGAATCTGACTTAAAAAAAGTTTTGTTCTATCACTTTGTGGTCTCTCAAAAAAATCTTTGGTTTTTTGCATCTCAATAATCTTTCCTTCGTCCATAAATATTACTTTATCTGCAACAGTTTTGGCAAAACCCATCTCATGTGAAACTACAACCATAGTCATCCCTCCTCTTGCAAGATCAATCATAATTTCTAGTACTTCTTTTATCATTTCCGCATCTAGAGCAGAAGTTGGCTCATCGAATAACATAATTTTTGGTTGCATGCATAATGCTCTTGCTATTGCTGCTCTTTGTTGTTGACCACCAGATAATTGTCCTGGATATTTTTTAGCTTGTTCCGAAATTTTAACTTTTGTTAAATATTCCATTGCAATTTCGTCTGCTTTTTTTTTTGGTATTTTTTTAACCCAGGCAGGAGCTAGTGCGCAGTTATCTAAAATTGATAAATGTGGAAATAAATTAAACTGTTGAAAAACCATTCCAACTTCGCCACGAACCTTTTCGATATTTTTTAATGTTTTATCTAATTCAGTGCCCTGTACGAAAACATTGCCTTCCTGATGTTGTTCTAAACCGTTAATACATCTGATTAAAGTTGATTTTCCCGAGCCTGAGGGGCCACAAATTATTATTTTTTCACTTTTATTTACATGAAAATTTATCTCCTTAAGAACTTGAAATTTCCCATACCACTTATTGACATTTTTAAATTCTATTACTTTTTCAGTCATTAGTGTTTTTCTGTATTATATTTTTTTTCTAAGCTTTGAGTGTATTTACTTAATGAAAACGAAAAAACAAAGAATATAATCGCAACAAAGACATAACCTTCAGTGGCCAAGCCAAGCCAATAAGAGTTAGATTTTGCTAAATTAATCATGCCTAATATTTCAAGCAATCCAACCAAAATAATCAATGGGGTATCTTTGAATAAAGCGATGAAAGTATTTGTAATTCCAGGTATTACTGTCTTAATAGCCTGTGGTAAAATAATTAAAAAATTCATTTTCCAATAACCCATTCCAAGAGACTTAGCAGCTTCATATTGCCCCTTAGGTAAAGATTGTAAACCTCCTCTGACTACTTCTGCAACATAAGTCGCTTCGAAAATACTTATACCTATTGCAACTCTTAACAGCTTATCTACATTAGAATTTGCCGGTAAAAATATCGGAAACATTATCGCGGCAGCGAAGATAACTGTAAGCAAAGGAATTCCCCTCCAAAATTCAATAAATAAAATAGAAAAAAACCTAAAAATCGGCAGCTCAGATTGTCTTCCTAATGCTAACAAAACTCCAAGAGGAAAAGCGACAATAATGCCGAAAAAGGTAAGTATAAAAGTTAAAGTTAAACCTCCCCATACTCTGGTTTCAACACGCTCTAAACCAAATCCACCATTTATTAAAGTAAAACCTATTAATGGAAAAATAAAGATCAAAAAAAATAAAATGTAAATTTTAAATTTAGATTTAACAAAAAAAGCTAAAGTCACAGTGGAAATTAAAATTAAAAAAGCTAAATTTACTCCTCCAAATTTCTTTTTCAGGATAAAATCCATAAATTAATTTTTCAAACCAAACTTTGATGAAGACCCAACAAGCTCCTCCCGGTTGACAATCAGTTTTTGAATTTCCGATAAAAGTAGCTTTTATTAAAGCCCAATCTAAGAAAGGAGGCAAAGTAATTAAAAGTAAATAAAAAATGAATAATGTAATTAAAGAATAATACCAATTAGAAAAAAGATTGTTTTTTAACCAATTTTTTATATCACTAATATTCATTTATTATCTTTCAACTATTGCAATTTTTTTATTATACCAATTTAAAATACCAGAAATTATTAAACTGATAGTTAAATAAGTCATCATTACCATAAAAATTATTTCTATAGCTTTCCCAGTTTGCGAAAGAGCTGTTCCTGCAAAAACTCCTGCAAGATCCGGATATCCTATGGCAGCTGCCAAGGAAGAATTTTTGGTTAAATTTAAATATTGATTAGTTGTTGGAGGAATTATTACACGAAGTGCTTGCGGTATAACTATCAGTTTTAAAGTTTGAGGATTATTAAAACCTAGAGATTTTGAAGCCTCTTTTTGACCTTTGCTTATTGCTAAAATTCCAGCTCTAACGTTTTCAGCTATAAAAGCAGAAGTATATAAAGATAATGAAAATAACAGTGCTAAAAATTCAGGAACTAATTTTACGCCGCCAACATAATTAAATATTCCAAAATTTTTAACGAGTTTTGGGTATTCAACTAAAAGACTTACATCTCCAATAAAAGAAAATATAATCGGGAAAATAATAATTAATAATAAAAATATCTTAAATACAGGTATAATCTTTCCGCTTTCATAAAAAACTTTAGTAGCATAATATTTTACTGCAATAGTTGCTAATAATGCTAAAAACAAACCATAAAATATATATATAAAATTACTAAAAATAAATTTTGGGATGTAAAAACCTTGTAGGTTTATTATTAAAAAATCTAGTATAACCATACTTTTTTCAGTACTTGGCAATGATCTAATAACAACAAAGTACCAAAAAAAAATTTGTAGCAGTAATGGTAGATTTCTAAATAATTCAACATAAATTAATGATAATTTGTTAACTATCCAATTTGGAGAAAGTCTAGATATACCAACGATAAAACCTAAAATTGTTGCAAAAATTATTCCAAAAAAAGAAACTAATAAAGTATTTAGAAGTCCTACAAGGTAAGATCTAAAATAACTAGAAGATCCATCGTATTGAATTAGACTAAATTGAACATCAAAACCTGAATTTGTATTTAAAAAGTCAAATCCAAAATTTAAATTTCTTGCAGCTAAGTTTATTTGAGTATTTTTTGTAAAGAAATAAATAATATAACAAAATAAAATTATAAGAAGAAGTTGTGGTAATAATTTTGAAAGTTGTAAATTTTTTCTTAAACTTGTTTTAAACTGAGAAGTTAAAAACATAAATTTATGAGAAAGGGCCGATAAAATCGGCCCTTAATAATTGAGATATTAAATTATCTTACTGGTGGAGAGTATAAAAGTCCGCCATTTCTCCAAGAAGCGTTTTGACCTCTAGCTAGTCCTACTGGAGTTTTTGGTCCAACGTTAGCATTATAACTTTCAGCATAATTACCAACTTGCTTGATAATATTATAGCTCCAAGTATTTGCTAAACTCAGATTTTTTCCAGTTTCGCCCTCTAGACCAAGTAGTCTTTTGATAGCAGGATCTTCTGTAGATTTAAGACTGTCAATATTTGCTTGAGTAATTCCATACTCTTCAGCCTCTATCATTACATTTAAAGTCCATCTTACAATATTTGCCCAGTTTTCGTCATTACCTCTTACAACAGGTCCTAACGGTTCTTTAGATATTGTTTCTGGTAAAATTAAATGATCAGCTGGATTTTTTAATTTAGTTCTATTTGCAGCTAATCCTGATTTGTCTGTAGTGTAGACATCACATCTTCCTGCATCATACGCAGCTACAGCTTCATCTGCTTTTGTGAAAGCTACCGGTTCATATTTAAGTTTTTGTTGTTTAAAGTAGTCTCTTAAATTTAGCTCAGTAGTAGTCCCTGTTTCTACACAGACTTTTACGTTATTAAGTTTTTTTGCTGAATTGATATTTGCAGCTTTTCTAATCATGAAACCTTGTCCATCATAGAAATTTGTTCCAACAAAATCTACTGCAAGTCCACCATCTCTAGATAATGTCCAAGTTGTATTTCTTGCTAAAACATCTATGTCACCAGCCTTAAGAACTTCAAATCTGTCTTTAGCGCTTAATGGTGAGTACTTTACTTTATTTGCATCACCTAAAACTGCTGCAGCAACTGCTCGACATAAGTCAACATCAATACCTGCCCATTTTCCTGATGCATCAGCATTAGAAAACCCCGGCACACCTTGAGAAACTCCACAATTAAGCGATCCACGCTTAATTACATTTTCTCTAGTTTGATTTGCATTAGCATTAAAAGTTGTAAATATAAAAGTTACAACAAAAGCTAAAACTGCAAATGAATTTATTTTAATTTTTTTCATTTTTTTTTTAGTTAAGTTTAATTGCAGATTTATACTTAATTAAAAAATCACTTTAAAGAATATTTTAACTTAAACAATTTGGGGTTGTATTAATAAACTTATTTATTATGTCTTTTCGAACTTTACGGTCTTTTTTTAATTTATATTCAAATTGCATAGCATTTTTTTTTGAAAGCATTTTTTTTTTAAAAATTAAGATCCATTGTCTACCTCTAGTAAATTTAGCTCCCTTACCGCTGTTATGTAGTTGAAGTCTTTTTTTTAAATTATTTGTCCAGCCAACGTAAGTAATAACTTTTTTATTACTAGAATTTGCAATCATATAAACAAAAAACTTTTCTAACACTTATGCAAAAAGTTTTTTATCGATTTTAAATTTAGTGTTATTTAGTAGAGCTTTTATAAAAGTAGTCATTAACGGAAGTTCTTTAAATTTAAAATCTTTAATAATTTTATTTCCAATATCAAAAATTAAATCAGCACCCTCAACTGTTTCTTTTGGCATTTTATTTTTTTTTGCATTTTTATATGTCATTCCCATTCCAATAAATTTACCCATTTTTGAGTTTCTGCCTCCTGTGCAACTGACATATAAGTCACCAACGCCCGCTAAATTCATTACAGTAGATTCTTGACCACCTATTTTTTTAATAAAATAACACATTTCTTTTACTGACTGATTAAATAAAGCAGCTGCGGTGTTAAGATTTTTATTATCTTTTTCATTTTTCGCATTAATCCCCATAGACGTTCCAATTATCATTGCATAAATATTTTTAATACCTCCGCAAGCAGCAACACCTTTTACATCGTTTGAATATTTAATCTTATAATATGATGTAGATAAAATTTTAGATAAATTTCTAACCACAGAAATATCCTTGTTTGCAAAAATAACATTTGTAAGAACTCTGTTAGATAAATCTGATGCTAAACACGGTCCTGCAGCAACTGAAATTTTTAAATTTTTTATTTCTTTTTTTAATAAAAAATTTTTAATAGTATCTGGATAAACTTCGTATCGTTTTTTTTTATTTACATGCAATCCTTTTGTTAAAATTAAAATTTGCTGATTATTTCTAATGCCTGTTAATTGCTCAGAAGCCCAATTAATTCCTTTTGAGCTAATGCCTAAGACTATTAAATCCGCATCTTTTAATAAATTATGGAAACTACTAAATTTGTAAATTTTAACGTTAATTGGAATTTTAGATTTTAATANTGGATGAATTTTTTGATTAGCTTTAATAATATCAATAAAATTATCTTCCAAATGAGTGCCTACAATTGAAACTTGATGATTATTATCGCTACAAGGAAAAGCAAANGCAGNNCTCATTGAGCCTGCGCCTAAAATTAAAATTTTAGCCATAATTTATAAAATTGGCGCGCCCTAAAGGATTCGAACCTCTGACCCTCGGTTTAGAAAACCGATGCTCTATCCAGCTGAGCTAAGGGCGCAACTAAATTTAAAGTAGTTTTAACAATTATTTTTTTTTAATCAATTTGTTAATGATTTACGCATTCATTAAAGCAATAGAAGTATCTAGCATTCGATTTGAAAAACCCCATTCATTATCATACCACGCTAATACTTTAGCTAGTTTACCGTCACTTGATACTCTTGTTTGAGTTGAGTCAAAAATACAAGAATATGGGTTGTGATTAAAATCTATGGATACTAATTGTTCAGTATTGTATTGAATAATATCTGCATAACTACTCTTTGCTGCAGCTTTAATAATTTCATTAATATCTTTAGCTGATGTTTTTTTCTTTGCTACAAAAGTAAGATCTACTAAAGAAACATTATTAGTTGGAACTCTTACTGATAATCCGTCTAATTTACCTTCTAATTCAGGTATAACCAATCCAATAGAAGTTGCGGCACCAGTCTTTGTGGGTATCATAGATAAAGCTGCAGCTCGTGCTCTTCGTAAATCATTATGATAAGCGTCATTTAATACTTGATCATTAGTATAAGCATGAATGGTGTTCATGATACCAGATTCAATTCCTAAACTATCATTTAATACTTTTGCAATTGGAGCCAAACAATTAGTAGTGCAAGAAGCATTGGATACAATTGTATGATTTTTTTTTAATATTTTATGATTAACCCCATATACAATTGTTGCGTCGACTTCTTTTCCTGTTCCCGGTGAATATCCAGGTCCAGAAATTAGAACCTTTTTTGCACCTGCTTTAATATGTAATTGAGCATCATCTCTTGAAGTAAAGCGACCTGTACATTCTAAAACTAAATCGACACCTAAGTCTTTCCAAGTGGGTAAATTTTTTGGATCTTTCTTATTTAAAATTTCAATTTTATCTTTATTAATAAAAATACAATTTTCTTTTGAAGAAACATCTTCATTAAACTTTCCATGTGTAGAATCATATTTTAATAAATGAGCATTATCCTCTGCATTACCCGAACCATTTACTGCGATAATTTCTAAGCCATGTTTTTTTTTATTTTCATAATGAGCTCTTAAAATTGTCCTTCCAATTCTACCAAAGCCATTAATTGCAACTTTAAATGTCATGATTAATTAATACCTAAAGATTTTAGTTTTCTATGTAAAGCACTTCTTTCCATGCCAATATAATCTGCAGTTTTTGAAACATTTCCATTGTGTCTATTGAGTTGAATTTCAAGATAATTTTTTTCAAATTTTTCTCTGGCCTCTTTTAATGGAAATTGAAATGCATCTTCATTATTATTTTCTTTAACCGATGAAATTTTTAAAGATTCTGACAAGATTTTATCTACATCCTCATCTTTGCCTGAAGCTAATATAACAACTCTTTCAATTAAATTTCTTAATTCTCTTACATTTCCTGGCCAATNATAATCATAAAAAACTGTATTTTTTGAATTTATAAAAATTGGTTTTAAACCGTTGCTGTCTGAAATTCTTTTAACAAAATATTCAATTAAAAAAGGGATATCTTCTTTTACATCTTTCAAATAAGGGGTTTCTATTGGAATGACATTTATTCTATGAAAAAGATCTTCTCTAAAATTGCCATGCGCAATCTCTTCTTTTAAATTTTTGCTAGTTGAACAAATGACCCTGATGTTTACNCTAATTTCATTAGCTCCATTTACTCTATGAAATTTTTGATCAGATAAAACTCTTAAAATTTTACCTTGAGTTTCTAATGGAACATCAGAAATATTATCAATTAGCAATGTTCCATTATTAGATTTTTCAAAAACTCCTGTGACAATTTTGTCATTATTTTCTGAACCAAATAATTCAAAATCAAAATGATTTGGGTCTAAAATAGCTCCATTAATTACTTTAAATGAATTATTGGATCTTAATGAGCCTTCATGAATAAGTCTGCAAACCAATTCTTTTCCAGACCCAGCAGGTCCAGAGATTAAAATACGACTATCTGTTTTTGAAAATTTATCTATAGCATTTCTTAATTTTACTATTGTAGAAGAGTTCCCAATTAGTTCATTAGATGAATAAAGATTTTTTTTTAAAGACTTGTTTTCTTTTTTTAAAGAAGAAGTTTCAATTGCTCTATTAACAAANTTTAATAATCTATCTTTATTNAAAGGCTTTTCTAANAATTCAAAAGCCCCAAGTTTTATTGAATCAACNGCAATTTTAATATTTGCATGACCTGAAATCATAATAACAGGAACATCAGCATCAATTGATTTNATAAATTTTAATATGTCTATTCCGTCTCTATTTTTTTCATCTAACAAAACATCCAATATTACTAAATCTGGTAATTTTTTTTTTTATNTCCGATAATGCTTTTTCAACAGTGTCAGCTTCTCGAACGAAAAAATTATTTTCTTTTAAGATTTCATGAACTGCAAATCTTATATCTTTTTCATCGTCTATTAATAAAATTTCATTTCTCATTAATTAATCTTAATGCTTAATTTAATTTTAGCTCCATTACTTTTTTCTATAAAATTTAAATCACCACCATGCTCATGTAATATTTTAGATACTATTGATAATCCCAGTCCTGATCCACGTTGTTTTGTTGTGGTTAAAGGGACTATTAAATCTTTTGGTGTTGTTTTAAAACCAACGCCATTGTCTTCAATTATAATATAAATAAAATCATTATTATTTTCGATCAATATATTTATTTTTCCTTGTAAATTTTTATCTAATTCTTGTTTTTCATAAATAGATTCCAATGAATTTTTGATAATATTAATCAAAACCCTAGAAATCTGATTTAGATCGAATTTAAATACATCTTGGGTGCTACTATAAACTAAATTAAAAATTACTTTTTTTTCAGATAATTTATATAAACTTATACTATCTTCTATAAGTTTTTTTAAATTATTAGATTTTTTAATGGGATTTGGCATTCTTGCAAAATCTGAAAACTCATTTGCTAACTTTCCTATGTCCTCAACTTGCCTAGATATTATATTTAAATAATTTTCAAAGTCAGCCTTATCAACATTAATTTGCTTTGAATACCTATCTTTAATTCTCTCCAATGAGAGTGTAATTGGTGTTAAAGGATTCTTAATTTCATGCGCAAGTTTTTTTGCTACCATTTCCCATGCCTGATATCTTTCTGATAAAGCAATTTTATTTTTTTGCGCCTGTATTTCTTGAGTCATTATATTAAATGTTTGATATAATTTTTTAAAATCATCGTCTTCTTCTTCATATTTTAATTTAACTTCTAAATTTCCAACGGAAACTTCTTTTGCGGCAAAAATTAATTTAATAATTGGTCTTGAAATTTTATTAGCTATGTTAATTGCATACATACTTGATAACAAAATTAGCGAGCTAACTATTACAATATAAACAGCAGCAAAAGTAATTTGGAGACCAAGACTGTTTGATTTTAATTTATAGTAGAATGTAGAGGCTTCTCCAGTATTTTTTAAAAAATTAACAGTCTCAGGATCAACATATCTAATTGTATATAAAAAAATATTCTCATTACTGCTTAATTTTACTAAAGCATTTGTTTGATTCTTATTTGCATCAGAGATTAATATAGTTTGTCCATTTTGAGCCATATCAATAAAAGTTTTTAACGGAGCAATAAAATTATTCTTATTACTGAAGGATGTTGAAAATAAAAGAAGACCATCTTTATTTATTAAATAAGATTCTTCAATTTTTCTAAATCTAGATTGTTGATCAAAATAATTTTGAAATATTTGTTTGTTTTCAGAATATAGATTAAAATTACGATTTAGATCATTTGCCATTGCTAAAATTTCTCCTTTTATAGAGTTCTGATTCTCTTCAAGATAATTTCTAGCAACTTCAACTGAATTATTTACAACATCATTAACTTTTTTATCAAACCACTTTTCAATACCAAGGTTAAAAAGCATTAAAGAAAATACAGCTACAAAAATTGATGGTACAGCTGTTACAAAAATAAAATATTTAATAAAATTTAAATTTGTACTCAATCCTGAGATTACTTTAGACTTATAAAAAAAAACTATAAGTTTTCTAATAATTAAGAAAAGCAAAACACATATGATGGATATGTTTATTATTAATAGAACCTGAATGTTATTTTCATTTAACTGAATAAAACTTGTGCCAGAAAATGTATAAAGGGTAAAAATTCCAAAAATGATTGAAAGAAAAGTACTAATGTATAAAAGTAAATTGGAACTTAATATTTTTTTAATCATTTTTTTATGAGTTACTGCGCTATAATTCTAGCTGCTGGCAAAGGTCATAGATATTCAAAAACTATACCAAAGCAATATACAGTATTTGATAATGAATTAATAATAAATTACTCTATTAAAATACTTTCTGAAATAAACTCAATAAAAAAGATAATTTTAGTAATTAACAAGCCTCAATTTATAAAATTTAAAGATCAGGTTTATAAAAATAAAAAAGTTAAAATAATTCAGGGTGGCAAGGAAAGGAAGGATTCAGTATTTCTTGCTCTTTCAAAATTAAAAAGAACTAATTGTAATAAAGTTTTAATACATGATGCTGCAAGACCATTTTTAAAAAAGAAATTAGTAAACAAAATTATTAAGCTTTCTAAAAAAAATGAAGCTGTAATTCCTTATATAACAAATACTGATACAATAGTTTTTAAAGATAAAATTCTAGACAGAAAAAAAGTTTTTTCGATTCAAACCCCACAATGTTTTTCTTTTAAAAAAATATTTTCTTTACATAAAGAATATAAAGGCAAAAAATTTACTGACGAATCTTCTTTATTTTTTTATAAAAACTTAACTGTTAAAAAAATACTAGGCGACATTAATAATGTCAAAATTACTCTTAAGAATGATTTAAATAATAATAAAAAAAATTCATACGGAATTGGCTATGATATTCATAAATTGGAAAAAAATTATAAATTATACTTAGGGGGAATACATATACCCTATTCAATGGGTACAGTAGGTCATTCTGATGGGGATCCTGTAATTCATGCCTTAGTAGATTCTCTCTTAGGGTCTAAAAAATTAGGTGATATAGGAACTTTCTTTCCAAATAATAAAAAATTTAAAAATAAAAGATCAACATTTTTTTTGAAAAAAATTATTAATCTTCTTGAAACTAAGAATATTAAAATTAATAATATTGATATTAACATTATTGCTCAACAACCAAATCTTAAAAAATATAAAAAAATTATATCTAATAATCTTTCTAAAATTTGTAACATTAGTGAAAAACAAATAAGCGTAAAAGGCAAGACAACTGATAGACTTGGAAATATTGGAAAAAATAAAGCAATCGCATGCGAGGTAATAACATCTGTATCAAATAATTAATTTTAATAAAAAAATTTTTACTTTGTTTGGAATTGGTTATTTACCTATTCCAGGAACAATGGCGTCGCTTATTACTGTAATTATTTATTATTTATTTTATAATTATCTTAATATTTTTTTTTTTATATTTTTTCTTATTCTTATTTTATTTTATTCATTCTACTTTTTAAATAAAACAATAAAGAAATCTTTTCCATCATCTGATCCGAAAGAAATTGTAATTGATGAATTTATCGGACAATCAATACCCCTGCTTATATGTGAAAATAATTTTTTTTTGATAATACTATCTCTTTTATTATTTAGACTTTTTGATATCACCAAACCATGGCCAGCAAGTTATTTTGACTTNAAAATAAAAAATGCAACTGGAGTAATAATGGATGATGTCATCGCTGGTATATATACATTTTTAATCATTTATTTATGCATATAAATAAGAAAATAAAAAACTTAACAACAATTCTAAAAAAAAAGAAAATTAAAATCTCAGTAGCAGAATCCTGCACGGGCGGGTTAATTAGTTATAACTTAACTAAAATTCCTGGGGCATCAAAATATTTTGAGATGGGAACCGTTTCTTATTCAAATAAATCAAAGATCGACTTTCTAAAAGTAAAACAAAAAACCTTAATAAAGNATGGGGCGGTAAGCGCAGAAACTTGCAAGGAGATGTGTAAAAATTTACTTAAAAGNTCCAAAACAAATATTGCAATATCTGTAACAGGTATAGCTGGACCAGATGGTGGTACTAAAAAAAAACCTNTAGGACTTGTTTATATTGGCATCTGCAGTAAAAAAAAAATGGAAATAATAAGGTTTAATTTTAATAAAAAATTAACAAGAGCAATTATCCAAAATAAAATTTTGATAGAAACTGTTAAATTAGTGAAAAACCATATTAAAATTTTATAGTTTCTTTTGCTCTCNGCTCAAAAGAATTTAAAATTTTTTCAAAACCATAATTAAAAAACTTATTAAATAAAATATTAACAATAGGATTTTTTAATTCGATATCTATAAAAAAAATTACATTGCAAGACTTTTTGTCAATTTCTTCAAATTCCCAAATATTTAATAAATTTTTAATATTTCCATTTATAGATGTTACTTCAATTTTTGAATTTTGATTAATATAAATAACTTCGCTTGTGTAAATTTCTCTAAAAGACTTAAAGCCTATCTCCAAATCCGCTGTAATTTTTAAGTCTTTTTTTTTTTTATTAATTGTTAAAATTTTTGAATTAATGCACCAAGGTAAAAAAAATTTATAATCATCAATTTTTAAAACTAATTCTATAAGATCTTTTTTAGAATAATTAAATTTTTTTATAATTTTTTTAACTGGCAATTTAAATTAGCTTGTTAATTCTTTTTTTTTTCAAAACATCAAAATCTTCCGACGCATGATAAGAGGATCTTGTTAATGGACTTGAGGAAACTAATAGAAATCCTTTTCCTTCTGCGATTAATTTATAACTTTCAAACTCCTCTGGTGTTATAAAATTTTTTATTGGATAATGTTTTGTGCTCGGTTGCAAATACTGACCAATAGTCAAAAAATCTACTCCTGCTACTCTTAAATCATCCATAACCTGCATAATCTCTTCTTTGGTTTCACCTAACCCTACCATTAGACCTGATTTAGTAAAAATTGTAGAATCATAATCTTTAACTTTCTTCAATAAATCTAAAGATTGAAAATAACGAGAACCAGGTCTTACTTTTAAATAAAGTCGAGGGATAGTTTCCAAATTATGATTAAAAACATCAGGCTTTGCATCTGCAACAATTTTATAAACATCGCCTTTTCTTAAAAAATCTGGTGTTAAAACTTCAATTGTTGTTTTATTATTATATTGCTTAATTTCGGAAATAACATTTGCGAAATGTTTTGCACCGCCATCTTCTAAATCATCTCTATCAACAGACGTTATAACTACATGTAATAAATTTAAATCCTTAACACTTTGTGCAATTTTTTTAGGCTCTAGAAGATCTAGTACTAGAGGAATGCCAGTTTTAACATTGCAAAAAGCACAGGCTCTAGTGCAGGTATCCCCCATAATCATAAATGTTGCATGTTTTTTACTCCAACATTCATTAATATTAGGACAGGAAGCTTCTTCACAAACTGTAAAAAGATTATTTTTTTTAAGAATATTTTTAGTCTCTGCATATTCTTGGGAGTAACTAGCTTTTACTCTAATCCACGCAGGTTTTTTTTGAATTGGGCTGTCAATATTATTAACTTTTTCAGGATGTCTAGCTGTCATTTTTGATTAATAATATAAATCTTTTCACCTTTTTTTCCTAACACAAAGTAATCTCTATATATTTCATCTAAGTAATCTTTATTTATATTCACAGATAAAAAATCATTTTTTTTAGTTAAAAAATTTATTTCTTTTTTAATTTCTAAATTTTTTTCTTGGAACTCTTTTAATAATATTTTCTTTTTAAAGTATTCAATAAGACCCCTATCGCCACCAAAGAAATTAAAAACAATATATAAAATTATTAAAATCATTATAAAAAAAAATTTTCTTTCAGAAATCGAGTTGACTAAATTACTCATTTTAATTTTGACATTTCAGATTTTTTTCCTATCTCCTCTTCTATTCTTAATAGTCTATTATATTTTGCAACTCTTTCTGATCTTGCTAATGATCCCGTTTTAATTTGCGAGGATTCAGTTGCTACCGCTAAATCAGCGATAAAAGTATCCTCACTATCACCAGATCTGTGAGAAATAATTGTATTAAAATTATTTTTTTTAGCAAAAGTTATAACTTCTAAGGTTTCTGTAACTGTGCCAATTTGGTTCGGTTTAATTAAAATTGCATTGGCAGTTAATTCCTTAACTCCTTTTTTTAAACGAATTAAATTAGTTACAAACAAATCATCACCAACAATTTGAATTTTTTTTCCTAACTCTTTAGTCAATTTTTTCCAAGTATTCCAATCATCTTCAAAAACTGGATCTTCTATAGAAACAATTGGAAATTTATTACATAATTTTTTATAATAATTAATCAACTCCTCTGAATTTACAGCTTTTTTATCTTCTTTGATTTTATATTTTCCTAAACTATAAAGTTCGTTTGCAGCAACATCTAAGCAGATATTAATATCTCTGCCTATTTTTAAACTGGATTTTTTAACTGCTTTAATTATGTATTCTATTGCTTTTTCATCACTATCAAATGATGGAGCAAAGCCACCTTCATCACCAAGATTAGTATTAAATTTTTTTAATTTTAATTCCTCTTTTAAATTTTGAATAACTAAAAAAGACATTCTTAAACAGTCTTTAAAAGATTTTGCGCCATCAGGTCTAATCATAAATTCTTGTATTTGAAGAGAATTATTTGCATGAGCTCCTCCGTTAATAATATTTAACATTGGAAATGGTAATTTGTTTTTATTGTTACCCCCTAAATACTTATATAATGGGATATTATTATATGCTGCGGCTGCTTTAGCGCTGGCGATCGAGACTGCCAAAATAGCATTAGCTCCTAATCTTTTTTTACTTTCAGTGCCATCAAGTTTAATTAAAAGATTATCTATTTTTTTTTGATCCAAAACGGATAAGCCTGTAATTGTTTTATTAATTTCTAAATTAATATTGNTTACGGCGTCTAAGACACCTTTTTTTAAATACTCTTTGNTTTTGTCTCTAAGTTCATGAGCTTCGTAAGATCCAGTGGAAGCTCCAGAAGGAACTATTGANTGGCCTATAGAGCCATCAGCTAATATCACTTCTGCTTCTACTGTTGGAAAACCTCTNCTGTCAAATACCTGTCTTGCTTTAACATTTTTAATAACAGACATTATTATTTTGACTTAATTAATTTATCTATTCCTATTAAATCTTTAAGTAAATTCTCTAAACTTCCAAGAGCTATCATATTTGCTCCATCGGATGGGGCTTTGTCAGGATTGTCATGTGTTTCTAAAAAAATTGTTGAGACTCCAACAGCAACAGCAGCTCTTGATAATGAACTAACAAATTGTCTTTCACCACCACTGCTATCTCCTTTACCACCAGGCTGTTGTACAGAATGAGTGGCGTCATAAACTACTGGATAACCAAAATCAGCTAAAATTGATAATGAACGCATATCAGATACTAAAGTGTTGTATCCAAAACTAACTCCTCTTTCTGTAATTAATATTTTATCATTTCCACTCTCTTCTATTTTTTTAATGACATTCTTCATGTCCCAAGGAGCTAAGAATTGTCCTTTTTTTACATTAACTACTTTATTTGTTTTGGCAGCGGTGACCAATAAGTCTGTTTGTCTACATAAAAAAGCTGGGATTTGAATAACATCAACAACTTCGGAAACTATTTTACATTGTTCTTCATTATGAACATCGGTCAAGATAGGAATATCTAAATCTTTTGAAATGTAATCAAATATAGATAAAGATTTATCAAGTCCTATCCCTCTTTTTGATTTTAAACTTGTTCTATTGGCTTTGTCGAAAGAACTTTTAAAAATAAATCCAATCTTTAACTTATTTGTAATTTCTTTAATTTTTGAAGCAATCATATGACAATGGTCTTTA
>JGI25920J50251_10000302_pt1 | contig 16331 bp, 9 predicted proteins | sample LauGreBMM110DCMD_2_FD_50251 | JGI IMG/M metagenome (IMG submission 50251) | reverse complement strand
TTACAAACAACTACAACCGAAAGTAAGCAGTTAACAACCGAATAAATTTTGGAAGTCGCCACATCTTTGCAATGTCGAAATCAAACAAGTATCGGCAAAACTTAGAATCTGAAACGAGTTCAGATCAAACCATTTAAATATTAAACGCCATGAGCACATTAAGAAACAAAGTACAGTTAATCGGTAACGTTGGTAATGATCCAGAAATCAAAACATTCGACGGAGGAAAAAAATTAGCCAAATTAAACCTTGCCACCAACGAAAGTTACAAAAACGAAAAGGGAGAGAAAGTAGAAGAAACCCAATGGCACAGTCTTATTGCTTGGGGAAAAACCGCGGACATCATTGAAAAGTATGTCGTTAAAGGGAAAGAAATTGCTATCGAAGGCAAACTAACCCACAGAAGTTACGAAGATAAAACCGGCGAAAAACGCTACGTTACTGAGATCGTAATTGATGAATTACTAATGTTAGGAAAGTAAAGCCCCCACCCGAGCGATAGCGAACTGGCGAAGCAAACCCCCAAAGGGGAATTAGTAAATTAAGCCGCAGTTTTCAGATTTCCAGTTAACTGCGGCTTTTTTATTTAAACCGTATGAAATCCAATATGTTTTCAACCACGAATTACACCAATTGTCTGGATTTTATTTTAGAAGCAATAAGACTTCTGTAATATTTTCAAAGGAATAAAAATTATCGTGTTCTATTTCAAAATCAATTTTTTCATATTCCCAAGTGGTGTGATAGGGAACGTGAACTCCGTAACCACCTATGTTTAAAATAGGCAAAACATCGGATTTTAGTGAGTTTCCAATCATTAAAAAATCTTGAGGTTGGCAATCCAATCGCCCTAACATTTTCTGATAATCCAATTCGGTTTTGTCGCTCATCACTTCAATATGATGAAAATAAGCGCCAATTCCTGAATCATGAAGTTTGCGGTGTTGGTCTTTTAAATCGCCTTTGGTGGCAACAATCAATTTGAATTTCCCTTGCAATTCAATCAAAACCTTTTCCACATTTGGAATTAATTCTACTGGCTTTTGCAATAACTCTTTTCCAATAGTAATTATTTTTTCAATCCCACTCCCAGAAATAGTATGATTGGTTAATTCCAAAGCGGTTTCAATCATAGAAAGTGTAAATGCCTTAATGCCAAATCCATATAAAGATAAATTGGCAATTTGATGATTTAAAATCAACCCTAAAATTTCTTGCTTCGAAGCATAATCTTGAAATAATACACAGAAACGCTCTTGGGCTTCATCGAAATAAGGTTCGTTGTGCCACAAAGTATCATCGGCATCAAAAGCAATTATTTTTGGGTTCATTTTAATATTTTTTTAAACACTAATTTCACTAATTTTCACAAATTAAATCTGTGAAAATTAGTGAAATTAGTGTTATATATTTTTATTAGTTTATGGTTTCGCCATTTCCAACTCCATCGGCATCCGGATTCACAAAAACCAATTTCCCTTCTGAATTGGTAGTCATCAAAATCATTCCTTCGCTATCTACTCCGCGAAGGTTTCTTGGAGTCAAATTAACTAAAACAGTAACGCGTTTCCCAATAATTTCTTCAGGAGTAAAACTCTCAGCAATTCCCGAAACAATCGTACGAACATCAATTCCTGTATCGATTTTTACTATCAGCAATTTATTTGCTTTTGGCATTTTTTCCGCCTCTAGAATAGTTCCTACACGCAAATCTATTTTAGCAAAATCATCGTATTGAATTGTTTCTTTTTGAGGTTCTGCCATTTTGTTTTCCACTTTATTTGCCACTTTCGTAGCTTCTAATTTATCAATTTGTTTTTGGATTTCTTCGTCTTCAATTTTTGCAAAAAGCAATTCTGCTTCTCCAATTTGATGACCTGCCGGAATTAATTCCGAAGTTTGAGACACTGTTTTCCAATCAATTTTATTCTCAATTTTTAGAATTCTGGAAAGTTTCTCAGCCGTAAAAGGCAAAAAGGGTTCGCAAAGCGAACTCAAAGCGGCGGCAATTTGCAGGGCCACATACATTTGCGTTTGTACACGCTCTGGATTGTCTTTAATTACTTTCCAAGGCTCTTCATCGGCAAGATATTTATTCCCCAAACGGGCAACATTCATCAATTCGCCCAAAGCTTCTCTAAAACGGTAGCGATCAATAGAACTAGAAATCACCGCTGGATAGGCTTTTAACTCTGCTAACACTTCATTATCATAATCACTAAAGTTGTAATTTCCACCTGTAGCTTGCTCCCCCTTTGGGGGCTGGGGGGCCGGAACAATTCCTTCATAATATTTATTGGTTAAAACTACCACCCTATTGATAAAATTTCCAAAAATGGCAACCAATTCATTATTATTTCTAGCTTGAAAATCTTTCCAAGTAAAATCGTTATCCTTAGTTTCTGGAGCATTAGAAGTCAAAGCATATCTCAAAACATCTTGCTGATTAGGAAAATCAAGCAAGTATTCGTGTAACCAAACCGCCCAATTTTTTGATGTCGATAATTTATCCCCTTCCAAATTTAAGAATTCATTTGCAGGAACGTTATCCGGTAAAATATAACTTCCTTCGGCTTTTAACATCGCAGGAAAAATAATACAATGAAAGACTATATTGTCTTTTCCAATGAAGTGAACCAGCTTAGTATCATCATTTTTCCAATACGGTTCCCAGTCCTTTCCTTCTCTAGAAGCCCATTCTTTGGACGCAGAAATATATCCAATTGGAGCATCAAACCACACGTATAATTTTTTGCCTTCAGCGCCTTCAACAGGAACGTCAATTCCCCAATCTAAATCTCTGGTAACTGCTCGAGGCTCTAAACCGCCATCGATCCAAGACTTCACTTGTCCGTAAACATTGGGTTTCCAATCGTTTTTATGTCCTACTAAAATCCAATCTCTCAAAAAGGCATCGTATCGATCCAAAGGTAAAAACCAATGTTTTGTCGATTTCAAAACGGGAATTTCACTTGTAATTGTAGATTTTGGATTTATTAAATCCGTAGCGTTTAATGTAGATCCACATTTTTCACATTGGTCGCCATAAGCCTCTTCATGTCCGCATTTTGGACATGTTCCGGTTACAAATCGATCTGCTAAAAATTGATTTGCTTTAGCGTCATACAATTGTTCTGTTACTTGCTCGATAAAATCCCCATTGTCATATAATTTTTTGAAAAATTCAGAAGCAGTATCATTGTGAATTTTAGAAGATGTTCTGGAATAATTATCAAAAGAAATTCCAAAATCTATAAACGATTGACGAATTATTCCGTCATATTTATCAATGATTTCCTGGGGCGTTACCCCTTCTTTTTTCGCTTTCATTGAAATTGCAACTCCGTGTTCGTCGCTTCCGCAAACAAACAAAACGTCTTTATCTTGTAATCTTAAGTAACGGGAATAAATATCTGAAGGAACGTAAACACCTGCCAAATGACCAATATGAATTGGGCCATTGGTATAAGGCAATGCTGCCGTTATAGTATATTTTTTTGGATTTTGTATCATAATCGTATTTTTGAAATCCTTGAAACTAGCCAAGAATAGATGCAAAAATAAGATATTTTATGTTAGGGACAAGTAGCTAGATTGTACGGAATTGCTTTTTTATTTTTTTATTAATATAAATAGCAATTAGNAACTTCAATCCTATTTTGTATATTCGTGAATTGAACCAAAGNTATCAAACAAATGAAGTGGGAAGAATTATTATCACTAAAAAGACAAGGAGACAATTTTAAGCGTTTGCGCAAAGAACAAGACGACACCCGACTGGGATTTGAAGTCGATTATGACCGTATAATATTTTCATCGGCATTTCGAAGTTTGCAAGATAAAACGCAAGTGATCCCCATGTCTAAAACAGATTTTGTTCACACACGATTAACCCATAGCCTTGAAGTTTCAGTTGTAGGAAGGTCTATTGGTCGACTAGTTGGAAAGAAAATAATAGAAAAATATCCCTATTTAAATGAAATTCACGGATTTGAAATGAATGATTTTGGAGCAATTGTAGCCGCAGCATCTTTAGCACACGACATTGGAAATCCGCCTTTTGGTCATTCAGGAGAAAAAGCTATAGGTGAATATTTCTCTATTGGAAACGGACAAAAGTACAAAGCCAAATTAACTGATAAAGAATGGCAAGACCTAATAGATTTTGAAGGAAATGCCAATGGATTCTCTGTGTTAACTAGCTCAAGACCAGGAAATGATGGTGGTTTGAGAATTTCCTATGCTACTTTAGGTGCTTTTATGAAATACCCAAAAGAGAGTTTGCCTAAAAAACCAACTTCTGCAATTGCCGATAAAAAATATGGTTTTTTCCAATCGGACGTGGCGTTTTTTAAAGAGGTTGCTGCTGAATTAGGGATGATTCCAAATAAATCGGGAAAAGATATCGGTTTTGAAAGACACCCTTTGGCTTATTTAGTTGAAGCGGCAGATGATATTTGCTACACCATAATTGATTTTGAAGATGGCATCAACTTAGGGTTAGTTTCTGAAGATTACGCTTTGGAATACCTAATTAATTTGGTGAAAGACAGTATTGACTCCAATAAATACAACACATTGACTTCTAAAGAAGATCGGATAAGTTATTTGCGTGCCATTGCAATTGGCAGTTTAATAAATGACGCGGTTAATGTATTTATAGAAAATGAAGAAGCTATTTTAAACGGAAAATTTCCTTATGCGCTAACAGATAAAAGCAAATACAAAGCTCAAATGGATGATATTATCAAATTGAGTGTAAAAAAGATATATAAAAGCCGCGAAGTAATTGAAAAAGAACTTACTGGTTATCAAATAATTAATACCCTATTAGACAAATTTACTTCCGCTTTCAATAATAGTTATGAAGGAAAATCATCTAATTTTGACAGCTTAGTTTTACAATTGCTACCGGAAAAATTCCGAGTTGAAAAAGACAATTTATACGACCGATTACTTCACATTTGTCATTTTATCTCTCTTCTAACGGATGGTAATGCCTATATATTATTTAATACAATTAATGCGTCAAAAAGTTAAATAATAACTCATTTCAATTCAATTATTTGAAAAAATAAATGATATCCCTTATATTTACAAACTTAAATATTCAAATTCCCTTTATGAAAAATAAATTACTAGTTTCAATTCTATCGATTTTGTTTGTAGCGTCAGGTTTTTCTCAATCAGAAAAAAACGCTAAGGAATTATCAATGACAATTGGAAAAAACAAAAAAGAAAAGCCTAGCAAAAAAACAGTTGAATTAAGAAAGAAATTGGCCTATTATCAAGATCATAGTCCATTTTCAAAAACAAAAACCGCAACTCAAGTAAGCGACCGGCCAAATGGAGTTCCACCAAATAAATATTATGAGAATGAGTGGGAATTAACAATGAATCCTATTTTAGGTCGGCCAACACCTGAAAATTTAGAAGTAATTAGAAAAGAATTATTAGAAGAGAGGCAACGCCTGCTTGCTTCAGGAAGAGTTCCTGGAGACGCGGTAGATAATAGTTGGGTTGAAAGAGGCCCAACCAATGTTGGAGGAAGAACAAGGGCAATACTGTTTGATCCAAACGACACCACTCGTGAAACTGTTTTTGCAGGTGGCGTAAGTGGTGGTTTATGGAAAAATACTGCGATTTCAAACTCAGGATCTATATGGAATAGAGTTAATATTTCAGATAATTTAAATGTTTCTTGCCTTGCTTTCGATCCAAACAATACCAATATTTTTTATGCTGGAACTGGAGAATCTTACACCGGTGGAGACGTGGGTGGAAACGGAGTGTGGAAATCAATTAACAGAGGGGTAACTTGGACTAAAATTCTTGGTGGAGTGACCGGGGCTACCACTTTTCAGTCTGCAAGTAATGTAACTGTTAGCAGTCCGTCTGGAATTGCAGGAAATTATCCATGTTTCCCGAATTTATCTTTTGGCCCAACCATCACAGCGCCAATGACATCTAACATCGTTTTAGTTTCAGATGGCTCAGCAACTCCAACCATTGGATGTGTTGGATTCACAAATGCAGCAGCTGTGAATGGAAAAATCGCGTTGATAAGAAGAGGGTCATGTACGTTTGCTGTAAAAGTAATGAACGCCCAAACTGCAGGTGCTATTGCTGTAATAATTATGAATAATGTTCCTGGTCCTCCAGCAGCAATTGGAGGGACAGATACCGCAATTACAATACCTTCAGTAATGATTTCTCAAGCTGATGGGGATCTTTTAGAAGCTGCATTAGCTTCTGGTGCAGTCAATGTAACTTTAAATCCAAGCAGTCCTGGATTGATAACCGGTAGTTTAGTCCCTGGGATTCAGCACATAAATAAAATTGTGGTAAGAAATAATGGGGGTATTTCCGAAGTATATGTAGCTGCAGCCGATTCTTATTATGGAGCAGCGAATTCAACTACTTATATGGGTTCAAATACCTTTGGTGTTTATAAATCTAGCAACGGAGGTTCAAGTTGGGCGCAATTAAATATGCCGCTTACGTCTAATCAAAATAAATATTGTCCTAATGATATTGAAATTGGCGCTGATAATAAATTATGGGTTTCAACGAAAAATAGCTTTGCTTTTTCTGAAGGTGGTGGAAAAGTTTTTTGTTCAACTGATGGAGGAGCAACATTTATTGATAAGTATACTGTAACTGGAAATGGTGGTGGAGAAAGGNTTGAAATTGAACCTTCAGCAACAAACCCTAACCTTATTTATGTATTAGCACAATTAAATCAAGCCACTGCAACTGATGGCGTTGAAGTGCAGATAATAAAAACCACTGATGGTTTTGCAACATCAACCCTTACGTCATTACCTGTTGGAAATGAAACCAGAGAGGCGACCTATGGTTTTACTGGAGGTCAGGCTTGGTATAACCTAATGATTGAAGCAGACCCAAGTAACGACCAAACTCTTTATGTAGGTGGAATAGATTTATATAGATCAAACGATGCGGGTAATTCATGGACTACAATTTCAAATTGGACTACCAATGTTCACTCTGATCAACATGCAATGACATTCAAGCCTGGAAATTCTAATATAGCTGTTTTTGGAAATGACGGTGGAGTATATTATGGTGGAAGTTTATCAGCCGCTATAAGTAGCTCGGGAATTGAATCCAGAAATAATGGATTTAATGTTACTCAGTTTTATACCGTTGGAGTAGGTCCAACTAGCGTCGGAGCAGGAGACTATTTTGTTGCTGGAGCTCAAGATAATGGTTCGCAGTATTTTGGAGGTGTTTCAACTGGTGAGAATGCAAGTGTTGAAGCTCAAGGAGGCGATGGTGCTGCTTCGATGTTTGATCAAGGAACCGATAATTATTTTATTACTAACTATGTATACAACCAAAGGATTAATTATAGAACTACCGCTGGGGCAACTAGAGTAATTAATACCGAATCTACCTCTAACGGTGCTTTTATTTCTCCTATGGCTTTAGATAGCAATAGAGATATTNTATTTTCCGACTATACTGTTCCAGGGACAACACCAGTTTATGGAATTAGAAGATATACCAACTTAAAAACGGGTACAATTGGTAAAACAACAATAACCAATACCACTTTAATTACAAGTTCACCAACTGCATTAACGGTATCTAAATATTCTGCTTCCGCTACCACTTTATTAGTAGGTTTTAGAAACGGGAAAGTATTGCTATCGCTAAATGCAAATGCTACAACGGTAACATGGACTGACATAACGAGCCCAAGTTTTGTAGGAAGTATTTCAGATGTTGAATTTGGCCAATCAGAAAATGATATTTTTGTAACTTTCCATAATTATAATGTAGTTAGCATTTGGTACAGTGCCGATCGAGGCTTGACTTGGCAAAACAAAGAAGGAAATTTACCGGATTTGCCTGTGAAATGTATTTTGCAAAACCCATTAAAACTAAACGAGGTAATTGTCGGAACTGATCTTGGCGTTTGGTATACCACTTCGTTTAACACCGCTTCTCCAGTATGGTTCCAATCCTACAACGGAATGAGTAATGTGAAAGTTACTGATATGGATTTAAGAAATGACAATGCCGTATATGCTTCAACCTACGGAAGAGGCGTTTTCTCAGGATTATTTACCTCAGGAACATTGGCAAATGAAGATTTCTCCAATAAAAAAGGGGTTGTGATTTCTCCAAATCCTTCCAATGGAGTGTTTACTATCAACATCAATCAATATTCCGGAAAAGTGACCGTTCAAGTAGTTGATTTAAACGGAAGAGAAGTTTATGCTGCTAAAAACGAATGGTTTAGTTCAGAAAAAGCAATTGATTTAAAAGCAGTGGAATCTGGAATTTATGTACTTAGAATATCCGGAGATGATTTAAATTATTCTCAAAAAATAATAAAAAACTAGTTTTAAAATAATTTAATAAAAAATCCAATCATGAAAATGGTTGGATTTTTTATTAGGATAAAATTGAAATTATACTTTCCACATCTATTTTACAATAGTGATGCAATTCTTCAACCGTTCCCTGTTCAATAAATTCATCCGGAATCCCAAGATTTAGAACTGGGATTGAATAATTTTTTTGTGAAGCAAATTCTAAAATAGCACTTCCAAAACCCCCTTTGATTACGCCATCTTCAATGGTAATTATTTTTTCAAATTTTTTGAAAATAACATGCAACGTACTTTCATCTAGTGGTTTTACAAATGCAAAATCATAGTGTGCAATAGTTTCCGAATTCTTCATTTTGGCTAAAGCCAATATAACTTTATTTCCAATTGTACCATTGGATAAAACAGCAGTTGTAGTTCCTTCTTTTAGACAATTAGATTTCCCGATTTCAATTTTTTTGTAGGGCTTTTGCCAATCTACAGTTTCTCCTCGNCCTCTAGGATAGCGAATTGCAATTGGATTATTTAATCCCAATTGGGCGGTATATAAAATATTTCGAAGCGCTATTTCATTCATTGGTGCATATACAATCATATTTGGAATACAACGAAAATACGCCAAATCAAAAACCCCGTGGTGCGTTGCGCCATCTTCGCCAACCAATCCTGCTCTGTCCAAACAGAAAATAACGGGAAGGTTTTGCAATGCTACATCATGAATTACTTGGTCGTACGCTCGTTGCAAAAAGGTAGAATAAATATTGCAAAAAACTACCATTCCTTGTGTAGCCATTCCTGCCGCTAAAGTTACCGCGTGCTGTTCGGCAATTCCAACGTCGAAAGCACGTTTTGGAAACGCATCCATCATGAATTTCAAGGAACTTCCTGACGGCATGGCAGGGGTAATTCCGATTATTTTTTCATTGGCTTTTGCCAAGTCCAGTACTGTTAATCCAAAAACATCTTGGTATTTTGGTGGTAAATGTTGCTCCGATTTTGGAAGGATATCTCCCGTGATTTTATCAAATTTTCCTGGTGCGTGGTATTGCACTTGGTTGTCTTCGGCTTGTTGAAGTCCTTTCCCTTTTGTGGTAATAATATGAAGGAATTTAGGGCCTTTTATTTTTTGTAACCGTTTTAATTCTTTGAGAACCGCAAAAATATCGTGCCCATCAATTGGGCCTGAATAATCAAAATTTAGGGATTTAATCATGTTGTTTCCCCTTGGATTTTTTCCTTCTTTTACGGCAGTTAAATAGTTTTTAAGAGCGCCAACACTTGGGTCAATCCCAATAGCATTATCGTTCAGAATTACCAATAAATTAGCATCGGTAACTCCGGCGTGATTTAACCCTTCAAACGCCATCCCGGAAGCTATTGATGCATCGCCAATTACGGCAATATGTTGCTTGTTCAAATCGCCTTTCAAATTGGAGGCAATTGCCATTCCTAAAGCTGCCGAAATAGAAGTCGAAGAATGTCCAACTCCAAAAGTATCGAAATTGCTTTCGCTTCGTTTTGGAAATCCTGAAATTCCGTTACGTTGGCGATTGGTATGAAAATTCTCTCGTCTTCCGGTAAGGATTTTATGACCGTAGGCCTGATGTCCAACATCCCAAACCAATAAATCATTTGGAGTGTCAAAGATATAATGCAAGGCAATTGTGAGTTCTATAACACCCAAACTTGCGCCCAAATGTCCTTCTTTTATAGCTACAATATCAATAATAAAATCACGCAACTCTTGAGCCAATTGAGGAAGTTGCCCTTCGTCAAGAAGTCTTAAATCGGTTGGAGAATTGATATTTGAAAGTAAATTATTCGACATAATGCAAATGTACGATTTGAAATTGTATTTTTACAATCGATAAAAAGTTGTTTCACAAAGATTCACAAAAAAATAAAACGAAGATTCACAAAAAGTTAATAGCTTGTGTTTTAGTGCCCTCTATTATGGAAAACCCTTTCAATGACGAATATTTCATGAAAAAAGCTTTGCAAGAAGCGGAATTGGCGTTTGAAAAAGGCGAAGTTCCTGTAGGCGCTTTGATTGTAATTGATAATAAAATCATTGCGAGAACCCATAATCTCACTGAACTTCTGAATGATGTTACCGCTCATGCCGAGATGCAAGCCATTACTTCGGCAGCGAATTTCCTTGGCGGAAAATACTTAACAGGTTGTACTTTGTATGTTACTTTAGAACCNTGTCAGATGTGTGCCGGTGCGTTATACTGGAGTCAGATTTCAAAAATAGTTTTTGGCGCAAGCGATNAAAATCTGGGTTTTGAGAAAATGGGAACACAATTACATCCTAAAACTACTGTTGTTGGCGGCTTAATGGCTAATGAAGCTTCGGCTTTGATGAAAACTTTTTTTGCAGGTAAAAGAAAATAATTATTAGGCCCCAATTCCTAGNCCGTATGGAAGGGAAAATCCCGAGCTTTTTAGCGAGTATTTGGACTGACAGCCGACACGAGTGAAGCGAACTGGCGAAGCAATTAGCTCCAAAAGAATTTGATGTTATCTAAAAAAAACCGCTACTCTTTCGACTAGCGGTTTTTTGTTTTAATTCTTTATTTCTCTTCTTTAATCAAATAAATATAGACTGGAAAGTGATCACTAAAACCTATCTCGTTTATGGTATGTCGGAGTGGATATCCTTTATATTGGCCGGTGATTTGAATCATAAACGGTTTGTTATAAATTCCAGCTTTCCAATATTTGAAGGAAGAATAGTTTTTTTGAATTAATGTTTCGGACACCATTATTTGGTCAAAAATATCTCCTGCATCTCTATAAAATAATGAAGAATTCCCGTCTTTTGCCATTTGCTCAAACGGATTGTAAACCCCAAATTGTTTTACTTCTTCCTTTTTTAGTTTGGCGCCAATGCCTTCTTTAACACTTTTATTATAGGTGCCATCATTTAAATCACCCATAATGATTATTTTGGCAATTGGGTTGGCTTTATAAATTGAATCCATAATTTTTCTATTCAATCTACCTGCGGCTTCTCTAAAAGGGCTACTCTTTTTTTCACCTCCGGATCTAGAGGGCCAGTGATTAACAATGATATTCACTTCATCGCCATCTAGCATTCCGGTAACTAATAAAACGTCTCTTGTGTAAACTCGGTTGTCAATTGCCNCTTCATTTTTATCGCTATCTGCTTTGTCTTCAGNGGTTTCGCCTGTATTTTTCTCTACAATTTTAGAATCATTTCTGTAAATTAGCAAAGGGATATTAACGGAGCTTGTTGGTTTAAAATGCTTTTTTTGGTACAAAAGCGCCACATCAATTCCGCGTTTATCAGGAGATTCATAATGTACTATTCCATAATCATGTACGGCTAGTTTTGGTTGTTTTACTAAATCTTCTAATACCCCTCTATTTTCAATTTCTGAACCACCAATTAAGGTTGGAGAATTTGGATTTTCTCCCGTACCTATTTCGGAAAGTACTCTTGCTAAATTCTCTAATTTTTTACTGTATTTTTCGGAAGTCCAGTTTTGCGCTCCATTGGGCAACCATTCCTCGTCAAAGTTTGGGTTGTTAATGGTGTCAAATAAATTTTCTAAGTTATAGAACGCCACTGTATGAACGGAAAATTTCTTTTGCTGTGCATTGGTGCAAATGATTGTAAAAAATAGAAAAAATAGCGTGATTTTATTTCTTAAGTTCATAAAATTTCAGTTTTAATTTACCCTCGCCTTAAATACAGTAGGGTTGCAAATGTAAAATATTATTACAGATTAATACCATTGGCACATTAAGAAATTAATATTATTGAGATAATGTAGGATTATATTGATTGTTATATTATTAATTCATGTAAATTTGTAAGCCCTGTTTTATAAAAAATAAAAAAAGGGTTAATTTAATAATACTATATGAAAAAACTTGTTATTAGTACTTTATTTGTAATGCAAGTATTTTTTGTTTTTGCTCAGGATATTTCTGGAATTTCTGGAAAAGTAGTAGATGCAAAAACTAAAAAACCATTACAAAATGCAATTGCCTCTATCCAAAATTCAAATTTAACGCAGTTGACCAATGGGGAAGGAAAATTTACTTTTGAAACTGTATCGGTTGGTAATCAACTAGTTCAAATTAAAATTTCCGGTTACAAAGATCAGTTGCTTACAGTTGAAATAGTAGCTGGAAAAATATTGGATCTAGGAACTATTATTTTAGAATCTGACATTACCGCTGAAAGACAATTAAGTTTAATTACCATAACTGATTCTGATTTAGGTGATGATAATAGTGGTTCTGAAAGCACATCTAGTTTATTGCAAGCATCAAGAGATGTGTTTCAACAATCGGCGGCTTTTAACTGGGGTCAAGCTCGATTCAAAATGAGAGGTTTAGATAATGAATATGGGGTTACTATGATTAATGGGATTTCCATGAACAAAATTTATGACGGAAGACCTCAATATAGTAATTGGGGTGGGTTAAATGACGCTACTCGTAATCAAGAGTTTACCAATGGCTCTGCGCCATCTGATTATACTTTTGGAGGGATTTTAGGGACTAATGAAATAAACACTAGAGCTTCTTTATACCGACCAGGAAATAGAATTTCATTTGGAGGAACGAATACCAATTATACAGGAAGAATTATGGGAACTGTAGCTTCTGGNATGAGAAATGACGGATGGGCTTACGCTATTTCTGCATCTAGACGTTGGGCGCAAGAAGGCTATTTCCAAGGAACAAATTATAGTGCCAATTCCTTTTTTGCAACTGTTGAAAGAAAAATAACAAAAAATAATAGCTTGAATTTTACCGCTATTTTCGGTCAAAACAGTAGAGCTAAAAATTCACCAAATACACAAGAGGTAACTAATCTTGGCGGTGAAAAATACAATTCTTATTGGGGTTGGCAAAATGGAGAAAAAAGAAATTCTAGAATAAAAACAGTAGAAGAGCCATTGTTTATATTGAGTAATTATTGGAAACTGTCTTCAAAAACCAATTTGAATATCAATGTTTCTTATCAAACAGGAAAAATTGGAAATAGTAGAATTGACTTTCAGGGAGCTAATAATCCTGATCCTACTTATTATAGAAATCTACCAAGTTATTATACTTCATTATATGAAAATGACCCGGCTGCAGTAACGCTTCAAAATCCTGCGGCGTATCTGCCTGGTGGTTTGGGAGGTATAAGTTTGTACAATCCGAATGACCCAACTAACCCCGCTTATGTAGGGTCTTTAAATGCCAATTTTTTTACTAATAAACAAATAGATTGGACGTCAATGTATCGGGCCAATTCTATTAGCGGAACTAGTAAATACGTGTTATTTGAAGATCGTACANATGACACTCAATATGTTGCAAATTCAATATTAAGCTCTCAACTTTCAGATAATATTATATTAAATGCAGGTGGAAGTTTCACTAAATTGAAATCCCATAATTTTAAAAACATGCTTGATTTATTGGGAGGGAGCTCTTTCAGTGACTTGAATTTATTTGGTGTTGGTGACCAACAACAATCTGATTTGAACAATCCAAATAGAGTAGTTGGAAAAGGGGATATTTATGGTTACAATTATAATTTGCATACCACTAAAATTGATGCTTTTACTCAATTCAAATTTGTTTACAAAAAAGTAGATTTTTATTTAGCACAATCTTTCTCTCGTTTAGAATATGAAAGAGAAGGTTTATTTAAAAATGGCTACTACGCTTCCAATTCTTATGGATATAGCTCGAAAAAAGCCTTTGATAATTTTGGCTTTAAAGGAGGTTTAACCTACAAAATTTCAGGACGTCAATACGTTAACTTTAATGGTGTTTACATATCTAAAGCACCTAGTTTAAGAAATGTATTTAATAATGCCCGAGTTACCAATAATATAACAGATGGAGTAGCAAACGAAACTGTTTCTAGTGCCGATGCGAGTTATATTATCTCTGCTCCAAAATTAAAAATGCGTTTGACGGCTTTTTATTCTAAAATTCAAAATCAAACCGAAACTTCCTTCTTTTTTGGAGACGGTGCAGGAATTGATGATCCGGCAACTGATGCAAATGAAAGTAATGTTTTTGTAGCAGAAACAGTTACTAATTTAGATAAGAGAAACGTAGGGATTGAATTTGGTGCTGAATACGCAGTTACTTCTACCATAAAAGTGACGACAAGTATTGCCTATGGTGACTATATTTTTGACAGCAATCCAACTGTAAAAGTGAGCTCAGATGCTGCGGCAACCATTGATAATCCAATGCCATTAAATGATTATGGACAATCTAAATTGAAAAATTACAAACAATCAGGTATGCCACAAGCTGCTGCTTCGCTTGGAGTTGAATATAGAGACCCAAGATTTTGGTGGGTTGGCGCCAATATAAATTACCTTGCTAATAACTATATCGATGTTGCTCCAATTACAAGAACGGATCGCTTTTTTACAGATCCGGTAGGTGTTAATAACAATCCATTTCCAGAGGCCATTCAAGCTAGAGCAAACGAATTGTTAAAACAAGAAAAATTTGATAATTTTGCTTTATTAAATTTAATAGGTGGAAAATCTTGGAAAGTAGGAGAAAACACCTTTGGGTTCTTTGCTAGTGTCAATAACGTTCTAGATATTGTATACAAAACAGGGGGATTTGAGCAAGCAAGAAACTCCAATTACAGACAATTAAACCAAGACGTTTCAAGTGGAACTCCGGCATTTGCCCCTAGATATTTTTACGGTTTCGGAAGAACCTATTTCTTAAATTTATACATCAATTTCTAATAAAAATAAATAACAAAAATATGAAATCAATAATTTTAAAATCAGTATTTTTTAGTATCCTTTCTGCAGGATTGTTTACTAGTTGTGTAAAAGATGAGTTTGGAACACCTACCCTAGGGGACTGTTCAGAAACCTCATTAGTAAAAAACAGAGAAGTTTCTCAAATTTCTGCTGGAGCAGTTGTCGCGGTTCATACTAGCATTGTGCCTGGGGTTTCTGATGTAATTGAAGCTTATGTTACCTCTAGCGATATTGGAGGTAATTTCTTCAAATCAATTTCTTTTCAAACATTAGATGGATCAAAAGCTTTTAGTGTTCCTGTTGATGCCTCTTCTACCTTTATTAATTACGAGCCAGGAAGAAAAGTTCTAATTAAAATGGATGGTTTATACAAAGATGTAAAATACGATGGGATGAGAATTGGTGGACTTTATGCCAACTCTTCTGGGGGTGCTGAAGTAGGAAGAATGTCAGAAACAGATTTCAGAGCTTCGGTAAATAGAACTTGTACTGCAGTAAATGAAGATCAATTAGTTCAACGAGTAACTATTGACCAAGCAGTAAGTGGTGGAGCCTATTTAAATAAATTAATTGAACTTGACAGAGTTCAATTTGTGAACAATGATGTTGTTGCCAACAGCACTTATTATGATCCAAGCCCATCAAATCCAAATACTATTGGTGGAGCTACCAACAGAAGAATTCAAGATTTCTCAGGAAATTCTGTAATTTTTAGAACTAGTGGATATGCTAATTTTGCTTCAAAAGCAGTAGCTTCAGGAAGTGGAAAAATTAGAGGGATTATGACAAAATACAACACTGATTATCAATTTATGGTACGAACTGAAGCCGATATCAAATTAACAAGCACTAGATTTTCACCATTATTAAATGAAACTTTTGATGGCGGTATCGCTTCTTGGACTGCTTTTAGTGTGACTGGGGCTGAAGTATGGGCGCACAGTACAATTTATGGAAATCCAGGGTCAATGGCTAAAATGTCTGGTTATGCAACTACTAATAGAGCTAATGAGGATTGGTTGATTTCACCAGTTCAGAATTTATCAACTTTAACAACAGCCACTTTATCTTTTGATAATGCCTATAAATTTACAGGGGATCCTATTGTAGTTTTAGTATCTAGAAACTATTCTGGAACGGGAAGTCCTTATGCTGCAGGGGTAACCTGGACTACCTTAACTGGGGC
>JGI25920J50251_10000295_pt1 | contig 16435 bp, 18 predicted proteins | sample LauGreBMM110DCMD_2_FD_50251 | JGI IMG/M metagenome (IMG submission 50251) | reverse complement strand
ATACCGAAGGACCCGGGTTCGATTCCCGGCACCTCCACCATTTTTATTTATTAATGCTGGCCTTCTGGGCCATGTCCATCGTTTCCGCCAGAGTGTCCGCCGCGACGCCATTTCACAACTGGACCGAAGTGCGAACTACCTCGTTCATTGCCACTTCGTTTTTGTTTTTTCCATAATTTGACTCCGAATTTGGCAAGTATGGGAGCAATGATGCGCACATCTGGAAAGTATTCGCGGCGCAGTGCGATATAGGCCATAGAAATTCCAAAAGTACCGATTGCATGAACAGTTAAACCTTGGTTTGGTTTCCAAAAAACCGTAGCGTTAATAAAGAGTGAAACAGTAATTACGAGGCCATGAAGCAATCTTCGGAGAACTGTTAGAACTATATGTTCTGTTCGAATCTTTGTTAATAAGATTGCAACTGGACCGCCAAGAATTACAATCATAAATAGGGTTACAACTAGATAAGCCAGACTCTCCATTACAACCCCTTCCACTCTTCTCGTAACACAGAATACATAGCCATGTTGATCTGCGATCCATCGTATCTGCGCGATTTCTTGCGCAAGATTCCTTCAAGGGTATACCCAGCCGATACTAGAAGCCTCGTTGACAGCGAATTCTCTACATCCACGAGCGCCTCGATACGCTCAAAGCCCATTGACTCAAAACCAAAGTTGGTCAGCATGCGTGCAGCCGTGGTGCCCACACCCTTGCCCCGAACATCTGCACTGACCCAGTAGCCGAGCTCTGCAACGAGATCGGGGAGATCCATACTGTGAAAAGAGATCACTCCAGCAAACTCTGTGTCGTTTCCATTTCCGTAATCAATCGCAAAGGCCAACTCCGTCTTTTCGGCGATAGATTTCGGCGTTTTTTCTCGAACAAAGAACTCTGCATGAGCCATTGTGTAATCCCGAGGGACTCGAGTGAACTTTGGAATGAGAGGATCTTGGCAACTCGAATAAATATTGGTGATATCACTCTCTACTAATGGGCGTAGTGTGATTAACCCGTGAGAGAGCGTTGGCGTGTGGGTCGGCCACCAGATCATTGCGAAAGTATGACATTGATTATTGAGTCAAAGCCAAGGAATATCGTTAGCCCTCTTGCATCTGAGTTGGCGTACCGTGAACGCCCAGTACATCTTTTTTACCCGTTGCATCATCTTTGTAGATTGCTGGAATCGTTCCGAGAACTCCCTTTTGGAAATCCTCGAATGCCTGCATGACCTCACTCTTTGTATTCATCACGAAAGGCCCCATCCATGCAACGGGCTCCTTGATCGCCGCCCCACCTAGGATGAACAACTCAAGGGCAGGAGATCGGCTCTCCTGTGAATCAGCGGCACGTATGACGATCGTGTCGCCATCCCCAAAGACGCTCGTTTGACCCGTGTGCACGGGACGAGACTCATCACCAACAAGACCAAAGCCGGCTGCAACATAAACCAGTGCGTTGTAATCCCTGCGCCAGGGAAGGCGCAGCTCGGCGCCAGCGGCAACCGTTGCATGAATTAATGTAATCGGAGTCTGTGTGGTGCCAGGACCAGAGTGTCCATCAACTTCACCAGCGATAACACGAATTAAGGCACCACCATCGGCCGATGAGAGAAGAGCCACATCCTTAGCACGCACATCTTGATAAGCTGGCGCCGACCACTTTTTCTCCGCTGGCAGATTGACCCAGAGTTGAAAGCCATGGAATAACCCACCTGACATCACTAAATGCTCTGGGGGAGTTTCAATGTGCAAAATTCCAGCCCCAGCAGTCATCCATTGTGTATCGCCATTGGAGATAGTTCCACCACCACCATTGTTATCTCTGTGATCAAAGATTCCATCGATAATGTACGTCACCGTCTCAAAGCCACGGTGTGGATGCCAAGGAGTTCCCTTTGGCTCTCCCGGTGCGTATTCGACCTCACCCATCTGATCCATCATGATGAATGGATCGAGCTCGCTCATATCTATCCCGGCAAATGTGCGCCGGACTGGGAAGCCCTCACCCTCATACCCCTGTGGTGCGGTTGTGATGCTCTTGATACTGCGTGCACGCGCACCAATAATCTCACTCACACGAGGCAAAATAGTTATATCGGCGACGCTTACTGCGGGCATATGAAAACTCCTTCGAAGAGGTTAATGATATTACACATTGAGTAATCAACCAATCAGAGAGTTATAGAGCCTTCAATGCAGAGACAACTTTGGTGAGTGAGGCCTTTGCATCTCCAAATAGAAGCATGGTCTTTGGATCATAGAGAAGTTCGTTCTCGATGCCAGCAAAGCCTGGTCGCATCGAACGCTTCAGGAAGATGACATTCGTGGCATTTGAGACCTTCAAGATTGGCATTCCATAAATCGGACATCCTGGAACCGTCTCTGCCGCTGGATTGACCACATCGTTTGCTCCAATAACGATTGCAACATCGGTCTGGCTAAAGGTTGGATTAATCTCATCCATCTCCTCTAATTGGTCATAGGGAACATTCGCCTCAGCGAGCAAGACGTTCATATGTCCAGGCATACGGCCTGCAACTGGGTGAATCCCATATGCAACTTCGATTCCTTTGGAGATCATCAGATCTGCCAGCTCGCGCACCGTGTGCTGGGCTTGGGCAACTGCTAATCCAAAGCCAGGAACGATCACGACGCGGCGTGCATAGTTGAGCAGGATTGCGACATCATCGGATGAACCAGATCGGACTGGTCGCTCTTCACTAGCCCCACTTGATTCTTGGGGCTTGGCAGTGAATGCACCGAACAATGTTCCAAATAATGAGCGTCCCATCGCCTCGGCCATCAAACGGGTCAAGATAGTGCCCGATGCTCCAACGAGTGTTCCTGCAATGATCAAAAGCACAGAGTCTAAAACATAACCACTTGCCGCAACGGTCAGACCTGTAAAAGCATTAAGGAGTGAGATCACAATCGGAACATCGGCTCCACCAACTGGAAGTACGAAGAGCACACCAAACAGGAGTGATAGTCCAGCAAGGACTAACAGTGGGGTTGTTCCTAGTGCGGCGACGACCCAACCACCAACACCGATGACTGCGATTAAGGTTGCAGCGATGATGAATCGACCCGCTGGAAAGATCACAGGGCGAGTCGTCATGAGCTCTTGTAACTTCAAGAATGTGACGATCGAACCGCTAAATGAGACGCAGCCGACGATGACTGTGAATACAGTGAAAATAACTACCGCTGTACTTGCCTTCGTTCCCAGTGAGAGATACTCCACGATTGCAACCAGAGCGGCAGCGCCACCTCCAACACCGTTGAATAAGGCTACAAGCTGTGGCATCTGCGTCATCGCAACTTTTCGTGCAGCTGGAACGCCGATTGCCAACCCAACGGCGATTGCACCGAGAATCCAACCAAGATTATTGAGTGGCAGAGAGGACTCTGGAGAGACGTAAAAGAAGACAACGAGCGTTGCAAGGGTCGCACCAAATGCGCCAATCAAGTTTCCACGGCGGGCAGTCTTTGGGTGTGAGAGACCTTTCAGAGCCAGGATGAAGGCGATACCCGCCGCCAAGCCAATCAGGTCATAAACGGTGCGGCTCATTTCTTTTTCCCCTTGAACATCTCAAGCATTCGATCGGTAACAACAAATCCACCGACCATATTGATAGTGGCCAGGATGATTGCAGCAACCGAGAGGCCAAGTTCGAGATGAGTGGAGCTGTGATCGGCCACGATGATCGCACCAACCAGGATCACGCCATGAATCGCATTGGCACCTGACATCAGTGGCGTGTGCAGCGTTGACGAGACTTTAGATACGACCTCGAAGCCTACGAATACCGCCAGGATGAATATCGAAAGGATTGCCATCGGCTCCATTTACTTACCTCCAGCATCTCTGCGGGATCCGCCATGAGTAAGAGCGGCTCCATCGATGATTTCATCTTCGAAGTCGATATTCAATGCCACTGTGGAACCGTCCTTAGCCGCTACGGTCATGAGAGTAAGTAAGTTCACGACGTTGCGCGAGTATAAGAATGATGCATGGAATGGGATCTGACTTGTTACATCTTTTCCACCCCAGATTCGCACACCTTTGGGTGAGGTAACGATCTCTCCAGGCTTTGAACCCTCAACGTTTCCACCTGTTTCTGCAGCCAAGTCAATGATGATTGTGCCCGACGCCATTGAATCGACCATGGCCGAGGTCATCAAGCGAGGTGCTTGACGACCTGGAACCGCTGCAGTTGTGATGACAACATGTGATTTCGCAATGTGTGGAGTCAGAAGTGCCTGTTGCTTGGCGGCACGATCCTCACTCATCTCACGTGCATAACCCCCAGCACCTTCTAGTGCTTCGAGTTCAAGTTCGATAAATGTTGCACCCATAGAACGGACCTCATCGGCAGATGCAGGACGCACATCGTATGCAGATACCACTGCTCCTAATCGACGGGCCGTTGCCATTGCTTGTAAACCTGCGACACCTGCACCGAGAACTAATACCTGAGCTGGCGTGACCGTACCGGCAGCGGTCATCAGCATCGGGAAGAATCGTGGAGAGAGTTCTGCACCGACTAATGCCGCGCGATAACCAGCGCATAGTGCCTGTGAAGTCAGGGCATCCATTGATTGTGCACGCGAAATTCGTGGGACCAACTCGAGTGAAAATGCAGTAACTCCAGCACTTGCTGCGGCATCGATCGAATCGACTGCATTGACAGGTGAGAGAAAACTTATCGTCACAGCACCATTCTTTAATTTACTCATCTGGGCTGGGGTGAGAGGCTGTACGGAGAGCACGACATCGGCGGTACTGAGGACCTCGCCTTGAGATATTTTTGCACCCGCACTCACATAGTCGGTGTCATTTGCCTGGGCGCTGACTCCAGCACCAGATTCGATGACAACGTCAAAGCCCAGTCGGGTGAGTTTATTTATGATGTCAGGAACTAGCGCTACGCGCTTTTCACCCTCACGTATCTCTCTGGGTACGGCGATAAACATGCGCCGAATACTACTGGTTCGAGCCTTTCAGGTCACCTCGAACAAGGTGATAGAGCAGTGCTTGAATGGTTGTTCGGCGGTGATATGCCTGTCGCCAAATAATGGAATTTGCGCCATCAATCACCGAGGCCTCGACTTCCTCACCACGATGCGCCGGTAAACAGTGCATGAACACTGAATCTTTTTGGGTGAGTGACATTAATTTTCCTGTGACCGCAAAGGGCGATAGAGCCACTATTTTTCTCTCTCGCAGATCTTCAGAGTCACCCATAGACATCCAAACATCGGTATATAAGACACTTGCATCTTTTACCGCAGCCTCTGGATCGTGGAGTACTTCAACTTTGCCACCACTTTGCTTCGCAATCTTTTGAGCCATCTCAATGATTTGTAAGTCAGGAGCCCACGCACCACTTGGTGTTGCAGTGACGACATGTGCCCCCATGATTGCTCCCATAATGAGCCAGGCATGTGACATATTATTTCCATCACCTAAATAAACAAATTTACGGCCACTGATATCTTTTCCAAAGTTTTCACGAATTGTAAGCCAGTCTGCTAATAATTGAGTGGGATGATCATCATCGGTAAGAGCGTTAATTACTGGGATCGATGCATTGGCACCAAGTTCATCAACATCGGACTGTGCAAATGTACGAATGATTAATGCACTGCAGTAGCCACTGATGATTCGAGCCGTATCGGCGATACTCTCACCGCGCCCTAACTGTAATTCATCACCACGGATAAAAATCGGCGTTCCGCCAAGATGAGCTACTGCAGTCTCTGCTGATAAGCGAGTGCGCGTAGATGGTTTTGTCATATAAATCGCAACACTTTTGTTGGCTAGGGCTGTATTAGATCTCAGGGGATTGGCGGCGAAATCAGTGGCAGTATCGAGTAGTAACTCGATGTCTGCGCGAGAGAGATCTTGGCTGCGGAGTAAGTCCTTCATTCGCGGATTCTACCCGTAGTTTCACCGGCGCTGAAGGTATTCTTGTCCACCTCATGGGAATTTTCAGAAAGAGCGTAGGAGAGATGGATACAGATACCGATCTCTTAACGAGGCCTATCCTCAAGGACGATGACGGTGGCCATGATCGATTCGCGCACTATGTAAAAAAAGAGAAGATCGTCGAGTCCGCCGTTACTGGCAAGTCAGTGCGGGCCTTATGTGGCAAGAAATGGATCCCATCTCGTGATCCAGAGAAGTATCCGATCTGTCCGCGGTGTAAAGAGATNCATGAAGGTCTGACAAATAAACCTGAAGATACATAGTTATGTTGCGTGTATCACGAGTCGCAACTCTCACTTTCATCTGTGTAGCACTCTCTGCCTCTCTCTCAGCCAATGGTCTTGAAAAGCAACCCCGCACAATTCTCACAGGGTGGATCCCTTATTACTCAGTAAAGACGGTTTTACCATTCATCAAGAAGCTTCCAACTAGCGTCGCAACGATCTCTGGTGCTCCTGTGACATGTGAAACAAATGAGTACGCAGCTGAGGATATTGCCGCTTTGAATAATTCTTATCTGTATACAAACAAAGACTTAATGAAAGAGGTAATGCCGTTTTGGTACACACTCAAATCTCCAACATTGATTCGTAATGATTATGTGACAGGTAATCCTTCATGGCCGATGGCTGACACGCTCTGTTTGATACGTAAAACAGGGCTGAAAATTATTCCAACTATGACTGATGGAACAAATGAGATGGTTCTAGCAGGGTATCTTGCCAAGCCGGAGATACGTGCAACAATCGTGAAAACGATCGTAGATTTGGTCAACACGAATGGCTTTGATGGGATCGATCTAGATTTTGAGGGCTTTGCCTTTGTGGATTCCAATACGACGTGGGCAAAGACTGCCCCGAACTGGGTCCTATTTATCAAAGAACTCAGTGCTCAACTTCGGTCATCGCAAAAAATTCTCTCTGTTTCCACTCCATATGCATTCAACCCATCTGAAAGACAGAAGGGATACACGGTTTATGCCTGGGCTGAGATTGCATCAAGTATCGATCGATTACGGATCATGACGTATGACTACTCAGTTGCAAAACCAGGTCCCATCGGACCAATAGCGTGGACCGAAAAAACTTTGCAATATGCAGTGAGCATCATGCCTGCCTCTAAAGTCTTTATTGGATTACCTGGATATGGTCGCGATTGGATCACGGCAGTTACAGGAACATGTCCTACGTCGGCTCCTCCGGGACTCACAGTCGGAGCCAAGGCAGCAGTCTTCAAAATGAACTACGCAAATGCCAAAGCAGCCATAGATCAGGTACTCCCTATTTTTGATGAGAAGAGCAGCGAAGCCACGTACTCATATGTGCAGAGCTTCAACGGCTTGACGGCCAAAGGGGCTGCAACTACATGCACTGTCTCGCGCACCGCCTGGTATCAAAACGATCGTAGCTTCACTGAGCGCATGAATTTAGTAGCAAAGTACCGCTTGGGTGGAGCCGCTTTATGGACCTTGGGAATGGAAGATCCAACGGCCATAAGTGCAATACGCAATGTTGCACTGGCTATCGCTCCAGATGTTCTCATGAATACATTGAGCATTGAAAACACTCAGGCTATGCAGGTAGATTTTGGTGATATTTTCACACTCAAAGGTAGTTTCACACTCAAAGACAAATCACCTGTCGCAGGTTTGTTAGTGAACATTGAAATCAAACGCTCAAGTGAAAACTCATGGAGCAGGATTGGCCAATCATCAACTGGCAGCGATGGCAGTATCTCAATACCCGTAACGATGGGGAGTTCAGCGGCTTTTCGTCTCACGACCGAAGGGACATGGGAGCGCGCAGAGTCCCAAAGCTCACAGGAGATAGTGACGGTTCGTCCCAAAGTTATTCTTGAGTATCTGCCGTCAGTAAAACGTGGAGAGCAGCTTGCGATAACAGGCACAGTGCTGCCTCGAATTTCAGGGGCCGATGTCGCAATCCAAGTCTTGAGCGCGGGCAAGTGGCAAAGTCTGCCCGCCAGTGCCGTGAGCGATACCAAAGGCGCATTCACTATCTCAGCATTACAGGCAAAGAGGGGGGTCGTAACCATGCGGATACAGATCGCAAACGGAGCCCAGCCGATCCTCTCTCCTGAGTTTTCAATCGTGGTGCGTTGATTATGGTGAGAGTTGATGAAAAGACAAAGGAGATTGTAGAAGAAAAAATCGACGAGGCTATCAAAGAGATATTCAGTAGTGATAAACCTTGGGTGACGATTGTTTGGGACGATCCTGTGAATCTTATGACTTATGTGACCTATGTATTAATGGAGTTATTTAGTTTTACGAGAGAAAAGGCACATGGACTAATGATGCAGGTCCATACTCAAGGCAAGGCAGTCGTCTCGACCGGTAGCCGTGAAGAGATGGAGCATGATGTGGCGCGCTTACATGAATATGGACTCTGGGCCACGCTGCAAAGAGGAGACCAGGCGTTATGAGTGCCGAAACAGAGGAGCAGTCATCAGGCTTCACCCGACATGGAAGCGATGATTATGTTGCGAATTTTTCATCATCCGAGAGGCAAGTACTAATAAATCTAGTTGAGCAGATTGTTGAACTATTAGGGGAGCGTATAGATAATTATGATGATGATCCACTTGCAGCGATGATCGGTATCACTAGCTTTGATTCACCTCCTGATGATGAGGTGTTAATGCGTCTTTTACCCAATGCTTATGCAGAACAAGTGGATGCCTCTGAGTTCCGAAGATACACAGAGTCGACATTGCGAGCGAGGAAATCTGCAAATGCGATGTCGATGCGTATTGATTTGAAGAGTTCATCAGATGGTTATGTGGAAGTGGACCACGATGGTGCAAATGCCTGGCTGGGCGGAATGAACGATATTCGTTTAGCCCTTGGTGTAAGACTGAACGTACAAGCGAATTCACATGAGGATCTTGAAATTTTGGCACCCGATGATCCTTTGCGTGGTGTCTACGCCGTCTATAGCTGGCTGGGGTGGTTACAAGAGAGTTTGATTCAAGCGCTGATGGATGATGCTCTTTGAGTAAAGTACTTGCAGGGTAGACTAAACGATGTGAGTAATGCATCCATTGGAATTTTTGACTCTGGGGTAGGTGGATTGACCGTTGCCCGTTCGATTTTAGATCAACTTCCAAATGAATCAACGATATATATTGGTGATACTGCCCGAGGGCCATATGGGCCTCGTCCACTTGCACAGGTAAGAGAGTTTGCTCTAGAGAGTTTAGATTTCCTAGTTGGACAAGGTGTCAAAGCGATTGTTATCGCATGTAATACTGCAAGTGCTGCGATGTTACGTGATGCACGAGAGCGATACTCAATTCCTGTTATTGAGGTGATTCAACCTGCAGCGCGTCGTGCAGTGGCGGCAACGCGTAGTGGACATGTTGGTGTTATTGGAACTAATGCCACNATCGATTCGGCTGCTTATCTTGATGCATTTGCCGCCGCTCCTCAGTTGAGTATTACATCCATTGCATGCCCTCTTTTTGTTGAATATGTAGAGCGTGGAGAGACCTCTGGTCCGCAGATAACTCAGATTGCTCGANCTTATTTCGCCCCATTCATCGAAGCAAAAATCGATACTCTCGTCTTGGGATGTACTCATTACCCGCTACTAACAGGCATAATCTCCTATGTCATGGGTGGAGATGTCACTCTGGTATCAAGTGCAGAAGAGACGGCAAAAGATTTGTATCGTACCCTCGTNGAAAATGATCTACTTCGTGCTGCGCAGAGCACCCCTCCAACTCATACATTCTTAGCAACTGGCGATGCTAAGGCCTTTGAAAATTTAGCTCGACGTTTTCTAGGCCCCGAAGTCACTCGGGTAGAACACCAAAATCTTTAGACTCAGCAAACCCTTCTAAACTCAGTAGTTCTGGGTGAATTGGAGTAACACATGGCACGCAATGATGGGCGAGAAGTTAACTCGTTACGCGAGATCAAATTTACGCGTGGTTGGTTGGATCATGCTGAGGGCTCGGTCCTTATCGAGTTTGGTCAGACTCGTGTCTTGTGCGTTGCCTCTTTCACACCTGGTGTTCCACGGTGGCTGAAGGACACGGGTACAGGATGGGTCACATCTGAGTATGCGATGTTGCCACGAGCAACTCACACTCGCTCTGATCGGGAGAGTGTCAAAGGGAAGTTAGGAGGACGCACCCAGGAGATCTCTCGTCTTGTCGGGCGTTCTTTACGTGCAATTGTCAATACAAAAGAGTTGGGTGAAAATACTATCGTCATTGATTGTGATGTCTTGCAGGCCGATGGTGGAACACGAACTGCAGCGATTACGGGCGCATACGTTGCATTAGCCGATGCAATCACCTGGGCCAAAGCCAAGGGGCATATAAAACCAGATGCAAATCCACTCAATGATTCAGTTGCAGCTGTAAGTGTCGGCATCATCGATGGCATAGCCATGCTAGATCTCTGCTACGAAGAGGATGTTCGTGCCGGTACTGATATGAACGTTGTGGTCGCAGGTGATGGACGCTTCATCGAGGTGCAAGGAACTGCAGAGGGTGAGCCTTTTGATCGCGCGCTCCTTGATCAGTTATTAGATCTTGCACTCTCGGGATGCAAAGAGTTAGCGATACTTCAAAAATCCTCACTCACGCAGTAGTTATCCATGTCTAAAAAGCTTGTAATTGCTACACGCAATAATGGAAAAGTCGTTGAGTTTCGTAGGATTTTGGATGCAATCTCGGTAGGTGCAGTTGAGCTTGTCAGTATCGATGAGTTTGCAGGGTTAGTCGATGTTGAAGAGACGGGTGCAACCTTCGCCGAAAACGCACTTTTGAAGGCGAGATATACGGCAAAGATGACAGGGCTTGCTTCGATATCGGATGACTCTGGTCTATGTATCGATGCTCTAGGAGGTGCACCCGGGATATTTTCAGCTCGGTGGGCCGGTATTCATGGCGACGACAAGGCCAATGTAGATAAGGTTTTAGATGAATTACGTGCGCTACCTGATGGGCAAAGAGGTGCTCACTTTATTTGTGTCTGTGCCCTGGTCATGCCCGATGGCCGTGAGGCTATTACAGAGGGGCGCTTCGAGGGAAAAATCCTGCACAGTGCCATCGGTGATCAGGGCTTTGGCTATGACCCGATATTTTCACCCCATGGCTTTTCGATTTCTTCGGCACAGATGAGCGCGCAAGAGAAGGATTTAATGAGCCATCGCGGAAAGGCACTTCGTGCAATCGCACCGCATGTCATGGAAATGCTTGGGGGGCTGGGGTAACCTTGAGTCATAAACGTGCGTCCATCGCGTGCGAACCGCTATCCAAGGAGTCATCGTGGCCGTAAAGAAGAAGAGCTCAGCCAAGAGGGTCGCTAAAAAAGCCCCTGCAAAGCGTGTAGTCAAGGCAACTNCGAAGAAGAGAGTTGNAAAGAAGAGTGTCGCAAAAAAGAGTTCGGCGAAGAAGAGAGTTGTAAAGAAGAGTGTCGCAAAAAAGAGCACAGCCAAGCGCGCAGTAAAAAAATCAGCGGCTAAGAAGAGAAGCGCTAAGAAAGCCCCTGTTAAGCGAAGTGTGAAGAGATCCACAGGTAGTTCTGCAGCTCCACGAGTCGCAGTCTCTACAACTCCAGCGACTCCTGTTGCCTTGGCACCAAGGCCGGTCGCCACTCCTAAGCAGGCAACCTCAGGGCGTGTAATTTTCTTAGTCGTTGCAGGTATCGTCATCCTTGCCGCGATCGTGATGTCTCAATCTGGTAGCGAGAGCGAAGATGGTGCAACGCCTGCTCCATCGATGTCGCAGAGTGCGCAGCCAAGTGAATCGGCAACTACCGAGCCAACAGAGCCAGTTGCCGCCGTTGAGGCACCTTCAAAGTTTGTCGCACTCAAAAGTGCAGATGGATTAACGCTTCGATGGGTTGCACCAATGGCGATGGATGGTTTAACCGGCTACAACGTCGAAATCCGAGCCAACGGTGAAGGTGATTGGTCGGTGATTGCAACAGTACCTGCCGATCAACTCACTCAGAGTGTGACAAAGAGTGGGGATTCGGGATGGACTCAGTTCCGAGTCACTTCTGTGTACTCTGATGGACAGAGTGCATCTGCAACTGTCTTTGGAATTCCAGGCGAGTTCAAGTAAAGGTTTAAAGAATCAGCCCTCACGTAATGCGTGGGGGCTGATTTGTTTTTAGGGTAGGAAGTTTCATAGTTGAGCAGTAATTGCATCGACATAAGCGCGCACACCTGCAGGAACAAGGTGTACTCCATCGGGTGCAAAGTACTCTGGGTGGCCAGTTGAGATGGCATTCCAGTCAATAACAATTGCACCAAACTGCTGTGCGTACTGCGCAATCAAGGCGTTGTTGGCATCGCGCCAGCCACGTGGCACCGCGGTGTTAACAACGATAATCCGAGGTTGATTTTTTACCTCAGAAAATATGGCCGCTACTTGGGCCTGGGTCAGCTTATTGTTATTGCCCAAATTAAAAATTACAGTAGAGCCCACCATATTGGACTTATCCCTCGTCATGACCTCAATGAGTTCAGGGGCCTGACGTCCGATTCGAGCATTTATCAGACCAACATCACTACGCAGCCCTAATTCGTAGCGAATGCCAAGAATCACTGAGTCTCCAGTCACCCATAGTCCTTGTGATNTTGATGAGCCATTGTTATCAGCAGGTATCTCGGGAGTTTGAGTGAGTTCAGCCTTTATCGTTGCCATCACCCGATCACTCTTTGAAATCGCATCGATACTAATTACCGTTGTGGCACTCATCAGTACAAGAATCGAAACAAGTACAAGTAATTTTTGGCGTATTTGAACTCGCTTTGTGCGATATTTCATCCCCTTAAACCAGTACTCAATCAAGCCACTTCGAATAGGAAGTTCGACCAGGCGCAGAGAGATATCGGCTAAGGCAAAGACAATAAGCAGGCGAAGCGCAGTAAGTGCCCAGGCAGAGCCCTCAATGTCGACGGAGGGGCGTGTGAGCTGGAAAACAACCCAATGCCATAGATAGATAGCGTATGAACGCTCCCCAATCCAAACAGCCACCCTGCTACTTAGAATCGGTGCAAATCGTGAGGCGGGATGCACAATCGAAGTGATAATCGCACAACCAAACACCCCCGCTAATGGAAAGGCTAACTTGTAGAGCGTGGGATCACTCTCATCGATGAAGAGAAACGTGGCGATCATTCCAATGAAGCCAAATACTCCGATCCCATCGATGAGATCCACAGCCCGTTTCTCAATATCTTTCTTGAGATTTTGTGGGATCCAATTTACGGCCAAGGCAGCGCCAAGGAATAATCCAATACTGTGCGTATCGGTCCCAAAGTAGACATGGCTAATCGTGGATGCATTCGCCTCATCAACTCGATANGAGACGACCAAGAGGGTGATTCCTGATACGGTAGCGATGAAGAGCGCAGCGCCAGGAATTTTTCCCTTTCCTAAGTAACGCAGGATAAGAAGCAAAATCAATGGCCAAATGAGATAAAACTGGGCTTCGACTCCGAGTGACCACGTGTGCTGCAAAAGCGCTGGACGAGCGANCGAATCAAAATAATCAGTATTCCGAAATACTAACCACCAGTTCATTGTTCCTGAGAGAGAAAAGGGTGCATCACTGANAAAACGCCGCATCGTCTCCGGCGCCCAGACTCCGATATAGAGAGCAGTTGTGATCACCATGAAGATAAGGGGTGGAAACAATCTGCGCACTCTCGCCTTATAAAACTCGCGAAGATCTAAACCACCACTTCGAGCGATTGAATCCAAGATCAGCCGTGTGATTACATAGCCAGAGATCACAAAGAAGAGATCTACTCCTAAGAAGCCGCCTGGAATCCAGGAGAAACCTAGGTGGTAGAGCATGACCGCAATGACGGCCAGCCCTCGCAGGCCATCGATAGCAGGGATGTATCGGATACCGCGGGCTGTGGCCATAACTAACTACTTACGTGCTGAGGATTTCTTTACAGAGGCCTTCGTTACTGGTTTCTGAGCCGTCTTTTTTGTCGTTTTTTTAGTTGATTGCTTAGGTGCTGTAATCGCAACTTTAGTGCGCTCACTTCTAACTCGTATTGGACCGGTGTCAATAATTGTGTCATCTGCATTTAAATTCTCAATAACACTCTTTTGAAGATCGGATAGACGAGTAAAGGCCGACTCCAGTCGTGTTCTTGATTGATTGATCGCACCTTGTGCCGCATCGAGTGATTGAGTCTGAATTTTGTAGAGGCGCTCAGCTTCGGCGATGACACCAGTGAGCCACTGGCGATAATTGGAGACTTCTTGCGTTGCATCACCGATAATGCGCTCACCCTCGCGNCGTGCAGCCAAGGCAAGGGATGCAACCTCACGCTTTTTCGAATCAATTAACGCCTCAGCCTCAGACTCGGCCTGAGCGATCATCTGTCCGGCCTCATCTTCTGCCGCTGAAATATATTTGCGACCACGAGACTCTGCACCACTAAGAATCGATCGCGCCTTTGAGTCAGCGGCCTCGATCTCCTCTTTTGTGATCCGATTAGTCTCAGCCACCAAGCGAGAGGCAGTTGAATGAGCTTTGCTCTCGCGGGCTTGGGCGGACTTGATCATCGCCATTGCAGTCTCGGTCGCAAGGATTTCGAACTCTTCCTTGCTCAAGCCCGTAATATCTCTGCGAGATCGCAGATCGGCTAACTGAGATTCGAGCTCGCGAATTCGATCAACGGATGAGGGTTGATTTGGCTCTTCACCTTTAAATCCAACCCAGTTTAAAAATGAGCCTTTTTCAGCCATGGTTTACCTCGTGATTCGATAGAGGCCTAGGTTAGAGCAGGGTCCTACTTACTGTAAATCGCCACCGAGATGGCCACATACTGCGAGATCCACGCGGCAAGGACGAATATGTGAAAAAGCTCGTGAAAGCCGAAGTATTTTGCAGCGCGGCCTGGGCGTTTGAGGGCGTAGAAAATCGCGCCCACAGAATAAAACAGGCCCCCGATAATGATGGGAAGTAATACCCAAAGACCACCCGCTCGGTAGAGCTGTGGCATATAGGCGATGGCGACCCAGCCTAGGAGTAAATAATTGGCAACGTAAAGCCAGCGGGGCGCGTTGAGCCAAAAGACTCGCATTGCAACCCCTGCGCCCGCGCCTATCCATACAACTGATAAAAGTAATGTCCGATCGCGCCCATCTAATAATGCGACGGCAAAGGGAGTATAGGAACCAGCGATCAAGAGATTTATATTTGCATGGTCAAGACGCCGCCAGATTTTCTTCTTTGCTGGCGCCCAGGGAACGCGGTGATAGAGCGCCGAAACGCTAAAGAGCAAGATTGCCGTCACAGAGTAAATTGCTACGGCAAACTTCAGAGAGGACTCGCTGAGAATGAATAGGACAAGAGATGCAATGATGACGACAGGAGTTGCACCAAGATGAAACCAGCCACGTAGTTTTGGAGGTGCAACTTCCTGTGATGTCATGTCAATAGCCTACGACTAATCTCGTATTTCTCAAGAATTTATGGTGCAGAGCCGATGACTTTAAGCTCTCGGACGGATCTGACCAATAACACAAGGAGTGCGCACGACAAGGTGATCACCCCTGCGACCAATATGACCCTGTGTACTCCGAAGTACATCGCCAATGGCCCAGCGATGACGATTCCCATCGGCGCAAGTGCATACGAACCAAATGCATCATAAGCATTTACCCGTGAGAATGACTCTTCAGGAATATGGGTCTGCATAGTCGTTCTCCAATTGACGGTATAGATCTCAACTGCTACCCCAGCTAAAAAGGCGGTCAAAATCGTCAACAGAAGTGGTGCACGCATCGCCAAAGAGAACTCCCANACAGTTGAGATGGCAGTGATGATCATCGCGAAAAACATGGGTCGATTAAANTGGATTTTTAGTGCAATAAATCCGCCACACATCATTCCTAGCGTGAGTCCGGCAAGGTTGAATGACCAGTTGCGGGGACCATTGAGCGCCTCGTTGAATGCAAGTGGGCCTAAAATTTGGATGAGTGCCTCAAAGCTTGCGTTGATCCCCGTGAAGGCTATGACCATGGCCACTAACCAGGTACGGGATTTGAACTCAAACCAACCATCTCGTAACTCACTAAAGATACTGGTGCGAATATGAGGCTCTGCAGTCCCAACATCGAGTCGCCAGACCAGAACACCGGCGATGAAAAAAGAGAGNGCATCAACGAGCAAGGCCCATCCAGATCCAAAGAGAGTTACCAAGGTTCCACCCAATAATGCACCGAGAACAAAACCAAAATTACTCAACAGCCCAAGGACAGCGTTACCGTCATTGAGTTTTTCCTTTGGAACTACAGCGGGTAGGACACCCAACATGGCCGGCCACCACATGGCATTGAGAACCCCGAAGAGAAAGCCCATGACGACTAAGAGAGGTACTGAGGCAAATCCTAGGAGAAACGATGCCGCGCTCACTGCAACAAAAACGCT
>JGI25920J50251_10000292_pt1 | contig 16576 bp, 14 predicted proteins | sample LauGreBMM110DCMD_2_FD_50251 | JGI IMG/M metagenome (IMG submission 50251) | reverse complement strand
GTTTAAAATCCTTATTACCGTAATTTTTACATACTTTTTTGCTAAATTCATGAGCATTCTTTATTCTGATGAATATTCGGGATTTGCCAAAAAAGCTATAGTAACTTATAGCGTTACAACAAAGGAGGGTGCAGTCGCATGCGCTACTGAAGAAATTTATAAGAACATTCAAAATCTTTATCTAAAAAACGATTTAAAAGCAATTCAATCTCAAATTAATAATAAAAATTGTATTCTTTTAGAGAGTGGTGAAAAGCTTGAAGCGCATGAGGGAATTTGTAATATTGCTGATAAAAATTCAGTAAAATTATTTAAATCTAAAAAAGTTTTTTTACAAAAAATTTATGTCCCTTGTTTTGCAGTTGAAATGGACAAAATTATTTTAGAAAAAGACAAAAAAATTAATATAAAATAATTATAAAAATATTATTGATTTTCGGTAATTAAATATTCCAATTCCAGCCATCTCTCTTCAAGCTTCTCTAGTTCATATTGCCGATTAGCAATTTCCATATTTATCAAAGCTAAATTTGATGGATTGCGATCTTCNCCATCTTCAAATTCATTATTTANCTCTTCGATTTTCTTTTGAATTTCAATAATTTTTTGCGGAATTTTATTATGTTCAGTTTTTATTTTATTGTTAATTTTTATTGAATTTTTTTCATTTTTTGGAGAATCTTCTTCGTTTATTTTTGTAGCTTTATCCGCAATATTTTTAAGATTTTTTTGATTTAAAATTAACTGATTTTTATTCGGATATTGAGCAATATAATCACTATATCCGCCCATATTATAATTAATGACGCCGTCACCTTCAAAGCCCAGAATCGTTGTGCAGACATTATCTAAAAAATCACGATCATGCGAAACTACGACCAAAGTTCCCAGATATTTTTCTAAATAATCTTCAAGAATATCGAGCGAATCCATGTCGAGATCGTTAGTCGGCTCATCAAGAATTAAAAAATTTCCCGGATTGGCTAAAGTTTTCGCTAAAAGTAACCGATTTTGTTGCCCACCCGACAAGGTTCCAGCTATGGTTTGAGTTTCTTTTGGATCGAATAAAAAATCGCGCAGATAACCGCAAATATGCTTAGTTTTTTCGTTGGCAAGTTTTACATAATCCGAACCGCTTTCGCATAAAATTTCTTGAATAGTGGAAGTTGGCCTGATTGCGCTTCGTGATTGATCAAAATAAGCAAAATCAATAGTCTTTGCCATTTTTACGGTACCTTGATTTGGTGAAATTTCGCCAATCATCATTTTTAAAAGAGTTGATTTGCCAACACCGTTGCGCCCAATGATACCGATTCTTTCGCCTCGTAAAATTTTGTAATTAAAATTTGAAATTAACAAATTTTCTTCATCAATTTTATAAGAAATATTATTGAAACTCATAATTACTTGTGGCGAATCTTCGTCGAGTTTTTGCACTTCAATTTTCATTTTATTTTGATTGGCAAAAACAATTTTTTGTTGCGCTTCAAGTTTGGATTTTAACTCGAGAAGATGATGAAGGCGACCGATATTACGCTTACGCCTTCCAGTAACGCCAGTTTGAAGCCAACCACTTTCGAGATTAACTTTTTTTTGTAAATTTTCGACTTCGCGACTTTCGTGATCAACAATATTTTGTGACCATTCATCAAATTTTTTATAACCATCATTATTAATTTTTATATTTCCGGCGCGAATCCAAAAAACTTTATTTGAAACTTTTTCCAAAAATTTTCTATCGTGAGAAATAATGATTAAAGAGCCGGGGAAGTTTTTTAAATAATTTTCAAGCCACTCAATAATTTCTAAATCAAGATGATTCGTGGGCTCATCTAATAATAAAATATCGGGCTGAATCACTAAAGATTTTGCTAAATTAACTCGCCTTTTTTGCCCACCCGACAGCTCGCTCGTAAGGCGCTCTTTATCAATTTTTAAATTTTCACAAACAATATCAATCAAATATTCCTTACGCTCATCTATCTCGATACCCTCTTTTATGTAATCGCTTACTTTGACATTTTCTCGAATTTTTTCACTTTGAGTTAAATATCCCAAAACAGAATTTGGAGCGACCCAGCGCTCTCCNGAATCAAACTCAAATACATNCGCAATTGAATTCATTAAAGTTGATTTCCCTACGCCGTTCTTGCCGATTAAGCACACTCGATCGTTTGGAAATAAATTTAAATTTAAATTTTCAAAAAGAATTTTCTTGGCAAAAGAAATTGTAATATTGCGTAGCGATAAAATTGGAGGCTTGTTCATGAAAAAAGCTTTTATTATTTAAAAATCAAAATGTAATATAATTGAATCTTAACAATATATTCAAAATCTAATTATGTCAAAACCTCAAATTACAACATTAAAAAATGGCTTACGCATTGCCACAGATGAGATGAAAGATGCTGAAACTGTCTCAATTGGAGTTTTTGTTAAAACTGGAAGTCGCAATGAAGATATTAAAATTAACGGAATTTCGCATTTTCTCGAACATATGGCGTTCAAAGGGACTAAAAAAAGAAGTGCCAAACAAATCGCCGAAGAATTCGAGGGAATAGGGGGCTATATTAACGCTTATACCTCGCGCGAAAAAACTGTTTATTATGTTAAAGTTTTAAAAGAATATGGTGAATTTGCCGTTGAATTTCTTGCCGATATTTTACAAAATTCTTTGTTTGATAAACAAGAAATTAACAAAGAATGCGAGGTGATTTTACAAGAATTGGCAATGACAATTGATACTCCCGATGACATTATTTTCGATCATTTTCAAGAAACTGCTTACCCAGATCAGGCCTTGGGACGAAGCATTATAGGCTTAGAAAAAAATATTAAAAAATTTTCTCGTCCGGATTTTTTAAAGTATATTGATAAGCAATATAATTACAAAAATATTGTGGTGAGCGCTTGCGGAAATATTAAACAAGAAGATTTAAATAAATGGGTTAAAAAATATTTTACGAATTTATCAGATGGCTCTTTAAAATCGATTGAAAAATCTCAATATCATGGAGGCTTTTTTAAAAAAGAAAAAAAGCTTGAGCAAGTAAATTATTTATTAGGATTTGAAGGCATATCGCATCATGATAAAAAATATTATGAAGCACAAATTTTAGCGATGATTTTGGGTGGCGGAATGTCCTCAAGATTATTCCAAGAATTGCGTGAGAATCATGGTTTAGCATACTCAGTTTATGCTTTTAATAGTTGTTTTGATGATTCAGGAGTTTTTGGAATTTATGGCGGAACAACTCCCGAAAAATGCGAAAAAATGATAGGTTGTATTTCTAGCGAAATTAAGAAAATTTGCGATAAGGTTGACGACGCTGAACTTCAAAGAGTTAAAACGCAATTTTGTGCAAGTTTAAAAATGGCGAAAGAAAGTACTAGCTCAAGAATGCAAAGGCTCGGATCGGATATTTTGCTATTTAATAAAACTTATAGCGACAATGATATTATAGAAAAATTTGAACATATAACCAAGAAGGATATTGTAAAAATTGCGCAACAAATCTTTAGTTCAAAACCTACTACCGCAATGATTGGCAAGGTCAAAAAAATTCAAGAAACTGTTAATTTTATTTAATTTTTTTAAGAATTTTTTGTAAAGAATCGGTATTTTTTTGATTCGCCAAGCCATCACAGCGCCACAAAATTTTGCCGTCTTTATCAAGCAATAAAACATAAATTCTATCACCTTTCATATCCATAATTTCAAAAAATTTATCACGATTTGTATAAACAGTTATAGTTCTTTTGCGAGCTATTTCATTTTGAATTCCGAGACGCATGCCATTATTAATCCAAGTTCGCGAAAAGGTTCCCAATTCATAAATTAAAGGCACTTCATAAAACTTAATTTTTGGATTATTTTTAACAAGCTCATCAGCAACTGTAATCCAAGTGTTGATGGCTTCTTGATGCTCTCTTTCAAAGCCAATTGCAACAAGATTTAACTCACCGATAAAATCTTTTGGCAATTCATGTTTTTTACCCTCCAAATTAATTCCTGAAAGCAACGGGAATTTATCCATATTAGCTTTAACTGAAGAATTTTCACCAGAACCGATCATGCACGAAGTAAGAGAGATTGTTAATAAAAGTAAATAGATTTTTTTCATAATGTTTTAAATTTTTCTTTGAGTGAAATAATACTTAAACAAGCTTCAACGGCGAATCCGCCCTTGTCGAGTTTTTTTGCATCCGCTCTTTCTAGAGCTTGATCTTCATTTTCAACGGTAATAATGCCATTGCCGATTGCTAATTGATAATTTATTGCCAAATCATTTAAGCCTCGAGCACTTTCTTGGCACACCGTATCATAATGCGTTGTTTCGCCTCGAATTACGCATCCAAGCGCCACAAATCCCGCATATTTTTGAGTTTCTTTGGCAATCGAAATTGCGCAAGGAATTTCCAGAGCGCCCTTTAAGGACANCACTTCATATTCAAAATTATTTTTAATAATTTTGTTAATCGCGCCTTCCAAAAGCATTCTCGAAATATCTTCGTAAAAAATTGCCTGAACAATTAAAATTTTTTTCATTGTTTTTTTTAAAAAAAATTGAAATATAGATTTATAATAATTTTTTAAATTAAAAATAGCATTAAACGGCAATGTTAAATATTTTCAACCTGTTTTTATTTTTATTAACTCTGTGGTTCGTTTTCATGTTCGTTGGACATGATTTTTCAATCCCATTTTTAATATTTGGAATAATTTCTTCATTGGTGATTTCAATAATTTCTTATCAATTAAAATTGATAAACAATAAAAGTGAATTACTTTATCTCAGCCTTGGATTTTATCATCATTTTTTTGGAATATATTTTAAAAATTTTTTTAAATCGATGAATTTAGTTTTTGATTTAGCGATTAATCGAAAATCCCTTCATCCCACGATTCATCGCATAAAATTTCATGATCATTATCGATTTAATTCCGCCTTATTAATTTCTAGTTTTAATATGAGTGCAGGCTTATTTTCTATCGGCATCGATGGCGATGAAATATTGATTCACGCTATTCACGAAGAGTATTTTTATGAGTTTGATTTATTGAAAAATATCATAAATTTAAATAATGTTAACGATGATAATTTAGTTTAATTTATGACAGAAATTTTTGATAAAATACATCAATTAAAAGCTCAAATAACTAAGCATGACGAAGATTATCATCGCAATGATAATCCCACAATTTCTGATGCAGAATATGATGAATTAAGAAAAAAATTATTGGAATATCAAAAAGATTATCCACATTTTTTTTCACCGGATGAAGAAAAAGTTGGTGCAAAATCTCTCGATATTTTCAATAAAATTAAACATTCCAAGCCAATGCTGTCGCTTGCTAACGGCTTTAGCGAAGAAGATATTATGGATTTTATTGAAAAAATTGAACGCTTTCTTGGATTTGAAAAAAATAATCAACAATCTTTAAATTTAAATTTACAAATCGATTTATTTTCACCAAATATTTCATCATCTTCTCCAAAAAATAATTTAATTTTTTTTAGCGAAACCAAAATCGATGGATTGTCATTTAGTGCAAGATATGAAAACGGCATTTTAAAGCATTGCGCTACTAGAGGAGATGGCTATGAAGGCGAAGATGTGACGGCAAATGTTAAAATGATAAAAAATTTTCCACAAATTTTAAAAACTCAAAATCCACCAAAAATATTAGAAGTTCGCGGTGAAATTTATATGGGCAAAAAAGATTTTTTAGAGTTAAATAAATCACAAGAACAGAAATCTGAAAAAATTTTTGCTAACCCCCGCAATGCTTCGGCTGGTTCTTTGCGACAACTCGATCCACAAATTACCGCTCAAAGAAATTTAAGTTATTTTACTTATTCTTTGGGTGATTTTTCCGATGATTTTATTTGTGATTCACAAAATCAATTACACCAAAAATTACAAGAATTAGGCTTTTTAAGCGAGCCAAATTCTAAATTATGTAAAAATATTCAAGAGTTGATTACGCATTATAAGGCAATAGTCGATAACCGTTTTGAACTCGATTATGATTTAGATGGAATGGTGTATAAAGTTAATGATTTTACACTTCAAGATCGCTTAGGTTTTATAGCGCGTAGTCCAAGATTTGCGATTGCTCACAAATTTCCATCGATGAAAGCTAAAACTAAAATTAACGATATTGTTATACAAATTGGTAGAACTGGCGCGCTTACTCCCGTTGCTATTCTTGAGAGTATAAATATTGGTGGAGTTGTTGTTTCTAGAGCAACTCTTCATAATCAAGATGAAATTTTACGCAAAGATATTCGAATTGGCGATGTCGTTGTTATTCAGAGGGCAGGGGATGTTATTCCACAAGTTTTAGAAGTTGATTTTGCCAAAAGAAATGGCCAAGAAAAGAAATTTGAATTTCCAAATCTTTGCCCAATTTGCTCAGCTAAAATTATTAAAAATAATGATGATGTAGTTCTGCGTTGCAGTGGCGGATTATCTTGTGAAGCTCAACTAATTGAAGCCCTCAAACATTTTGTCTCAAAAGACGCCTTCGATATTTCTGGGCTCGGCAAAAAACAAATTGAAAACTTTTTTAAAGAAGGGCGCATTAGTTCTTTTGCAGATATTTTTACTCTCGAAGAAAAAGAAAAATCCAACCCTCAACCCTTAATTGAAAAGAATGGTTGGGGCGAAAAATCGGTTGAAAATTTATTCTTTGCAATAAACCAAAAACGCAATATTGAATTAGAAAAATTCATTTATGCGATCGGCATTCGTCATGTTGGAGAAACTACAGCCAAAACTCTTGCGAATCATTTCTTAAATTCCGAAAACTTTATTAAATTTGTAAAAAAATTTTCTAAAATTTCAAATTTAGAATTGGAAAAATCGAATTCTCAACCTGAATTTATTGAATATTTTGAATTTATTTCGATTGATGGCATTGGTGAAAAAATGGCGCAAGCGATTTTAGATTTTTTCCGCGACGAAAAAAATATAAAAATGATTGATGATCTCATTATTCATCTTAATATAAATTCAACAAAAGCAAAAATTAGTAATTCACCATTGGCTGGAAAATCGATAGTTTTTACGGGTGGCTTACAAAAAATGAGTCGCGCCGAAGCTAAGAAAATCGCCGAAGATTTATCAATGAAAGTTTTGGGCGCAGTTTCGAGCAAAACAGATTATATTGTTGCCGGAGAAGACTCTGGCTCTAAACTAAAAAAGGCTCAAGAATTAGGAATAAAAATATTAAATGAGGAAGAATGGTTAAATTTAATTTCTTAATTAAAATATTAAAAAAATTGGCAATTTTGTTAATAAAATTCTATCAAAGATTTTTAACTTTTTTTCTCGGATCTTATAATTGTAGATTCGCTCCATCATGCTCAAATTACATGATTGAAGCAATTGAAAAAAAGGGCTTAATAAAAGGAATTTATTTAGGATTTTTAAGAATTTTAAAGTGTCATCCATTATCTAAAAAATCAGGCTTTGATCCTGTTGAATAAAATATTAACCATTTTCGATTTGTAAAAATTCTGATGATAAAATTTTTTATATTTCTAATTTCAATTATTGTTTGCTATCAACAATCGCAAGCTCAGAATAATATTTCTGGCATAGAAAAATTAATTCAAACAAATGTTGATATAGAATCTTTAGGCCTAGATAATATTGAAAAACCAACTCTTGAACCAAAGAAAGATACTCCAAAATCTAATTTAATTGACACCATAACTAAAGTTGAAGAAAAAAATACTCAAGATTTAAAAATTTCAAGGGAAGCTCCAATAGAAGTTATTTTAAAAACCGAAGAAAATATTAAAAAAATAGCGAAGAAAAACACAATAAAATTACCAAAAAAAACCGTTAAGAAGCCTGTTAAAAAAAGGCAAATTGTTAAAAATAAATCCAAAAAAATAAACAAAAAAATTACTCCAACAAAGTTAAATGAAGATGAGGTTGATAAGGATGATGTTGATGCTTTTCAAGAAATAGAAGATCAAGATNACTTAGAAAATGAACCTAAATTAGAATCTCCATCTAATGCAAAAAATAAAATCAAAAAAAGCATCTTGCGATCAGAGCTGGAAAGGAAAGAAAAAATTGCTTTTAACGCTAAAAAGCAACAAGAAAAAATAAAAAAATTTGAAGAATTAAAAAAATTTTATCTGGCGGATTTAATTGCGAACGAAGATTCTGCGGTAGAAGATTTTGATAATGAAGAAAAAATTATTCCAAAAAGAAAAGAATTAGCGCCTTTTGCAATTGAAGAATTACCGCCTTTACCAATTTTAAATCGAACGCGAACTCCTGATAATTTTCATATTCCTTTTGTTTATACTCCAAAAGAATATATCGATGTGATGTTTTCAGCCATATCGATGGGAAGCATTTCTTATTTTAACGAGGCTTTCAAATATGTTTTAAATCCCAATATTAAAAACGATCAAGGCGACACAATTTTAACATATGCAATTTTTTTAAAAAAATATTCAGTTATTTCGTCGGTTTTATCTAAGGGTGCCGACCCGAATCTTGAGAATAAACTTGGCCATACTCCAGTTTCAATTGCTATCGAATTAGTTGATTTTCAAGCGCTAGAATTACTAGAAAAAAATAATGTAGATTTAAAATATAAAGATGCTTTTGGAAGAAATTATTTAATGCATGCTTCGCGAGTTGGCTTTTTGCCGGCGGTAGATTTATTGGTAAAGAACAATTTAAACATAAATGATATGGATGATGATGGCTTTACGGCCTTATCAATTGCATACCGCCATCGTAAAGAATTAGTAGTACAATATTTGCTGAAAAATGGNGCTAAAACCTGGATTGAAAAAACTTACAATCCTAAAAAAAGATATTATATAGACGATTTGAATAATCGCTGGAAATAAAGCGATTTTAAATTAAAATAAAATAATAATTTTTCTAAATAAAATATTTAGAAATTATTTTGAGACAATGTAAAACTTTTTACTGATTAATAATTTTAATACTTTATTTTTTAGGTATATAATTTTTAAAAAAATAATGAGAACAGAAAACATAAAAATTCAAAATTCATTGCAAGATACTCATCTAGAACCTGAAAGCCAATCTTCTTTTGATATTTTTAGAAAAAAACTAATAATTGCTTTGGTTATAATTTTATTATTTTTTGCATATAGTGATAAAATTTGGGCTCAAATGGAAAGCCTTTACAACTCTTCTACTGAACAGTTTGCTGGAATCTCAACGCTAATGTCTGCAACTGCCAACAACGATGTTGATGGCGTAAAATTTTTTAGCAAAGGAGGTGCTTTAGTTGTTAATCAGCGCAATAAAGGTGGCGCCACATCTCTTCACATCGCTTGTCGCGAAGGAAATTTTGAAATCGTAAAAACATTAATTGACAATGGCGCGAATGTTAACATTACTGATAACGAAGGCTGGACCCCACTGATGAGAGCCTCCTTATCTNGTAACCAAGAAATAGTTGAAATTCTTTTAAAAAATGGCGCTAAAGCTAACTTACTTAACTCGTTAAATGAAAGTGCTTTAATTCATGCTACCACATCAAAATGTATAAAATGCATAGAGCAAATAATCGAGAATGGTGATTTAATAAAAAAAATGGATATCTTGGTTTTAAAAAGCCAAATTGCTGATGCATTTTTAATTGCTCGAAGCCAAGAAAATAAAGGTTCTCAAGGTGTTTTAGAATCATTTTTAGATTATGCCTCAAGAATGGCTCCATTGGTTGCAAGAAACCCTTCTATAGATGATCAAGAACCCTTGCCACTATCTTTAAATCAAAATAAAATTAGCAATTCAAAATTAAATAAATTCTCAAAAAATTTTATATTAAAAAATCAAGATAATGAAAAGTTAACACCGGAACAACAAAGCGTTTATTCGGTTCTTGAAGATCCAAATCTTCCGCCATTATCAAATAAATATACTGATAAAAAAGAACCGGTTTATCAATTACCCCAAATTGCTCAACAAGATATCCCGCTTTTAGAGACAAAAGAGCCAAAAACAAAATATAAACTTAAGTCAACTTACAATAACGATATAGCAAAACAAAATGATCTTGCGCCAGCATTGACCGTCAATAATCCCAATAATAAAAAACCTATATATAATACTCCGATNCAAGAAAAAACTCTTACTAATCAACAAATATCAAAACCTGAAACTAAGAAATTTAAATTTAAAGCTGGGCAACAAAGTTTAATATCCAAAAATTTAAATTCCTCCGATGTAAAAGATTTGGAAAGTAATGATTTAAACGCTGTTGCGGTTCAAGATTTAACAAGTGAACCAAAATCCTTACCAAGCATTGAGAGTCAATCTCCAAGCGCCGTTGAATTAAAGAAAAATAAGATANNTTTTATTCCAATTTCTAAGAAAAAAATTCAAGAAGTTGAGCCTCAAGAAACTATTTTCTTGATTAAAAAAAAATCAAATAAACATGATAAGCATTCTGTAAATGAAGAACCTATTGCAGACCTTAAAAATGAAGAAGTTAATGAACAAATAAATCAAGATTCTAAGGGATTAGAGCTACCAAACGAAGTCGCAAAAAAACCAAATAAAGTTTTTAAATTTAAAAAATCTTCAAGCCCTCAAATTAATAATTCAAACTTAGAAAGTGATCCAATAAAATTAGCACCTCTTGAAAAAGAAGAATCCTTACCTTCACTGAACGAATCTATGCAAAAAAACTTAGAAGAAAAAGGCTCGACTATCAAGAAATTCAAGCTCAAGAAGCCCAATAAGTCAATAGCTCCAATAAAAGATGATAAACAAGAAGAGCTCGAAAATATTTAATAGAAAGCGCCTCTTAATTACGATCACCTAACTTGTCTTAAATAACCACAGATATCGCTTTTGTAAGAAGCTCATCATTAACAATAGCAACCCCTAAGATAAAATACTTTACAATGCTATATTCAATAAAAAAGCATCGCTTCTTAAGGGGATTGCGCAAAAAGACCAAACGGTGGACGGAAGTTTAGAAATAGTGCAAAGCGGTTGAGTAACCCTTATTTAATCCTTAAGTTAATGTTATTACGGTGATTAGGTTATTATTTTTTTCTATTAATGGAGTCAACGGCCCTTCCATCGGCAATCTTGTTTAATCCTAATATAAAAGTTTGATTTGGCTTGAGAGTNAACTCAACTTCTACTTGGTTATTCTCATTAATTTTCGGAGCGTATTCTTCTGATTTTTTGCCAGATAAAATTTTCCATTTACTGATACTAAGTTTCCATATAATAGTAACTCTATCTTGCGAGATATTTTTAAAATATAATTCATTTTCAACTGAGTTTGTGCTCGCTATAAATTTTTTGTCATTAATCCATAATGACCACTGTTTTTCAGAAAAGTACATAATTGACGATAGGAACACATAGGACTTAACGTTATCCTCTGAACTTTCAAGCTTCTTGATCTCCTCATCTTGTTTTTTAGCATTATCATCGCTTTCTTTTTGCGCTTCTTCGCCCTCTGGAACGAAAGATTGGTTATTTCTCATCGCCTCAATCGCCTTTTCTAAATTATTAAATTGCTCTTCATCATACATGAGTGATTTTAATTTTGACGAAGAGAATATGTCGTCAAGAGCTTTCTTTATTGAATTAGAAGACAATGGTGTAGCTTCAGAATCTTTTAGTTTNTCAATATTAATACTTTTTTGAATTGGAGAATTTTGCGAATTAGATTCTTCGAGTAAAAGGAGTTGAATTAAAGATATAAGTGCAACAAATAATATTTTATAACTTCTCATTTTCTGTAGATTTTTGATTTAAAGGAGCTTCTTTATTTTTACTTGGATCGCCCTCTTTATAAACATACCAAGAGAATATCAGCCTCCCTTTGATTGCTCCATTGGATTTTCCAGCGCTTATATCAAAATAATCTTTAACAGCATAATCTCTATCTTTAGAAAACTCTAGTCTTGTTAATATTGGATAACCATGCATATATTTCATTAGCTCGTCAACAAATTGGAGAGCCTTAACATCATGATAACCTATAAATGAAAGCTCGGCAACTGCGTAAGTTATCGATATCGTCTCGTTTTGAAAAATTTTAGACGGATAATTTTCGGGTACAGTTATTCTAAAAACCGGCCCTGAAATTGAATATTTTTCGGAAATATTTGCGATTAATTTATTAATTTCATCAATCTTTATACCCTCCATAGATTTTCTATTTGCATTAATTTTTGACCACAACTCCATGTATTTCTTATTTTCTTGAGCCTTTCTTTCTATTTCTTGGGTTTTATTTTTTATGTCCGCAATATCCATAACAATTTTATCGTACTGATCTAAAAAAGAAGCGTTTAAATAAAAATACATTGCCAAAAGTGACGCTATAACTATAGCGTTTGTAACAATTAATATTAAACTGTATTTAATTTTTTTCTTTAATTTATCAATTTTCATTTTTCTTAGATATAATTCTAAATTCTACAGGAAAGTCGTAATATTTTTGATTAAAATCAATATTCCTTGGAAGTTCATTATATTTTATTTCGTAATCTGGCAATGATTTCTTCATCAGAACCACGAATTTATCAAACTCGGTAAATAAATTTTCAATATCGCCATCTTTGTTATATAAAGTTCCAAGCAAGGTAAGCTGTTTATCAGTGTTTTTATTAACCGCATTGTGAGAATCGAATGCTGTTAATCCATAAGAAAAAGACTTAAATCTTATATTAAAATCTTTTGCAAAAGCCATTAATGAATAAGTTTTTATAAAATCATAATCAAACCTTCCGAGACCTTGCTCAACTCTTCCCATATCTCCAACCCTCTCGATATTTATCTCTTTATCACCCTCTTGATAAGAACCTTGCATGGAATTTTTTTTGACCTTCGCAAGCTCATTGAGAACAATAATTTTTTGATCTTGAGCTTTATCAATTTTTTCTGAAATAGATTCATTAACAATATAGACAATAGCAACTACGAAAATAAGCGAAGCCATGAAAATAAAATTTAGAAAATATGAAGATTTTAGTATAAAATAAAAACTTTCTGCAGTCTTTATTCGCTGATTCGAAAATTTTAGGATTTTTTTTGATTTTACAAAAATATCATTAATCAACAAATCGAAGTAATCATCTTCAATTTTTAAATATTTAATTTTCAATAAATCAGCGGTATTTTGAACGGTATAATTCTTGATATTTAGCTCAATATTTTTAGAGCGCGTTATCTCGCTAGAAGCTTTTTCTGGCAGGATATTTATTACTTCAAATTCTTGAATAGTCAAGTCTATGTAGAGTCTTTTTAAATATTCAAAGGTGCTATAAACATCTTGCGAATACTTCTCAACAAAGTTAATTTCATCAAAATTATAATTAACAACGCGAGTAAAAACAATGCTCGAATTTGAAAAAACAATTTGTCTAGCACCCCCAGTTCTCGTTTGAATTACTAAACAAAAAATATTATTTTCTTTTAATTTCAAAACCGATGGCATCGCCAACTGAGTATCAAGCTTTAAAATTTGTACAAAAACATTAAAGCATTCAACTGGAAGCATATAGATTCCAATTAAACGATTAGGTAATTCATAAATAAAATTTAACCAATTAGCAATATTTTCAGATTTTGAAGATGTTATAAACAAGCACTCAGACTTACTAGACTCGGTTTTTTTAAGTATACTTTTCTTTTTTGAATCTAGAGATGGCTTGTGATTTTTTAGTATAATGTAGTTTTTTAATCCTTCTTTATCTCCATCCGAAGACAAATCTCTTTTAACAATGCGCTCAAGATCAAATCTGCGCATCATCGGATAGGTTTTTTTCTTATATGTTTGATCGATTGTATCGAGCATTATATAAATTTTATAACCCTTGGAATTATTAAAAAAATTTACTAAATTTGGTTTATTTTCGTCAGTTAGCTTATCAACAAATTCTGAAATTACAGCATTTCCAGTGTGCTTGGTGATTATAGTTCCATTATTTCCAATTAGCACCACAATGGCTTTATTAGACATTTTAAAATAAAGTTAAATTTTAAATTTACATATTGTATATTTTTACTGATTAATAAAAAAACATGCAACATTATTTAGTTTTTTATGATAATTGGAATTGGAATTGACCTAATATCAAATGATAGAATAAAAAAAATTCTTAAAAAATTTGATAAAAATTTTAAAGAAAAAATTTTTTCAAAAAATGAATTAATTGATTTTGATAACAGATATAAGGATCAAGAAAAATTAACGCAAAATGCTATTAATTTTTTTGCTAAAAGATTTGCTTCAAAAGAAGCATTTTCTAAGGCTCTCGGCATTGGTATTGGTCGCGGAATTGACTTCAATGATATTGAAATTTTTAATGATAAATTTGGCAAGCCTTTTATTAGAATTTTAAACGATAAAGAAACAAAAATTCAAGAAATTCTAAACTGCAAAAAATACATTATTCATTTGACTATTAGTGATGAAAAATCAATATCTGGAGCGGTAGTTATTATCGAAAAAGTTTTATAAATTATATTAAATTTTGATATGAAAAATACGCATTCTAAAGTTATGGTAATCGGCTCTGGAACTTGGGGCACAGCGCTTTCGAATCATTTAGCGGTNAATAATTGTGCCGTTTATTTAAATTCAATTGAGAAAGATGTCGTCAACGAAATTAATCAAAAAAATTCTAATTCGAAATATTTTCCTAACTTAAAATTGCACAAAAATATCAAAGCGGGAACTGATTTTGAAAGTGATGTCGACTTTGTATTCATAGTTGTCCCGAGCAATGTCGCAAGAACTGTTTTTGAAAAAATTTCTACAACTAATTTTAAAAAAACTTGCGGATTTGTTATTTGCTCGAAAGGTTTTGAAGATAAAACCTTAAGTCTTTTNAGCGATTCTTTTGAACGCATTACTAAAAATAAAAACTATGTCGTTTTATCTGGACCAAANTTTGCGGTTGAAGTCGCAAATCAGGTTCCAAGCGTTACCACAATTGCTTCAAAAAATAAAAAAATCGCACAAAAAGTTATAAAAATTCTTAATAATGAAAATTTCAAAGCTATATATTTTAACGATCCAAGAACCGCCGAAATTTGTGGAATTGTTAAAAATATTTTAGCAATTGGATGCGGAATCGTTGATGGGCTTGAGCTTGGAGTCAATACAAAATCGGCACTTTTAGTAAAAGGAATTTCTGAAATTCAAGCTTTGTGTAAAAAAATTAAGGCTTCGAGCGATGTTGCAAATCCAGCTGGTTTTGGCGATATTTTTTTAACATGTTCGTCAACAAAATCACGAAATAATACTCTTGGAACCCTTATTGCTCAAGGCAAAACACCCGATAAAAATACAACCTACGAAGGCGCCAATTCTGCAAAAGTTATTGTCGAGTTTGCCAAAAAATACAAATTAAAACTGGATTTATGCGAAGCGCTAAGTAAAATTATTATTGAAAAATTTTCTAGAAACGAGATTAAATCTCGTATCATCAAAGCAATTTTATCTTAAATAAATGTCGCATAATTCTGTTCTTATTATTGATTTTGGAAGTCAAGTTACGCAATTGATTGCACGAAGAATTCGTGAATTTGGTGTATTTCTGTGAAGTAAAAAATTTTAATATTCCTCTCGAAGAAATTAAAAAAAATCTTCCGCGCGCAATTATTTTTTCAGGTGGGCCATCTTCGGTTTACGAAGAAAATGCACCAAAAATTTCTCCACAAATTTTTGATTTAAATATTCCAATTCTCGGCATTTGTTATGGTGAGCAATTAATTTGCGACATGCTTGGTGGTAAGGTTGAGAAGTCTTTTGAGCGCGAGTTTGGTAAAGCTGAAATCGAAATTGTTAAAGATTCAAAATTTTTTAAAGATTTTAAAAATCATCAAGTTTGGATGAGTCACGGCGACCACATTAGCAAGATTCCACAAGGTTTTGAAGTAATCGCCAAAACTCCAAAAGCGCCATATGCCGGCATTGCCAATGAAGAGAAAAAAATTTATGGCGTTCAATTTCATCCCGAAGTTTATCACTCAATCGATGGTGCTAAAATTTTAAAGAATTTTGTTATAGAAATAGCTGGTTGTTCGCCAGATTGGAGCATGAAAAATTTTAAAGATGAACAAATTGCTGATATCAAAAAAATTGTTGGTGATAAAAAAGTTATTTGCGGATTGAGTGGTGGCGTTGATTCGTCGGTAGTTGCAACTTTAATTAACGAGGCAATTGGTAAACAATTAACTTGCATTTTTGTTGATCACGGCTTGCTACGCAAGAACGAAGGCGAACAAGTTAAAGAAATTTTTACTAAAAATTTTGTTACAAATTTTATTTATTGCGATGCAAAAAAATTATTTTTGGATAAATTAAAAGGCGTTTCTGATCCCGAGCAAAAACGCAAAATTATTGGTAAAACTTTCATCGAAGTTTTTGACGAAGAGGCCTCTAAAATTAACGGTGCCGAATTTTTAGCGCAAGGCACACTTTATCCCGATGTTATTGAATCTTCGCATCCAAATAAAGGCGCGAGTCAAACTATAAAATCACATCACAATGTCGGCGGATTGCCTGAAAATATGAAGCTAAAAC